>Ga0209188_1002971_pt1 | contig 12076 bp, 9 predicted proteins | sample C_130625_EF_Meta_FD_187307 | JGI IMG/M metagenome (GOLD analysis project Ga0209188, IMG submission 187307) | Freshwater microbial communities from Lake Croche, Canada to study carbon cycling - C_130625_EF_MetaG (SPAdes) (version 2) | ecosystem: Environmental > Aquatic > Freshwater > Lake | place...
AGAGGGAGCTATTGCAAAATACAGGCCACCTAAGACCAAACCAATCACAGAGCCAGCAACATACCAGCGCCACTGCCCTACTACATAACTGATCACGGCCCAAATATTCACTTGATCAGCGCGGGTTTGAATGGAGTCAATCTCAGAGGGCATAGGCGGTATTGGGATGGGCTTAGATCACTTGTCTAAGCGTGGGAGTTCAATTGTTAAATTGTAGCATCTGCCCTAAAGGGGTGAATTTAGCCCAAAACCGATGCAATTGGGCAAGAGTGGGGGTTTTACCCTGAAAAATTGGGTGCTTTTATCGTATTTAACTAGTAAGCGCTTTGAAAATAATCTTGAGCCGATCAAACTGCAAGCGCCTCATCCGATTTACACCTGCGATCAGTAAACCGAACTTCACAGACCACAGATGAGCCCGATAGAATTTGCGCGTAAAGCGCACCCGATTGATCACTGAATAATAGTCAGACAAATAACTCTTTAACAGTGGGTTGGCATTTGCACCAGTACTACCGCCTTCCTTATGAAAGACTTTCGATTGCCAGCAATAACCTAATTGCCAACCCGCTAAGGCGCCGCGCGTAGCCCAATCAATTTCTTCAAAGTATAAAAAATACTCCTCGGCCAGTAGCCCTACACTTTCCAGATAGGCCTTAGTCACAAAAAGGGCGGCACCTACAGGGTAATCGATTTGCGCGCTAATATCATCATGATCATATTGGCCATGATCGATCTCAAACTCACCTAGATGGGTAGAGCTTGCAAAAAACCGGTTGTATTGACCGCCTACTGCTTGGATTTGTGTTGGTGATGCATAAAACATCAATTTAGAGCCGATCAGTCCGCGTTTGGGATTGTCTAAGTGGTATTGATAGAGCGCACTTAAGGACTGCGAGTCAACGACCACATCATTATTTAAAATCCACACCGCTTCCATCAGGGGGTCTTGAAGTGCTAAGCGAATGCCCACATTATTACCAGGACCATAACCCCGATTCTCGCCGGTTTGAATCAAAGTAAAGCGCGCAGATTGCTCTGCTGGCAATTGCTTGAGCCATTGCCCAATATGCTCTTCAGAGTCATCTTGTGAGTAGTTATCACACACAATGACCTGGTATTTGGCAAACTCTAACTTTAAAAGACTCTCCAAACACTCTAGAGTATCTTGCCAACCATGCCAATTAAGAACGATGATATAAATCATATGCGTGTTCTAGCCAGTCTTTTAACTTGGGTGCTGTTCAAATGAATTCTAGCTTTAGCGCTGCGTATTTTTGACGCGAATCAGGTATTGAAATTCGAAAAAAGGGCGAAAGATTCCCAGTGTCAGTAAATTAAGCCAACGCGCTTTGCGCCCTTTTTCCAAACCTTTGCCAATCATCATATCCATCTTCAGGCCCGAGCTTTGCATCAGCGCAATGGCCGTTTTCTGAGTGAAAAACCGCAAGTGCGTGCTATCTAAAATGCCCTCTTTTTGATACTCCCAATTGCCCTTCAGGACTAGGCCTAAAGAAGCGGAAAAATAGCGAATGTTAGGAATACTGGCAATGATATGTCCTGCTGGTTTTAGCAGAGGATGCAATTTAGCAATGATTTTCCAAGGATCGACTAAATGCTCTAAAACATCTAAACATAAAATGAGATCAAGTGATCCTGGCGCAATATCTACATCGAGCGTTTCAATATTGCCCGCGCAAAACCAATCTAAACGTGGCGCTGCTAAAGCGCCTGATTGTTCAAAGAGCTCAACACCGCCAAGCCACTGACAAGCGGGTTTTTGGGTTTTTAACCAAAGCAGTGTCTCACCACTACCACAACCTATTTCAAGAACGCGCTCACAGTGCTCTGGCAACAAGGGCAAGATTTCACTACGAATGTGACTGTAGTATTGGCCATTTTTTTCATCACGCATCACGCACTCTTTTCTTTTTACTGATCACTATCAATGCCTCCAAATCAGCAGCACTGGGCACTTTGCACATAGTAACTGATACTATTTTTAATCAATATATTGCTTTACTGCCATTTTCAGTAGGACTAAATCGAGGCCTACTCTCAAAGTCCAGGCCAATGCTGCGCCTGGTAAGCCATAGAGCTCGACTAGAAAATAGAGCAATACAAAATAAATACCCAATTCAAATAAGTGAATCAGAGCAGTCGATTTAGTGCTCCCTACACCGTGCAAGAAAGTATAGGGAATAGTGGCAATGGAGTTTAGCCAAATTCCGATACTTAAAATAATGACCACTGGTAAAGCCAAATTAGCAAAATCAGGGGAGATCCACCAAGTGAGAACAGGATGGGCCAAGCTCGCTGCCAAAAGACAGACTGGCAACATAAACCAAGTCATGCGCCAAATGCTTTGGCGATAGTGCAATTTGAGTTCTTGCGCATTGACCCCCACAATTTTGGGTAATAAGGCGCCAGTAAAGGCAATGGGAAACATCAGGAGTCTTTGCAAAGCCTCTTGGGGAACGGCATAGATGGGTAGTAGCGCCGAGCCGACGATGGTGCCTACAAAAAAACGATCGCCGTAAATCATCAATGGCCCTACCACTCCTGAGACGCTCACCCAGCCTCCAAAAGAGAGTAATGGTTTCATTAATTGCACCATTTTTTGTACTTCGATTTTGGTAAATAGATACACCCTTAATTGGATACAACTCATAAGAAACACCACTACCCGAGCGAGCAGGAGATAAATCGTAATCACCCACAGATGTGGGCCATGCATCCAAATAGAAGCTGCCGGTAAGCAAAACATGCAGGTGCCTAAAAAGATTTTATTGATATTGGCAAAACCAAAATTGCCAAGCGCTTCTTGCGCGCCACGTAGCCCACTGGTTAAGGTTGTAAAGACAATCCCCAAGCCCGCAATTTCAAATGCTAACTGCGCATCTGCTTGCCACTGCGGCGCCACTTTGAGCCAGCTCGTTGCCAGCGGATGGGCTAAAAGATAAATAAGTAAACCACCAATCGCGCCAGTCATTGCAGTAAGAGCCAAACCAGCATAGAGTGCGCTGGGAATTTCTTGGGGTTTTTCGCCCTTAATCAAATGCGAAATCTCATAGGTTAGTGCGCGCCCCACACCCAAATCAAACAAACTAAAGTAGCCAATCAATGACCAGATCAAGGTGAGCACCCCAAACTCTTCATAACCGAGCTGCTTTAAACAATAGGGAATAAAAAATACCCCTGCCAATAAAGGTAGTGCGTTACCGGCTAAGTTCCAAAGGGTATGGCGACGTAAACTCAAATGATTCTTATATTTATAGTAGTTTTAATCCATGGCACGTTTTTTTGCTAAACCCCTCTTAAAACAAGCGCCTACCTTCATTTAGGGTTTGGATCCAATTTTACTCAATTTAAGCTCTGTAAAGCGCCCCTTCTCATCTGATCATCGCTGGTTTTGAAGCTTTTTAAGGTCTTTAACCCTTTGCATTGAGCAGCGCTCTCCCCCTTTAGTGAGCGCCCATTTACTGCTAACATCAGGTCTCATTAGCCAATAAAATAGGGTCGCAAACCCTCTTATCGAACTGCCGCTCTCTTTTAAGCCCATGCTCAACATCCTTAAACCCCGCCCACCTATGCAATATTCATTTAGCCCAAATACCAAATGAATAATCGTCGTCAAGGAATCTTGCGACTGTATACGACTGAGTTTTCTTTTGTCAGCAGAATTTTTGATGCTGCTCTGATCTGGTGCAGCTTAGTTCTGGTTCAGTATTTTTTAAAAATTACTACCGTTGCCGATTATGAATATGCTGGCCTATTAGCAGTCATTTTTTATTTCTTTATTGCAGAGTTATGCTCGGTTTACCGCTCATCTCGCCTGGAAAATTATGGTGAGGTTTTTGGCAAAATTTTTCTCGCCTGGATAATCGTGTGCGCCCTGCTTATCGTTACCGCGGTCGTAACGAAAACGTCCTTTAATTACTCACGCCTGATTATCTTTTCCTGGTTTGCACTAGCTCCTTGCTTGCTATCTATGGAAAGATTATGCACCTTAATCGTACTGCGATATTTGCGTGCTCGCTCGAGCAATACGCGCTCTTATGTCATTTTAGGTATGTCACCAATTGCAGAGAGCCTACCTAAAAAAATTGAAAAGCTGGCTTGGACTGGTTTAGTCCATTTAGGAAACTATGCTGATCTGGACACTCTTTTAGTAGATATTGAAACCAACACGATTGATTACGTTTTTGTAGCATATGCAACGAGCGAGCAAGATAGAATTAATGCTGCCATTAAAGCCTTAGGGAACTCGACTGCCTCAGTCTATTTAGTACCCGATGTCTTGCTAGCCGATTTACTAGGCTCAGAGTGGGTGATGTTGGGTAATACGCCCCTCATTATTCTCAATGACCACCCTTTTTATGGTGGCATGTGGACGCTGAAAAAGCTCGAAGATCTCATTTTGGGATCGCTCATCTTGCTGCTCATTAGCCCCTTAATGCTGCTCATTGCCCTAGCCATCAAACTGAGCTCCCCAGGGCCGATTCTCTTTAAACAAAGGCGTCATGGTCTTAATGGCGAAGTAATTAAAGTCTATAAATTTAGAACAATGACTTCTTTAGATGATGGCGATGTGGTGATTCAAGCTACCAAGGATGATGCTCGGATTACCCCAATTGGCAAATTTTTACGGCGCAGCTCTTTAGATGAGTTACCGCAATTTATTAATGTACTTCAAGGAAGCATGTCCATTGTTGGCCCACGCCCACATGCCCTATCGCACAATGAGCATTACCGTACCTTAATTGATTCTTATATGCAGCGTCACAAGGTAAAGCCAGGCATTACCGGCTGGGCGCAAGTCAATGGCTTTCGCGGTGAAACCGATACGCTAGTAAAGATGCAAGCACGCGTTGACTTTGATCTTTACTACATTAATCACTGGTCATTGGGCCTTGATCTAAAAATCATTATGCTCACTATTCTCAATGGCTTTAGTGGCAAAACAGCTTATTAATATAGAAGTATGCGTAGTTACTTACTGCGTCAGTATTGTGTAATCACGAGTGTTTGAACATATATCCCAAGCTTACGCTCATCTGTATTGATTTTTAATTGGCGAGCAGAAATGGAATCAGGTGTTTCTATTTGGATTTGCACTATGCCCTCTTTGCCAATAGCACCAAATGGAATCTCATAGCGATAGGTCTGAAGCGTATCCCCTTTATTTTCAATACACAGACGAGTACTGCCTATTTTTTGCTGGTTTAATTGAACAATGACTTGCTGACACTCTTTGCCCTTAGCTAGTAGTGCCTTATAGCTGACGACTAACTGAGTCTTTTTCTCTGCTAAGAAATCCAATAAGCGCAGACTAATGAAGGCTCGATCATTCATAGTCCAGCGACCCTGATTTTCTGAGATAGAAAAACCCTCGCCAATATAAAAATGGCTTAACCCTTGATTAGAAAAATCGATTGCTTGGCCAAGGCGATAAGCAGCAAAAACTTTTTGAGCTTGTAATTGAGAAGCAGATGCGGGCAAGCCTAAAGTAAAGTGATATCTGCCCCACTGCGCATTCAGCTGCTCATCATGAAGCTGCAAACGGCGATCAGGTAATAACTCTAGCTGGCGACCCTTCACTGGCCGAATAAAAAGTAGACGAATATCGCCGCCGTGCTCTAACAAACGAAAATCACGGTACAACTTGAGGGGCTCACTATCTACCTTGAGGGTGTGCGTACCAAAGTAGATACTTGTAAATTGACCGGTTAAGCCCTTGATATCCATAAAATCAATTGCTTGGGTGGGCAAATCGAACTTGAGTGAGGGGCTTGCTTCCTGCATGACTAAAAGTGGTCCCGTCATGATTTTCATCTGCAAAGATAATAGCAATAGCGGCACTATCGTAAGAAGTGCTATGGGTAATTGCCAGCTTGAGCGCATACGCACACCCTGGGCAAAGCGCTTAAGCAAAATTGCGGCAAATAAAGCCAATATTGGAAATGTCCATTTAAAATAATGGATATTTAAATATCGCCACATGCCAGTAGGGAGCAGATCCCCATAAGGCAAATACAAAATAAAAAAGACCATCATGGCCACACCTAGGGTGCGCAGCAAAAAATCCCCACGTAATAGCGCCCACACCAGACCAGCTAGCGCTAGGAGCAACCAGGGATAACGTTGAACCAAGCCAGCCCTCACTTCACCATAAAGTGGTTGTGCATTAAGCCAAATGGAATAAAATTTTTCTGGCAAATCCGCAATTAAAAAGCCATGACTCCCAGCAACTTGCAAATAATTTCCTAGCGGTGCGCCATGCACTCCCAAGTTAAAACCGATAAAAATAGTAGGGCCTACTAGAGCGCCAAGAAGGGTAAGCCCTAAAAATTGAGGAGTGCGCACAGGACGCTCAGTAGACGCGCCTTGCATGCGCAAATAACTCAATATAAATCCGCAGCCGATCACTATACCCACAATTGCATCAACCGGCCTAGTGGGAACCATCAGCCCAAGGCTGATAGCTACTATCAGTACCTGCCAATTTTTAAGATAGCCACACTTGGCCTGTTTTATTTCCTGAACCCATACCAAACCCAAAATACCAGTAGCCAATAAAGCGGTACTTAAAGTGCTGGTCCAGGGAATCACAAAATTTTCAAATATGAATTTGGGGAAAATGATACTGGCGAATAGTAAAAAGACGCCGACAGTGCGCGGTACATATAGATCACTCAAACGAATACAAACATAGACGAACCAGAGCAAGCAAATGAGGTTGATTACCAAAAAGGGATGATCACTAGTGCCTATTAAAAATAAGGAGCCTAGTGCAGAATACAAGGGGGGGTAAAAAAAGTGCTCAGCCAAAAAATCTTGCGTAGCAAAAGCCTGTGCTGCTTTTAGATACTGACTTTGATCGAACCAGGCCCACCATCCCAAAGAGGGAGGGGAGGGATCGTTACCCGGTACAGAGGAGAACCTCAGATACACGCTTAAATAAATCAGTGCAACTACCAAAAGCACATATGGTATGGTGAGTAGGCGATACCAGATGGCGCGCAACTGAGCTACAGTTTTCATGGGGACAGTATCTCAAAAACGCTCAGTGGTCTGCCAGTATTGACTAGTATGACTTGATGGCGTGCACTAAAACATTTTTGCCAAGCCAGTATTGAGTCATTTTGTCCACATGACGACTGAGCGGAAAAACCCATTGGTCATAGATTTGAAGCATCCGAATGTTGACCTGGCCACTACCTTGATCCAAGATTTTATAAAGTAACGTTGCTAGCAACCCCAGGCTATCAACATACTGACAAGTGCCGATCTGAAATTGGGCCCGCTCCAGAACCTGTGTCAGAGAGGTGCGGGTATAGCGTCGGTGGTGGCCCACATGCTGGTCCATGCTAGTAAATAAAAATTGAAAGGCTGGCACAAATACCAAAAGCTTAGCTCCGGGTCTCAACTTTCTAAACCATAACTTTGCAGTCGCCTGATCATCATGAATATGCTCAAGTACGTTCAAAGAATATAAATAGTCCACACTGTTATCAGCCAATTGTGCTAAATCACTCACTACTGTTAAGCCATGATTTTGCAAGATCGCGCAAAGTATAGGGTCAGTTTCCACACAAACTATTTGAGATTGAGCTTGAGCATGGGCGAGGGGAGCGGCAAAAGTACCATTACCAGCACCAAAGTCAACAATCAGTTGATTGGGATGCGCATGACTTAAAACCATATTCAGTAAAAACTGATTGTAATTTTTGGCATGCGCCATGACATCTAAATTATCGCGACCACTGTATTCGATCTGAGCCATTTAGCTTTAACCTAAAAAATATTATTTTGACTACACATGACTATTGCAGCAGTAATGTAATTCAAGCGTGCCCATCAATCAGATTTGTGCCATATTTGCTGCAAGACATCACGCTCAAATATCCGTTTATCTTGATGCGCGATGGAATCTAAAATTAAACCTACCGCTAGCAACACAATGGCAATAATTTCTAGGCCTGCAGCTAGCACTGCCAAAGGTACATGATAAATATAGCGATGCCTAATCCAATCGTCGATCACTGGGACTCCTGCAATCACGCCTAAAATACCAATGAAGATGGCGGCACTTCCAAAAAAGAACAGTGGCCGATAATACCGCAAAATATTGCCGATCGTCGCTAAAACGCGCATGCCATCACGCAAAGTACTCAGCTTAGAAAAGCTCCCTTCTGGCCTATCTTTATACGCGATGGGAATTTCAATAATCCGAAAGCGTTTATCTAGAGCATGCAAAGTCATATCCGTTTCTACTTCAAATCCTTGCACGAGAATCGGATAGTTTTTAATAAAGCGTTTAGACATCGCACGGTAGCCGCTCATAATGTCAGCTAGCTTGGCATTAAATAAGCGATTAATGAGATAGCGCACAAAACGATTACCAAAACCATGTAAGGCGCGTTTATTCTCTTGGGCGTAGTTACCGGCAGTATGACGATCACCTACCACCATATCTGCCGCTCCATTCATGATGGGCGCAATTAATTGCATGGCTTGCGAGGCAGGATAAGTCAGGTCCGAATCTGCTAGTAAATACACGTCGGCATCAATTTCAATAAAAGCGCGGCGCATGGCATTGCCTTTGCCAGGGCGCTCCTCCTCAATGACTCCGCCAGCGCAAGCTAGGCGAGCAAGCGCCTCTCTTGCAATTTGGCCGGTGCTATCGGTGGAGCGATTATTAATTACCCAAATCTGCGCATCTGGCAAATGCACATGAAAATCCGTGATGCATGCCTCGATGGTGAGCGCCTCATTAAAGGCAGGAAGAATCACGCAAACGTTCATTGGGATTGTTCGCCTAGCATCCATTGCAAGGTCTCTTGCAGCGAGCGCCACTCTAATTGACCAATCGCACCCTCTAAGTGTTTCGTACTGCCTGAGAGCGTCTTAATTTCATTGCTTCTGACAAACTGCGGATTGACTTTTATGGCCATGGAGTGGCCTGTCATTTTTTCTAGTGTGCTAATCACTTCACTAAGGCTATAGGTGCGTCCCGAGGCAAGGTTATAGGTCTGTCCCGCTTGGCCATGCTCTAGTAAGCTCAGATAAATAGCGCAAATATCGCGCACATCGTTATATTCCCGATAGACCTCCACATTGCCCAATTCAATGACAGATGCCCGGCGTACAAAATGATCGACAATTTTAGGAATCACAAAATGTGCGCCATGGCCAAGGCCCGTGTAATTAAAAGGACGGGTAGTGACGATTGGTAAACGCGATTGAAAGTTACGTGCTAAAAGCTCCATCGCCAATTTACTCATTGCATAGTGATTGACCGGCGCAGGTATTTGACTCTCTAAAATCGGAAAGTGCTCTGTGTTGCCATAGACATTGGCTGAGCTCGCTAAAATGATCTTTTGGGGCGGATTTGCTAGATTGGCTAGCGCCTCGAGCAAATCTACACTGCCTAACAGGTTAGTCTGATAGTAGGCAAGATTATCTGCATGGGTAACATGACTAACACCAGCCAAATGAATCACATGGGTCGGTTGCACTGCTTTGATCTGCGCGTGCAATAGGCCATGATCCTCTAGGGCTGCTTGTAATGGGACAACTTCAAACCCCGCTTGGCTAGCAAGCTGGGTAAGATGCCCCCCTGTAAATCCATCCGCGCCCGTGAGCAGCAAACGCATACTAAAATGACTGGCCTGTGCGATTGCGTCGTAAATCTGCTTCTACCATCATCACGCACAGCTCTTCTAATGTAGTGCTTGGCTGCCAATCGAGTTCAAGTTTGGCTTTAGCCGGATCACCAATGAGTAAATCCACTTCGGCAGGACGATAAAAACGTGGATTAATCCGCACAATCGTTTTGCCACTTTTTTGATCAAGGCCGATCTCATCTAATCCACTACCTTGCCACGCTAATGCAATTCCTGCGGCGTTTGCTGCTAGCGAGACAAAATCTCTGACCGTCTTGGTGCGATTGGTAGCTAAAACATAGGTATCTGGCCTATCTACTTGGAGCATTTTCCACATGCCCGCCACATAGTCTTTGGCATAACCCCAATCGCGCTGGGCATTTACATTTCCCAGCTCTAGTTGCTCAGCTTGGCCTAATGCAATTTTCGCTAGGGTATCGGTAATTTTACGAGTGACAAACTCTTGACCGCGCAGGGGTGATTCATGGTTAAACAAAATACCGCTAGAGGCAAACATATTGTAACTTTCCCGATAGTTAATGGCCATCCAATGGGCGTAGAGTTTGGCAACCCCGTAAGGGCTGCGAGGATAAAAGGGTGTGCTCTCGATTTGCGGAACAGTTTGCACTTTGCCAAACATTTCTGAAGTAGAAGCTTGATAAAAGCGAATCTTGGGATTGACAATCCGAATCGCCTCTAAGAGATTGACTGCGCCAATGCCGGTAATTTGCCCAGTCGTAATGGGCTGATCAAAAGAGACGCCGACAAAACTTTGGGCAGCTAAGTTATACACTTCTACTGGCTCAATTTTTTGCAATAAACGCATGGCGCTAGAGAGGTCAGTTAAATCAAATTCCACTAAATGCAAATTGGGGTGCTGAGCAATGCCAAGCTCGCCAATGCGCCAAAAATTGACTGAGCTGGTGCGGCGATAAGTGCCGTACACCACATACTCTTTTTCTAATAAGAGCTGAGCCAGATAAGCGCCGTCTTGCCCCGTAATGCCAGTGATCAATGCTACTTTTTTATGATTTCCCAAACCTTAGACCCCGTGTTTCACTTCAGTTAATTGAGCTTATTGACGACCATACTCATCATCAAAGCGAATAATGTCATCTTCTCCGGTATAGGCACCACTTTGTACTTCGATTACTACCAGTGTTGTCGAGCTAATATTTTCCAGGCGGTGTTTATGCCCGGCAGGAATATAAGTGGACTCATTCATATTTAGGGTCAAGGTTTGCTCACCATTGACGACTTTGGCTAGGCCACTAACTACTACCCAGTGCTCACTGCGATGGTGGTGCATTTGCAAACTTAAGCGCCCTTTAGGTTTGACCTCAATACGCTTAATTTTAAAATTGGCACCTTCTTCTAAGACGGTATAGGTCCCCCAAGGACGCGCGACCGTTTTATGCAATTTGGCAATATCGTGATCTGCTAACTTGAGTTCTGAGACAACGCTTTTGACATCTTGAGAGCAATTGGCATCAACCACGAGCAAGGCGTCAGGCGTATCAATGATCATTACATCTTTTAAACCGACTGTGGCAACTAGGCGACTTTCTGATTGCACAAAAGTATTGCTCGAATCGACAAAAATGCATTCGCCTAAAGAGCGATTACCATTGCTATCAGGGCTTGCCAAATCTCGCACCGCCGCCCAAGAGCCAATATCATTCCAAGCAAAATGGCCCTGTACTACCACCACCTTATCTGAGCGCTCCATTAAGGCGTAATCAATCGAAATATTGGCAATACCCTCAAATCCTAAAGCCGGAATTTCAATGGCAGAGTCTAATTTTTCTGCTGGCCCAATCGCATCCCAGCACGCCTTGGCACTAGCAGCGATCTCTGGCGCCCATTGCTCCATTTGCTCAAGCAAACTCGCAGCGCCAAAACAGAACATCCCGGAGTTCCATAAATAATGACCCGAAGACACATATTGCTGCGCCTTTTCTAGGCTCGGCTTTTCAACAAAGCGTGAGACTTTTTTTCCAGCGCCCAGATCTTGTCCGCACTCAATATAACCAAAACCGGTTTCGGGCGCCGTTGGCGTAATACCAAAGGTAACTAAATAGCCTTGCTTGGCCAATTCAAATGCTTTAGTAACGGACTGATCAAAATGAGCGGCATCATCAATCAAATGATCGGCCGGTAAAATGAGTAAAATAATCTGATCGCCAAACCGGCTCATCGCCTGATAAGCAGCCAAAGCAATCGCCGCTGCAGTATTGCGCGCAAAGGGTTCTAATAAAAATAAGCTATCAACCTTTGCCCTACTTTCAACATCCCGAGATAAAAAATAGTATTGGCTATTGGTGACCGTCAAAACAGTCGGCCGCCCATCAACTCGTAGGCACTGCGCTAAGGAGCTAGCTCGTAAATAAGTCTTTTCTAAAAGACTT
>Ga0209188_1002972_pt1 | contig 12075 bp, 19 predicted proteins | sample C_130625_EF_Meta_FD_187307 | JGI IMG/M metagenome (GOLD analysis project Ga0209188, IMG submission 187307) | Freshwater microbial communities from Lake Croche, Canada to study carbon cycling - C_130625_EF_MetaG (SPAdes) (version 2) | ecosystem: Environmental > Aquatic > Freshwater > Lake...
TCTGCTTTGCTCGCAACATCATCTTCTTGAATTTGCTACGGTCAGTATACATTTCTTCCATCATCTTAGGTAAGAAACCTTGCATATCAGTGCGAAAGAATTGGCCGTTAGGTGTAAGTGTAACATTGGCCAGCCCCGAAGTATCTACTTGGCGCATTAATAGTTTCTCAACCGAAACACCAGAAGAAAGTACCTCACGCATTTCATCTGTGTAATCTTGTGGATCAATCAATGTCTCAGGTGAAATGTTATACTGCATCATCAGATGTGGATACAAACTATTTAAGTCAAACGATGCAACCCAATCGTGTTTACCGACCTGTACATCTTTGACATAGGCACCTTCAAAGGCAGAATCTTTCTCTTTGATTTCTCTTGGTGGAACAATAATGCCTTTCTCAAACAGATAGGCATAAGTGAGTGAATCCCACATACGAGTTTGTGCAAAGATATCTTCAAAGTTTGTTTTGGTGTCATACGCAAGAGTCACACCTAACTCAATTAACTTTAACTTATCTTCCAGTTTAATAATCAGTTCAACGTCTTTGATGTTATACTCAATAAACTTTTGATAATTCAAACGATAGAGTGCATGAAGATTATCATATTCATCATATGAAATTTTACCTTCACCGAGTTCTACTTGTGCGATAGCATCCAAACGATAACTCTCTTGTGACTTTCCACCAGGAGCATACCATTTGTATAGTTCAATATAGTCTAGTGATTCAACACCCATAATGTTATAGGCAATCATCTGACGGCCATTAATTACAGTCTTACGTTCACCAATATAATTCCATGGTGACAGTTTCTTGGCTTCATCTTCACCAATGATTTTACGAAAACGATTAATCAAATAAGGTTCATCAAAGAACTTAGTGTTCCAACCAGTTAGAATATCAGGACATTTTTTAGTCCATAATGCCATGAATTGTTTACATAGAGAATGTTCATCTCTACACTTAACATAGATTTCTTTACCTTGTGTAACATAATCACCACAACCAAACACATAAATTGGACCATTCAAATACTTAATAGCAATGGCAGTAATGGGTTCATTCGCAAGATATGGATCAGGGAAACCATTCTCTGAACCAACCTCAATATCAACTACAGCAACTGAAATTTTATCGAAATCATAGTCAACCATACCTTTATGTTGGTCTGCAATAAAGGCATATTCGAACCGAGTTTGGCCATAGATTTTCGGTGCATTGGATACTTCATCAAATTGCTTGATGTAGTCTTTGGCTGAACGAATATCACCAAAGATTTTCTGGTCGAGATAGTCACCGTCAAGTGAGGTGAAATTGGTTAGTTTTTTGGAAGGTAAATAGAGTGAAGGAGAATATTCAATTCTCTGCTTCACCTTCTTGCCGTCTAAGATGCCTCGGTATAATATGTTGTTACCGAAACTTTGTACGTTTGTATAAAATGAACTCAATTTAGCCTGTAATTAAAGTTTTTTGTGGTGGGATAATGATGCCAGAACCAAAGATACTATTATAGTTGTCTACAAAGTCTTTTGCTGGTTCATAGGAGTATAACACAGAATCACGGTCTATGTCAACCGTCCGGTCCTTCTTTTCCGTATCTGAGTATACTGGCCAAGGTGCAAATCCGATATTGGGTTTACCATCTCGGTCACGTACAACCGCAATACCAATAGGATTAAGAATTCGGTAACCTGTACCGGTTTCTGACACCTCACCAAGGATTTCTTCATTATTTGTCAGTTTTATTACGAGTAGATTTGTCATTTTGATCCTTATCAAGAGTTTATAAATAATAGTATATTATATATGACTTCGTTTAGATACGCAATGTATCTGTGTTAGTGTTATGTCTGCCAACGTTTTCATGTACTCCACGACTATATTAAATGGATCCAATTACCCTATTTGCGATGGCCAATGCCGCTGTTTCTGCGGTTAAAGCTGGTTGTAAATTATACAAAGATATTAAAGGTGCCGCAGGAGAAGTTAAAGACGTTCTCAAGGATCTTGACGAGCAATTTCAAAAGTTACATCCACCAGAAAAACCAGCGACAACAGAACAACGTAATCAATACATTAAGCAAAAGAATGAAGTAATTGAGTTAAACAAGAAAGCAGAATCTGGTCAACATACTGGCATCTATCAGGAAATTGGTGATTATCTTGGACAATATTATGACAACTATTATAAGTGTTTAGCTGTTTTTGAAGAAGAAGAACGCCGTGCTAACACAGAAGTTTATACTGGTGATGCTAGTTTAGGTAAAAGAGCATTACAACGAGTTCTAATGAAAAAACAATTAGAACAAATGGGAAATGAATTACGACAATTAATGGTTTATGAAAGCCCAATTGAACTTGGTGCATTGCATACTGAAGTTGAAGAAATGATGGAGAAAATGGGTAAACAACAAAAGGTGTTGATTGCCAAAGCAATGCAAAGAGAGTATACAGATAAGATAAGAAAAAAGAAAAGATTAAAAAAATTACAAATGGAAATTGCTTTAGGAATTATAGCTCTAATGATAGCGTCAACTTTTGGATTAATGATTGCTTATGTTGTAGAAGATAGAATCCAAAAATATCCTTATCTTGGTGACGGATGGATTCCCACAACACCAAAAGAACGTAGACTAGATGCGTTACCAAAACGATATACAGGAAGATAAATGATAGAATTATTCAAAGAACTTTTTGAATGGTTGTTAAGCAAAGGAATAATAACTGCTTTATTAATAGTAAATGGCATTTATATGGCTATAATGGGTATTGCAATGTACCTTGTTCATTTATGGCACAAACACCATTAATGGTTGCGGGACCTGGAATCGAACCAAGAACTGAGGATTATGAGTCCTCTGTAATACCGTTTTACTATCCCGCTATTAAACTGAATGCCAGAGGTCTATTTTGTAGTCTTCTTTAAATGTGCCGCATACAGGACAAATAAAGTTGTCGGATAATTCTTCCCAAACACCTTCTTTTTCCTCATTATGTATGTGTTCACAAGTCGTACATATATAATTAAGTTCAACAGACATAATAGTACCTCTAAAATGGAGCGGCAAGACTGATTCCCACAGCCGTCACAAGAGGGTATCTTGTGATGTTATTACATTTGCCGCATAAAACTTGGAGCGGAATGCCAGAATCGAACTGACAACAGGAGATTGGAAATCTCCAGTTTTACCATTAAACTAATTCCGCTGATGTATATATTATATATGATGTTTATTCTAAAGTCAAGGCCTTTTGAAAGGTATACCTTTACATAGTGGGGCCGTTTCCATTTTTGAAACCTATATCACCACCTTCTGCTTTGATTCGCTTGATAACATCTTCAAATAGAATCGGTCTGTAATCTGTTTGCTCAACACAAACACAATGATATCTAGGATCAATTTCATATTTACCCCAAGTCTCTGCCATCACACGATTTGCGTGGAGATGGCCATGAATGTTTGTACCAAAACGACCAAGACTATCAACGTGAATTGGTATATGTGATAGAATCATTCCGTTCATTACATGATATGCTCTGAGTTCACGGAAGTATTGTCTATATTCATCATCACGGAAGATATCATGGTTACCACGAATCAATACTTTATCACCATTCAATCTACCTAGTGTCTTCAATGCTTTGCGGTTAATCACCACATCACCAAGATGATAAACTTTATCGTTAGGCCGAACTGTTTCGTTCCAACGCTTTACCATTTCTTCATCCATTTCTTCGGGATTATCCCATGGACGTAGTTTGGTAACACCATCGTTACGCATAAATCGACACACACCAGTATGGCCGAAATGTGTATCACTAACTAGAAATATCGCTGGCATAATGTCTCCTATTCTTTACAATAACCATCATTTTTGTAAATAATGGTTTACATATTTGGTCCGGCGTAGTGGAATCGAACCACTATTGATAGCTTAGAAGGCTACTGTATTATCCATTATACTAACGCCAGATAAATACCGTTATGTTGAACCTTAAAACTGCTGAACCTCAATTATGGGAAGTTGCAAGACAACAACCCTACAAAGAACACACATTTTCTACTACTGTTAGAGAGTTTACTCCGTCATTCATTAATAGAAAATCTGAATTTAAAATTTGGCTCCCCAAGGTGGGGTCGAACCACCGACACACGGATTAACAGTCCGTTGCTCTGCCAACTGAGCTATTAGGGAAAAATGCTCTGACGTTCCTCGGCGGTAATTATAGAGCATTGGGTGATAGTCTCTCCACTACACACCGCAACTTGCGCTCCCTCCACCCGCTTCCCGACAGGAACCGTTCTCGTATTGCTAACGCCGGTTTGGTTTAACCGCTACTTTCGTAGAGACAGATTCCCTTATGAATGTTACTAAACATAAGTCCTTGTCTGAACCACCCGTGGGTAATTAATCCACTTCTCATCCTCCGGGTCAGAGTAGCCACTATCACATGGCACGGCTTGGCGGTCCCAAGGAGAATTGAACTCCTATCAACGGCGTGACAAGCCGCTATACTAACCATTATACTATGGAACCAAATCTGGTGGAGAATCAGGGATTCGAACCCCATATACCGTAAGGTGGAAGATTTACAGTCTCCTGAAGTCGCCAATGCTTCTCATTCTCCATTTGTTTAGTGTTATCGTGCCGATTTGCCAAGAATGTAGCTAGCACTGGCGAGCGAGTGGCGGTTATGTCAGACAGCGTTGGTCGCACCCTTGCTGTCGAGTAGTTTATAACGTCTATAAACGATACCCTGATAACACTAAACAAATGGTAATTTTTTACTACCATATTAAAATACATTAGGGTGTGATTGTCGTTCCAGAACTTCATCTGGCTTCTCACGGCTTCGTCTGCCGATAAGACAATCTCCACATTACAGGCCAATTTGTTTTCCAGCACCATCGGAAGGCTTCATGTAAACTTAGCGAGAATGATGCGGCCATCAAGTGCTCCTAAGTTACCTACTGGAATTGGTAACCCAATGTATTTTAATATGGTACTCGGTGGGGGAATCGAACCCCTCCTTACTGCCGTGAAAGGGCAGTGTCCTAGCCGATAGACGAACCGAGCACATAAATTTTAAAGAACAATGACTGATTTCTCAATCTATGGATAGAGTATAACTCATTCCACATATCTTGTCAACCAGTTTGTTGTAAAAATACAACGTATACTTTATTACTAACTTTGGAGTACGTGACAGGATTCGAACCTGCATTATACGGATTTGCAATCCGCTCCCTAGCCATTCGGGTCACACGTACATAAATTGGTCGGAGTAGTAGGATTCAAACCTACGACCCTCTGGTCCCAAACCAGATGCGCTATCAGACTGCGCTATACTCCGAATAATTTGGCATTCCGCTACGGAATCGAACCGCAACTAAGAGTTTTGGAGACTCTTGTGCTACCACTACACCAGCGGAAATTAAAAAACCCTAGATTTTTTAGGTCTAGGGTTTTGTGTTTAGAATTTGTTAGAACTTTTTTTAGTTACTTTTCCTTTACACAAAACCTGGTCGACCATGATTCATCACAATTGTGATAGCACGGTGTTGTCGGTAATGTGTTATTAAATTTTGTCATACTTCTATTTATATCTTCCAACCCAATGGTTGTCCTTGAATCGCTACTGCTGGATTTTTAAAGCCATCAAATACTTCCCATAAATTTTCCACGATTGCAAACTTGGTAACTAAACCAATCTCACGACCATGTGCATCTATTTCCCATGGATGTATCCAATAATCAATTTCATCCGAGTTTACTTTTCTTCCTAACCAATGTGACAATTCATCATTAGTTTCATTGTTAATATGTTGTTTCACATGAACCATTTCATGTGCTATTGTTTCTATGATTGTCCTGGCACCAATTCCTGGATGAACTTCAATTAGAAATTCTCTTGGTTGTTTTTTTGTATTGTAATCTTCAACGGTACAAGAACCGTAATCATTAATTGTATCATCAAATTTGATTTGAATGAAACAATTTTCTCTAACTCTTTTATTCGTAATTAGTTCTTTGGCGAAAAAGTGGACCGCACGTTCAACGTAAGGCTTAAAAATCTTTTTATCCGGACAACCAACTATACTGAGTTGCATCTTAGGTCTCCTTTTAAAGGTATTTATGGATTAATACGTTTTTACCATGTGAAATTACTCATTCACTTGGTTCACTATTATACCACATTTCTCCAAGAATGTCAAGCCGTCATTATTCCTATAATTAGAACGAAAGTATACATTTTTTATACCAGCGGTATAGATTTGTTTGGCACAGTCCATACAAGGAGCGTGCGTCAGGAACATTACCGAATCTTTACCAGATTCCGAACTCTTGGCCAATTTGGCAATGGCATTTGCCTCTGCATGAATAACTTCTGGTTTAGTTTTTAACTGATAATTATCATCACTTAGTTTATAATCATAAATTTTTTCGTATTCACACTCATTTGTCCAACCAGCTGGCATACCGTTGTAACCAATAGATATAATTCTATCATCTTTCACAACGATGGCACCAACCTGTAGTCTTTTGGCTGTTGATAACTTAGAAAATCTTTCTGCCACATCCATGTAGGCATCAATAAATTTCTGTTTCATTACCAACTACCGTCATCAATCCAAACACGAATAGTGATTGGAAACAGTTCCAACGACAGGTGGTCAACTTCCCAAGCTTCATTGGTACTCATGTACTTACATGAAAATCTCCAATGAAAAGGATTCAATTTCAATGTAATATTACAACCAGAGTATCTTAACCATTTAATCATTTAACATTTTCCAAAGAATCTTTACGTAGGTAATGGAGCTGCTGAGTCCTATCTTGGGTCGGCATACTTTTAGTTACAGGAACAAAAGCAACACCATCAATTTCATGTGGAGCCCAATGTGAGTATGTATAGAAAATATCTCCGTTGCCATTACGGACACGGAACTTCTTTAGTACAGGGTTGAATGTAGATTTAGTATTTTTCATAATGAATCTATTATACAAAAAAGAAAGGGCTCTGTCAAGAGCCCCTTAGGTTATTTACCGTTTTGTTGGAATTTTATTTCACGGCAATCTTCTTGACTGCATCTTGAACCTTTACCATGTTTTCCAACCAGACTTTCAACATACCATTTGCAATCTCGGCATCTTTGATTTCAATCTTGTCAGCCAATGTAAATGATCGTTCAAAGTTACGGGCAGCAATACCTTTGAAGATATAACTTTCTGGTAGTTCTTCATCTTTGGCGAGGCCTTTGATGACTAATTTGTTACCTTCCAAAGTAACTTCAATATCAGTTTTGGCAAAGCCAGCAACTGCCATTTCGATAACGTATTTGTTATCTTTGACTTGTTTGATATTGTATGGTGGATAATTAGGAATGTTTTTAGCCACGGTCTTAGAGACTTCCTGCATCTGGTTTAGAATGTCATCAAAACCAACAGTAAAAGGGTCCAAAGACTTATGGATAGATTCCCATTGTGGAAATAGAGATAGTGTGCTTGTCATAGATTTCTCCTTATTAAGCGAGTTTAAAAAATTGCCGCCTCAAAGAGCACGGCACATAATTATACTAGTATTTATACTAGTTGTCAAGCATTTTGTGGTTTTTTACCAATATTATACTTGGCTGTAAGTTCCCAGTCATTCTTCTCTTTGTGAGACAGAATCTTAATTTGGGATAGGAAGATGGGTGGTGGTTCCTCGACTTGTCTGGTATTGACAATCTTTACCAGTCCCCAATCAGAAAGTAATTTGGTGATGGCATTTCTACGAGACAAATCGTTCTCACTAATGTCTGTAGGTTTACCATCCAAAGCAAACAATTCTTTGAAATGGACAATATAATACTTACCTTGTTTATGTAAAATATGACAAGACTGGTATAAAATTCTATCTTTTTTGGAAGCTACACCGATTCGGGTTAATGTCTCACGAACTTTTAAAAAATCATCTTTCTCATCTAGTGTAACTTCAACTAAATCATTAATTGAAATCATTATTTGTTCACTCCGCCTTTATTTGTTTTTGCTTTTATTTCAGCGATTTGGTCATCATTTAGAATTCGTAATGCTTCTTTAGCTTTTGCATTAGAAAAACCAAAATATAACTTAACAGATTCTATATCTCTATCAACCTCCGATTTCTGCCACGGTTGAAATTTCCGTTTCATAGGTCTAATGGTATTTAGAAGATACTGATATTGCATATCTGAATCAAGGCCGGAATGGACATTCATTTCATTGGCATAACCAACACAATCTATATGATAAGACAGAGCACGATTGACCACAAATGGTTTATAATCTTTATAATCATAATCATCTTGAAAGACAGATTTCTTAGTTTGTAAGATTGAAGGTACAATCTCTTTGAATAAATCCGGCATATCAATACTCCGAGACGGTGTACTTCTGGAGTTCTCTTGCTTCTTCGTCAGACATTTTCTTAACAGGAATCAAAGCAGGTTGTTCACGATTAATTAAAATCATTTCACGGCCATCTTTGGTTCTATACGTTGTCGTAACAAAGTTCTTTGGCTCTACTCTGAAAATCCAACCAGCCCATTTGTCAGTATGACGAGGTGCTGGTACAGAAACGAAATAAAGAACATCAACGGAACGGCATTTGCGTAGTTGATTTGGTTTAAATGTAAAGGAGTTTTTCATAATAAATGGAACTTGAGTTTTAACCTCAACCTTATATTGTCCATCTACCATCAAGTCTTTCTCTGAATCATATTTGTTGATTGAAGATTCAATTCTACAACCTTCACCACTCAACATATTGATTACAATCTTTTCACCAGCAAGACCTAGTTCATTCATCAATTCTTCTTTGGTCATTTGAACTCACAATCCATCATAATTTCTGTAAGGCAGGCAATCATGTTAATTTCATGGTCTGCCACGAAAGCGGCTTGATATTGATATCTAGCCAAAATTACAACCATCTGTGGAACAGATTGTGATTTCAATGATTCATATAACGAATCATAAAGTTTACGATAAATCTTAACTGGGTCATTGTCTAAGTTGTTGGTGACCCACTTACGAGCGGCTGCAAAGTCTTTCTCTTTCAAACCTTTTATAAGTTCACCTAACTGGACATCGGACACAGAGGTGAGAATACCTTTGTCAATAGTACCAGATACACTATAACGCTGCAACTCATTAAGAATGCGGCGATTATCAGGGAAATGTTTAGTAATAACTGCGGCCACGACCTCTTTGTCATAGGTGACTCCTTCTTCTTTTAATACCCACTCAATACGTTTAAATAGTTGTGAGGCCATCTTGGCCTTAGAACCATTGATTTTAAAGTCAATAACGGCACAACGAGAATGTATGGGTTCAATGATACGGTTCTTAAAATTACAGGTGAATATAAAAGAACAGTTTAAAGAGAACTCCTCAATTGCACCACGCAACGCAGGTTGGGTGGAATTAGGATTTAGATAGTCTGCTTCGTCTATAATAATGACCTTACGGCCACCAGTGAAACTTACAGATGAAGCATAGTTTTTAATTTTATTACGCAGAACATCAATACCAGACTCATCTGAACCATTGATAACGATATAATCACAACCAACTTCTTCACAGAGAGCTCTTGCAATTGTAGTCTTGCCCACTCCAGCTGAACCAGAGAGTAATAAATTTGGTATCTCTTTTCTATTGACATATTCTAAAAATGTATTTTTGATTGATTCCGGAAGAATACACTCTTCCACGGTCTTTGGCCGATACTTCTCGGTCCACAATAGATGTTCCATAATTCACTTCTTTCATAATATAATATAATTGATTACTTAATTTCAGTAATACTTTCAAATAAGGCTTCAAACTCTTTTGATTCGGCTACATCAGTTTGGAATGAATTCTTATGTTGTGTCTTTGCCATACGCTTAAGAATTTTTTTAGGAACCTTCAGTTCGTCATGTGCAATGTCTACAATATCTTTGATAGCTTGGTTGTTGCCATCATTTCTAAGCATATGAAGAACGACCTCATCGATATAACCTTTCAGTTTCTTCAAATCGTCCTCGTCATAAGAACCGAATAGTGTGTTTACTTTAGTCATTTAATTGTCCTTGTATCATACCAACAGCTTCAAGTTGACTTTCTTCAATCAAAAATGAACCGTTTATCATAGAAATAACTGTCTTACCATTATTCTTTTCATCGGAGGCAATAAAAACTCCGACAACATATTCAGGATTGATAGCAAATTTATTTTTAGTTACATCATCTGTAAAATATATTAACAAAATTAAGCTCCTGTCTTAGATTCTTTAGCTTCAAAAGCAATCCAATATTGAATGTCATCTTTAGTATTTTGGAAGTGGCCAATACCTTTGAACGAAATCTTTACTGAATATGTTCCAGAGATAAGTTTGATATTATCTGTTTTGAAAACAATTTTATATTTCTTGCCGTTACCCTCACCAACTTCAATTGTGTTTGTGTGTGCAGCAGGATTAGAGGCATCAAATGTAATTAATTCAATCAAGTCACCTTCTGATTGTACGGCAATATTTGGTGAAGATAGTACACTTGCGGCCTTCATCAAAGATTCATAATCTTCGGCGGACAATGTGAATTCACAATCAACAGAAGGAAGTGTGATTTCTTTTTCTGGTGGAATTACAATCATGTTTGAAGGTGTCTTGTAATAATTACCTTTACGTTTACCATTTTTGAAAATGATATGTGTATCTGTAAAATCGATTTCAGAATCTTTATACAGACTATGTACTGATAAGAATTCATTCAAATCATACACACAGAATTCTTGTGGGAATTCATCTTTTAGATTGGCTTGTGCCAATACAGTTTTACTGGAAGATACTGTAGTCAGTTTCTTTCCTTGTTTGAATTGAATTCCTTGGTTGATTGCCGAGAAATTCTTCAGTACCGTTAAGGTCTCATTTGATAGTTTCATTCACTTCTCCATTATTAAAAAAATCAATTGTATCATGTTCATACAAAAACATCAAGCAGCACATTGCGTGTGCTAAGTGATTCTTACCAGACTCATCGTCATTTTGTTCACCACCATGCCAAGCCCATAGATGACGCATCATTGCATCAAAGTATCTACGTTTGGCATCTGGTACTTTTTTCCAATTTCCTGGTTCATACTTCTGTGCACCAAAAGTTAATATTTCTACTGTTGCTTTTAGTGCTTCTGGTGGAAGTAAACCATACTGTAGTTTACCACCATCAAACTTTCTGCCACCTGTCGTGGCAGTTTGTGATGCTTTAACAACATCTTCAATTGTCATTACATTTCTCCAACATAATTGGCAACTGCCGGCATATCTCCTTGGAAATGATAAGTACCAATGTGTGAGGTCTTCATCCATGGACAGAGATGAATCTTTCCACCAATCTTACGCCACATTTGGCAGAACATATAATCTTCGGAGAGATAACGGTCAGAACCACCACCAGTAATTGAATCTGTTGTATCAATAACAGTATCAAAGAAGGCGTGGATATAACGTGAACCATCAAAGTGTGCCTGACCTACATGGTCTGGTTTATAACGAATAGATGGATAAGCGTCTTCCATTTTCTTAAACACTTCACGTTTAATCATCATAAAGCCTGTACCAATTTCCATAACTTCAAGTGGTTCAGTTACAGAGAATTGTGCTGTACCTTTAACTGGATTGAAAACGTAATCACCAGTAACTTTCTCTAACAAACCTGGGTCGATTTGTGGATTCTTTTCAACTGCACGTTTAACAGACTTCCATTTAATTGCTTTCTTTGGATAAGGACCACCAGAGACTTCTTTGTCCATTGCCAACAAGGCGATAACATCTTGTGGATTGAAGTGAATGTCCGAATCAATAAACAACATATGTGTACAATCGGAACGATGGATATATTCATCAACGAGATAGTTTCTCGCTCGAGTAATTAGGGACTCATTGAATAGAAATGAGAATTTGACTTGAATACCATATTGCATACAAAGGCCTTGTAAGTCCAAACAAGCCTTCATGTATAGACCGTGGTTCATACCGCCATACATTGGTGTTGCTACAAACAGACT
>Ga0209188_1002986_pt1 | contig 12036 bp, 10 predicted proteins | sample C_130625_EF_Meta_FD_187307 | JGI IMG/M metagenome (GOLD analysis project Ga0209188, IMG submission 187307) | Freshwater microbial communities from Lake Croche, Canada to study carbon cycling - C_130625_EF_MetaG (SPAdes) (version 2) | ecosystem: Environmental > Aquatic > Freshwater > Lake...
GTGAAACCAGTCGCGTGGCGCTAAACGCCAAGCCGAAAGTAACCGAAGTTGAGCAGTTCAGCGTTGACATCATTCCTGATGCCGACCGCACCTCAAGACCATTTGACCTTTTCAGAATTCAGTTCGGTGGAGCAAACACTTTTGCAACCGTTCTTTTGGGAACCTTTCCGATTTTCTTCGGCCTGTCTTTCTGGCAGGCACTTGCAGCAACCGTTTTGGGTTTGCTTGTAGGCACGCTATTCCTAATGCCAATGGGCATCTTTGGCCCGCGCACCGGAACTAACAACGCTGTTAGCTCTGGCGCTCTGCTCGGCGTGCGTGGTCGTGTAGTCGGTTCATTCTTGAGCTTGCTAACCGCGATCGCGTTTTATTCGATCTCGGTGTGGGTCTCTGGCGACGCAATCGTCGGCGCAATGACCCGCATGTTCGGTGTCGAAAAGACTCCACTCGTCTCGAGCATCATCTATGCCGTGATCGGTTTCATCGTGATTGTGGTTGTTGTGTTTGGTTACCAGTTCATGTTGCTCGTCAACAAGGTCGCGGTTATCTTCAACTCAATCTTGATGTTGCTAGCGGTTGTCGCATTCTGGGGAGTCTTTGACCCGAGCTATGCCGGAACGCCTGATGCTTACCTTTTGGGCGACTTCTGGCCGACGTTCATCCTCGCCGCTTTGGTTGTAATGAGCAACCCGATTTCATTCGGTGCTTTCTTGGGCGACTGGTCACGTTACATTCCTCGCGACACTCCAAACTCAAAGCTCATGCTCGCAACTCTTGGCGCGCAACTTGCAACTTTGATTCCGTTTGTGTTTGGCCTTGCAACCGCAACTCTGATCACCAACAGCGACTACGTGGTCGGCTTGATTCAGGCCTCACCGCTTTGGTATGCAGTCTTGCTAATCGTGGTTGCGTTCATCGGTGGTCTTTCAACCGGAACCACCTCGCTTTATGGCACAGGCCTTGACTTTGCTTCGGTGTTCCCACAGCTTTCGCGCGTGAGAGCAACCATCCTGATTGGTGCGCTTGCATTCGTGTTTATCTTGGTTGGTCGTTTGGCCTTTGACCTGTTGGGTGCGGTCAACGCGTTCATCGGTGCAATCGTGGTAACAACCACTCCTTGGATGATCATTATGGCCATCGGATACTTCGTTCGACGCGGCTACTATGACGCGGGCGACCTGCAGGTGTTCAACCGTGGTCAAATCGGTGGCAAGTATTGGTTCAACGCCGGAGTTAACTGGCGTGCTCTGGGTAGCTGGTTAATTGCTGCCACCGTCGGTTTGAGCTTTGCTTATTACCCTCCGGTTATCGAAGGCCCGTTCAATGGTCTAGCCGGAGGCGTAGACCTCAGTTTGGTTACCGCCATTGGAACAGCAGCAGTGCTTTATCTGTTGTCGCTGTTCATTTGGCCAGAGCCTGACTATGTGTTTGGCCCTAAAGGTCCGCGCTTGGTTCCGTCGCGCAAGGGTGCAACTCCTGAGGTTGCTCACAACCCAGGCTCGGCTGCTGCCAAGGCCGCCGCGGCTCGTTCAGGTCAGTAATTTAGGCTGAACAGATACATCCTGTTTAAAACTCGACAAAGGTAAGCACCAACATGACCAAGCCAATTCCACGAATCATCACCGGCGAAAAGCTTGGTCAGGTTGATGCTTCACAGGTGCCCCGGTTCGCCGGGGCACCAACCTTTGCTCGTTTGCCACGAATCGACGAAGTAACCCGCGCAGACATTGCCATTGTTGGCATGCCGTTTGACGCCGGAGCAAGTTATCGTTCGGGCGCACGTTTTGGCCCGAGTCACATTCGTGAGGCTTCGCGCCTCTTGCGCCCCTACAACCAGGCGCAAGACGCGTCACCTTTTGAGCTAGCTCAAGTGGTTGACGCGGGCGACCTTAACCTCAACACCTATGACATTCTCGAGACTCTCGAGACCATTGAGGCTGGCATTACCGAGGTGCTCAACTTTGGTGCCAAGCCCATGAGCCTTGGCGGCGACCACACCATTGCGCTGCCGATTTTGCGCGCTCTTCACAAAAAGCACGGCCCAATCGCTGTGATTCACTTTGACGCGCACCTTGACACCTGGGACACCTACTATGGCGCGCCATACACCCACGGCACCCCGTTTAGACGAGCTGCCGAAGAAGGCCTGCTTGACCAAACCTCTTGCCTGCACGTTGGCATTCGCGGGCCGTTGTATTCAAAGCAAGACCTCACCGATGACGCAACTTTTGGTTTTCAGATCATTCGCAGCGACGACTTTGACGATCTTGGCACCGAGGCGATTATTGCCAAGATGCTCAAGCGTGTGGCGGGCAAGCCGGTTTATGTGTCGATCGACGTTGACGTAATGGACCCTGCCTTTGCACCAGGCACTGGCACTCCTGAGGCCGGCGGGTTGAGCAGCCGCGAGTTGTTGCGAGTGATTCGCGCCCTCGACCAAACCAATCTGATTGGCGCTGACATCGTTGAGGTTTCGCCGCCTTACGACCACGCTCAAATCACAGCTTTGGCCGCCTGCCACCTGGCATACGACCTCATCACTACGATGGCGAAAGCAGTCTAATGAGCGTTCAAAACACCGCGGATGCCGCGAGCAGCTCAGCAGTCGCCGCAGTTTTGGCCGCTGCCGACAAGATCGTCGCCGACTTCGGCGCACACAACACTGCGGCCTACTTTGCGGGTTTTAGCGCCGACGCCAGCTTCATGTTTTATACCCACACCGAACGTCTTGACTCACGCGCCGCCTATGAGGTTCTTTGGGCAAAGTGGGAATCCGAAGACGGCTTCAAAGTGCACGGCTGCAAGTCGAGTAATCAACTGGTTCAGCTAATCGCAGCCGACGCAGCCGTCTTTAGTCACAACGTTGAGTCGTCTATCGAGTTCGGCGGCGAGGTTAGCACCGTGCTCGAGCGCGAAACCATCGTTTTTGCCCTGATCGACGGTGTCTGGCTTGCGGTGCACGAGCACCTCTCGCCAGCGAACAGCTAGAGCTGCCGAAGGGCATCCCCGTTTATTTGTAGCTGAGAGCCTCGATGTGAATCGGCAGGGCGTTCCATCCGCGGGTTTGGTCTGCGCCGGGAATCACGTATTCAAACGCGACTCGGTCGGCTGAGTCGATGCCAACTAAGCGCACTTGACCCCAGTTGTCGCTTGCGTAGTCGATCAAATAGCTTGCGCCCGACTGATAAACGCTTGAGCAGATCGGGCTATAAATGTCGCCCGCGTGGGTGAATGACCAAGTTTCGGTTGCGGTTTTTGCGCGCAGGTCGAGTTTGTATCGACGCGGTTTGGCTGCTCCCGAGTGGTCGTCGCCGGCGGGGGAGTGCCACCAGCTCGACAACCCGTTGTCGAAGAGCATCAGCTGACCGTCGGTGGTGAAAGACAGGGCGTGTTGGCCGATTGGGTAGGTGCCGCCGGCGGGAACCGTTAGGGCCAGAGCCGCAAGTGACGAGTATTGGTGCCAAAGCTTGTTTGGGTCGCCGAGCAGCCACTTGAGTTTGCCCGTGTTGTAGTCAACGCCGGCAACAAAGTTTTCGCGGCTTGAGATCACGAGCTGATCTTTGGCTTTCCAATAGGTCGAAGAGTTGTTGTGAAACCAGTCCTTCGAAATGTCTACAAAGCCGGCAGGGTTATCGCCACCGGCAACCATGGCATCGGCGAAGATCTTGACCATGTCCCACTTGCGCAAGATTCGCCCCTGCAGGTTGACTTCGATGATGTCGCTTTCGATGCGGTCGGCCCTGTCAAGCTCTAGCAATAGGCCGTCGCGGCCCGGGTCGACGTTGTGGTGAAAGTTGAAAAACGACGTTGCCGAAAGGTCTGCCGCTGTTGTTACGACGCCGTCAAGGCCGATTCGGCGCATCTTGTTGCCCGCGCCAACATAAAAGTCGTTGCCCACAAAGGTTGAGCCGATGTCGCCGTTGCCGTCGGTGCCAACCCAGCGCACGTAACCGTCAGTGTCCATTACCACCGGGGTAGCTCCAGATGTCCAGGTCTTGAGCATGAAAAAGCTGTATCCCAGTTTGATGTTTGCGTCACGCGGAACAATCGCTTGGCGGTCGCTGTATTGCGGGTCGGCGTAGCCCGGGCGGCTGGCGGCTACCCAGGTGGTGGTTGTGACGGTTGCGGTTAGGTTTTGCGAATACGACCGCGGGCCGGTCAGGCGCAGGCTCACGGTGTTGGCGAACCCGTCATAGAGCCCATAAACCGGCACAGTCACTGCGCTGTTGGGCGCGTCGACATAGTTGTGGGCGGTTAGATAGCTCAACGTATAGTTGGCGCCGATTGCCTGCGAGACGGTTCCTGGGCGAGCTTGAACCCCAAATGAAACGTTGGATACTTTGCTCAGCGGCACATTTGTAACTCGAACCATCGCGATAAACGGGCTTGCCCCCTGAACGTAGCCCGAAATAGTTGGCGCCGCCGCAGAAGCTGGGGAAACCGCACCTGTCAGACCTGCCAGGCCAACCAGCAAAGTCGCGCAAGCAATGGCGAGCGTTCTAAAGGTTTTGCGGTGTGAAATCAAACGAATCATGATTGCCCCTGTTTAAGATCTGGCGCTGCGTGCGCTCTTGCAGACATACTAATGAGTTTGCCTGATAGCGCTTTGGCAAAACGCGGTTGTCACAGTTGTGAAGGGGGACGTGTTGCTCGTTGGGGTTGCTCGTTGGCTGCCCAGCGTGCTTTAGAATTTCTTGCAACGGGTTGTAGCGCAGTTTGGTAGCGCACTTGGCTGGGGGTCAAGGGGTCGCAGGTTCGAATCCTGTCAACCCGACCACGTTTTATCTGGTTGAGAAGTGTTGTTTCGCTCTTTGTCAGTGGCCTGCATAGACTTTTAGGTGTGGGGACAAAAGAAACCTTGGAACAACTGAGAGTTTTCGTGCGCGAGCGAGAATGGTCACAATTTCACACGCCCCAAAATCTGGCCAAGAGCATTTCAATCGAGGCTGCTGAGCTCCTTGAGTGTTTCCAATGGTCCGACGCTGCCGATGAAGGCGCACTTCTTGATGAGCTAGCCGACGTTCTAACCTATTGCTATCTGCTAGCCGACAAACTCCGCCAAGACCCAGTTGAACTTATCTTGACGAAACTGCAAAAAACCTCTGAAAAATATCCAGTTGACAAGGCTCGTGGACGCAGTGATAAATATGACCGACTCTGAGATTCATGTTTTCGGATTCGAGCGCCAAGCAATAGCCAATTGGGCGGCAGCCAGTCACAAGAACAACAACTGGCCGGTTGTGTACACGATAAATAACGCAAATCAGATTTACGTCGGTGAGACGACAAACGCGGAGTTGCGTATGCGTCAACACTTGGTTTCTGCAACAAAAGTAGGACTCAAAAACGTTAACGTCATTATTGACGACAGCTTCAACAAGTCTGTCTGTCTTGACCTAGAGTCGCACCTGATCAAATACTTTCACGCAGACGAAAAGTATGAAGTGCTGAACGGAAACGGTGGCATAACAGACGCTGACTACTTCGACCGCGATCTTTACCGCCAGGCATTTGATGACATTTTTCAAAGACTTGTCGAATCTGGCCAGCTAACCCGGAGCATCCCGGAACTTATAAATAGCGACCTGTTCAAGTACTCGCCGTTCAAAGCCCTGACAAGCGACCAAGCGATCGCAGTTGAAGAGATTCTCGAACTTTTCTTCCACAATCTTGAAAATCAGGCGAACGGGAACCCAGTCGTAATTCAAGGAGACCCGGGCACGGGAAAAACTATCGTTGCGGTCTATCTCATGAAGTTGCTCAGCGACATCGAACGTTCAGATGCTGATGAAGCCCCCGAGGTCGACTCTCTTTTTGCAGATTTTTTTCAAGCCGGATACCGCGAAATGCTCGAGAACCTGCAAATCGGTCTTGTCATTCCGCAGCTTTCGTTGCGCAAGACACTCAAGAAGGTCTTTGCGAGAACTCCGGGTTTGAATGAGGCTATGGTGCTTGAACCATTTGAGATTGGAAGTTCGAGAGTCATCTACGACCTCCTTATCGTTGACGAAGCACACCGCCTTCAACAGCGAAATAATCAGCCGGCGGCACAGAGAAACATTCAGTTCCGAGAGATCAACAAAGATCTTTTTGGGTACGACGACATAACTTTCACCCAGTTAGATTGGATTTATAAGCGGAGCAAGACTCAAATTTTCTTGCTGGACAGTGCACAAAGCGTTAAGCCCGCAGACCTTGATTCCAAGGCAATCAGCGCTCTCGTGGACACGGCAAAATCGAGTTCGGCATTCTTCACACTGACATCTCAAATGCGTGTTGAAGGGGGCGAGGATTACATCGCGTATGTCAGCTCGATTATGAGCGATTCTTATAGTGGCCCTAAAAAACATTTCGGCGCTTATGACGTCAAGCTATTTTCAAGTTTTACTGCCATGAACAATGCGATTCGCAACAAAAACAGCGAGCTTGGTCTGTCGAGACTAGTCGGTGGCTTTGCATGGCCTTGGGTAACGCGAAAAGGGGCGGCATTCGACATTGACATTGAAGGCGTTCAACTTGCTTGGAATCGTCGAAACTACGACTGGATAAATTCCGAAACATCTGTCGACGAAGTTGGTTCGATACACACAGTTCAGGGCTACGATCTAAATTTCACCGGTGTGATTATCGGCAACGACATCGGCTATGACCCTTCGGCCAAAAAGATTATTTTTCGACGCGAGAACTACTTCGATGTCAAAGGTAAAGAGAATAACAAAGTCTTAAACAAAAAATATTCGGACGAAGACCTGAAAGTGTTTGTCACCAGCATCTACCGGGTGCTTCTGACTCGAGGAGTAAAGGGAACCTATATTTACGTGGTCGACGAAAACCTGAGAAAACACTTGAGCCAATATTTTGACGTTGTCTAAACGATTTTGCCCAAACCATAGAATCAAACCATGACCAATCAGCCGAGCCCAACAGCCACCGACGCACCTGAGCGTCAGCCGTGGTTGGAGCAGCTTCGCACTGTGCCCAATATGTTGAGTGCGCTGAGGCTCATCCTTGTGCCGGTTTTTTTGGTGATGTTGCTCAACAATCAGGGGCTTGTGGCGATTGCGATTTTGGCGGTTTCGAGCATCACCGATTTTCTTGACGGATACCTCGCGCGTCGCTACCACCAGGTCACGCGCTTGGGGCAGTTGCTAGACCCTTTTGCTGATCGGCTTTACATTTTTTCAACGCTGATTGCGTTTAGCATTCAGGGCGTGATTCCCTGGTGGTTGGCGTTGTTGGTCATTGGGCGAGACTTTATGTTGCTGGTGGTTTACCCTATTCTTGCAACCCACGGATACGGCCCGTTGCCGGTTCATTATTTGGGCAAAGCCGGCACCATGGCGCTGCTTTATGCCTTCCCGTTGCTGCTGATCGCCAACATTTGGGTGGATGCTGCGCTTGTTGTAAAACCGTTAGCTTGGGCCTTTGCCCTATGGGGCGTAGGTCTTTATTGGTGGGCAGGATTTGTTTACGTTAAACAGGTCGCCGATGTGGTTAAAACGGCAAAAACCATTGCTTGAATTCAGTTAGGCTAAGCAGTCTAAAGGAGTCAAAATGGTTGAGTTTTCAGAGCCAAATCAAGAGTCGGGGGCGGAGCCGGCCGAACCTGAGGTGTTGACCACCCAGCGTTTCAGCACAGACCTTCTGGCCGACGACAAAGCTCTCAGCTTCGAAGAACAGTCGGCAATCAAGGCGTTGCCATCTGGTTCAGCTTTGCTAATTGTTAAGCGCGGGGGAGACCTCGGTGCTCGTTTCTTGCTCGACGCCGACATCACAACCGCTGGCCGTCACCCAAACGCCGATATCTTTTTAGACGACGTAACCGTTTCGCGCCGTCACGCTGAGTTTCACCGCATCGGCAAGTCTTTTCAGGTTAAAGACCTGGCTTCACTAAACGGAACCTATTTTGATGGCGTGCGCATTGACAGCGCGCTGCTCGACAATGGCGCCGAAGTTCAAATCGGCAAGTTCAAGTTGGTTTTTCACGCTTCACCTTCTGATTTGGTGGCTGGTCACTAGCTATGGCTCTTAGCTCGATTAGCTCGTTAGCGGGCCGCGAACCCAAGCGTTTGACAATTGGTCAAGTGTTGAATCTTTTGCGTGCCGAGTTTAGCGACCTCACCGACTCAAAGCTTCGGTTCTTAGAAGAGCAGGGTTTGGTTACCCCGCAGCGCACCGACTCGGGTTATCGCAAGTTCAGCCAGGCCGACGTTGATCGCCTGCGTTTGGCTTTGCAGTTGCAGCGCGACCGCTACTTGCCTCTCAAAGTGATCAAAGACTACTTGGATGACCTCGACGCCGGCCGCCAACCAAACCTGCCAGCGATGCCCGACACCAAGGCTGTGCGCAGTGCAGCAAAGAAGCTCACCAAGCTCGACCTGATTAGCCAGAGTGCAATCACCGACAGTGTTTTGGCTGCGGCTCAAGACGCCAAGTTGATAGGTGTTGCGCCGTTCGCGGCGGCTGACGTTGAAATTGCCAAGGCTTTAGTTGAGCTTCAAAAGTTCGGAATCTCTGCCCGCCACCTCACAAGTCTCAAAGCTGAGGCACAACGTGAGATCGGAATCATCGAGGGCGTTATCAAACCTGTTTTGGCGCGCAACGACACCTCAAGTCGCGCCCGCGCCGCTCACATTGCAACGCAAATGGCTGGCCTCTTTAGCGTCATTCGCACCGAATACATTGAGCGCGAAATCAGCCAGATCGACACTAAGCCTGAGCTTTAAAAACTGTCGATTTGCCTCGACACGCCGTTACCTAAAATTAACCGCCCTTGGGGCAAATAGAGACAACAATTAAACCTGAGGTTGAACCTTTAACTTTTGAAAAGCTTTCGAGTTTTCAAAACAAGTGTTTGACTTGAAAGTCTTGGCGCTAGCGATGAAAGGAGCCCAATGTCTGATCTAGAAAATGGCGCTCCTGAATACAGCGAGCTGCTCGTAACCGAAGGCCTGCCGGTGATTGACCCGCGCAGTGGCTACCGAGGAACAACCGCAGCCGCAGCCTCGGGCATCACCTATCGTCAGCTTGACTACTGGGACAGAACCGGGCTCGTCCAACCGCAGGTGCAAGGCGCCGCCGGTTCGGGATCGCAACGTTTGTATTCGTTTCGCGACATCCTTGTCTTAAAACTTGTAAAGCGACTGCTCGACACCGGAATCTCGCTTCAGCAGATTCGCGTGGCAGTCGACCACCTGCGTTCGCAGGGAATCAGCGACCTAGCTCGCATCACCATGATGAGCGATGGCGCTCGAGTTTACATGTTTACCACCGACCACGAAGTTGTTGACCTAGTTGGTCGCGGCCAAGGTGTGTTTGGAATCGCCGTTGGTCAGGTGCTTCGCGAGGTTGAAGCCAGCTTGGTTAACATCACAACCAGCCGGGTTGACGAAGTAGATGAGCTGAGCGCTCGTCGCCAAAACAAAAAAGCGGTTTAGTTCTTTTTATCCTGCTCAAAAAAATCTGAAATCTGATTTTCGAAGCTCTCAAGAGCAACCACGCCCGAACCGTCTTGGCCGCGCCGAGGTCCAAATTTTTCGGCCTTAACTTTTTTCTTAACTTTTTTCTCTTTGCTTCGCTCGCGCCGGTCTTTGCGCGCGTTAGAAATCTTTTCGGTGTTTGGCAGGGTGATGGCGCCAGTGTTGGCGTTTCTCACGGATTTGCCCGTGCAAGAAGCAATCACAACGTCTAAAACTTTGTCGAACTGTTTAGCCAGCTCAGCCGCGGTTTCGCCAGGCCAACTGTGAATCGGGCGGGCAGCACCCGTAGCCTGCTGCATAGCCGCGCGTTCTTCGAGGCGAACGTCTAAAAGTTCATCGCCAAACATGTCTTGCAGCTCTTTCAAACGAAACTGGTGTTCCTGAGACTGCGGCTGAAAACGGTTCACCAAAATGCCTGCCGTTTGAAGGCGCTTGTTGATGTTGTGTGAAATTTCATCCAACGCCTTCATTGCTCGGTCAGATGCAACCACCGAGAAAAACGATGGTTCTGTGACAATCAAAACTCGGTCACTCGAAACCCAGGCGGTGCGGGTCAAACCGTTGATCGACGGGGGAGTGTCGATTATTACGATGTCGTAGTCTTTTTCGACGTGAGCCAAAGCTTCTTCGAGCTTCCACACGGCAGTCAAAGTCGGCTGAGGGGTGTCAAACATCAAAACTTTGGGGCTGCCAACCATGACGTCGATGTTTCCGGCATGCACCTTAGACCAACTTGAAGCTACGATAGACCTGTGCACAACGTTGTGTCGGGGTGATTGCAAAACATCGGCACTTGTTTCGCGAAAATCCCCAATTGCGCCTAGTCCGGTCGTTGCGTCGCATTGCGGGTCAAGATCTACAACAAGAGTTCGAAGCCCACGAGCGAACGCAGCCGATGCCAAACCCAAGGCAACGGTGGTCTTGCCGACGCCTCCCTTGAGGGAGCTAACGCTAAGAACATGCATCTGAATAGGCTACCTTTTATTCAAAAGTTTTACAGAACGGCGACGACTGAATGTTTAAGAAGATCCTGGTTGCTAACCGCGGCGAGATTGCGATTCGCGCGTTTCGCGCCGCCTACGAGCTCGGGGCTAAAACTGTCGCCGTTTTTCCTTATGAAGACCGCAACTCGGCTCACCGCCTAAAGGCCGACGAGTCTTATCAAATCGGCGTCAAGGGTCACCCGGTGCGTGCCTACCTTGACGTGGCTGAAATAATTCGGGTTGCCCTCGAGTCTGGCGCTGACGCGATTTATCCTGGCTATGGTTTTTTGAGCGAAAACCCTGAACTTGCCGAGGCTGCAGCCGCTAACGGCATCACTTTTATTGGCCCAAACGCCGAAATTTTGCACATGACCGGCAACAAGGTCAACGCTAAAGAGGCTGCGATTCGCGCCGGTGTTCCGGTTTTGAAGTCGAGCATTCAGTCGGCTAACCCAGACGAAATCATTGCGGCTGCGGCCGACATTGGGTTTCCGCTGTTCGTCAAGGCAGTTGCCGGTGGCGGTGGGCGCGGAATGCGCCGCGTTGCTGAGGCTAAAGACCTACCTGGTGCTTTGGGTGAGGCGATGCGTGAGGCCGAGAGCGCTTTTGGCGACGCACGAGTCTTTTTAGAGCAGGCGGTTTTGCGCCCTCGTCACATCGAAGTTCAAATTTTGGCGGATGGCGCTGGCGGCGTGAGCCACCTCTTTGAACGCGACTGTTCGATTCAGCGTCGCAACCAGAAAGTCATTGAGATTGCGCCTGCACCGCTGATTACTGAGCAGCTTCGCCAAGACCTGTATCGCGACGCCGTGGCTTTTGCCAAAGAAATCGGTTACTCAAACGCCGGAACCGTTGAGTTCTTAGTTGACACCGTCGGCGATAACGCCGGCAAGCACGTCTTTATTGAGATGAACCCGCGCATTCAGGTTGAACACACTGTGACCGAAGAGATCACCGACGTCGACCTCGTGCAGAGCCAGATGCGCATCGCCTCGGGCGAGACTCTGGTTGACCTTGGCTTGACGCAAGACAAAATCACGATGCACGGCTTTGCAATGCAGTGCCGCATCACCACCGAAGACCCATCGCAGGGTTTCAGACCAGACACCGGCAAAATCACCACCTATCGCTCACCGGGTGGCGCTGGCATTCGCTTGGATGGCGGCACGGTTGCCACCGGTGTTGAGGTTAGCCCTTATTTTGACTCGCTCTTGGTGAAGTTGATTTCAGTTGGCCGCGACTTCAACTCTGCGGTTAGTCGTGGCAAGCGTGCGCTCGCCGAGTTTCGCATTCGCGGCGTGTCGACCAACATTTCGTTTTTGCAGGCAGTTTTGGCCGACCCAGTTTTTGCCTCTGGCGACCTAAGCACTTCGTTTATTGACGAACGCCCTCAGCTTTTCACCGCCAAGCCTTCGCTTGACCGCGGAACCAAGATTTTGTCTTGGCTTGCCGACGTGACCGTCAACCAGCCGAATGGTCCACGCGGACACCACATTTCTCCGGGAGCCAAGCTGCCAAAGCTCGACATTCGCGCGGCTGCTCCGGCCGGCTCGCGTCAGCAGTTGCTTGAGCTT
>Ga0209188_1002988_pt1 | contig 12028 bp, 14 predicted proteins | sample C_130625_EF_Meta_FD_187307 | JGI IMG/M metagenome (GOLD analysis project Ga0209188, IMG submission 187307) | Freshwater microbial communities from Lake Croche, Canada to study carbon cycling - C_130625_EF_MetaG (SPAdes) (version 2) | ecosystem: Environmental > Aquatic > Freshwater > Lake...
GATGCTGTCGAGAAGCTGCGATGTTCGGTGAATTCCGCCACGCTTGCGGCGCCCGGCCCGTGTGGTCGGGCGGTCCTCTTCGCGCCAGCCATCCGCTGCTCGTAGTAGACAAGAGTCATCAGGCCGAGGACTAGACCGGCCACGAATACCGCGGCCAGGAAGATGAATCCCATCCAGGTGCCGGTTGAATCCCGCGTGACCGCGATAAGGGCGGTCTCGATGGGTTCGACGGCATGAACCAACACGTCCCAGAACAGGAACAGCAGTACACCGGTCGCCGTCGCATTCAGAAGTGCTCGCATCCCCGTAGGCAGACTCCGCACCCGCCCAACGGGCAGGCCGAGAAAGATCGTGAAACCTGCGATTGCGCCCAGGGCCGCGATGGTGAATGTGCTCACGGCCGCCTCCCTAGCGTCTATGCCAAGCCTAGCCTAACTTGTCCCACGGTACCGCACCGGCGGTGGTTGCGTCAGGGACCATGGTGATCTCATGTTCCGGAGCTCAACTGATCGACCTTGCCAGCGGCGAATGTCGCCGCCTGGTTCGCCATCCCGGCTGGAACATAGGACACGTGAGCCATCATGTCGGCACCTGCGGAGCAGATCGGATCGCCGGGGATGCAGAGGTCGATGGTTTTAGTGCGGAAACCCGGGCTGATCGTCGGCAGCGGGGCGCCGCCGGCCAGCGCGCTCGAAAATTCACTGGATGGATTTCCGAAAAGCGCGACGGCGGCGATGTGATCGCCGACCGCGGGGGGCAGTGCCGACGTGGACAGTTCGGTCACCGACGCGCCCTGCGAATATCCCCCGACAACAATGCGCGTGTTAGGGCAACTGGCGACGATCGACTGAATATGGGCACGCGCATCTGCGGAACCCTCGGATGCACTACTGAGGTAGTTGTCGCTCGCGGGGTAATTGACCGCGTATACCGCAACCGCGCGCCCCGGTAACTGCGTGCTCAGTGAGTCGACGAAAACCTGACCGACGAAGCCGAGGCCGGGCGCCTCGTTGGTACCGCGCGCGAACACCACCTCAACGTTCGGGCACGGATCAGCGGAGGCGGCGGGAACGCCGATGGGTCCGCTCAGCAGTGCCACGGCCGTCACGACCGTGGCACCGCCGATGCGTCGGATGCTGGGAACGCCCATCCGCCGGCGTGCCCTATCGGCCGGGGCCGACAGGTCCGACTCCACCAACCCCGACAGGCCCGACGGGCCCGACGACGGGACCAACGCCACCAACACCGACAGGTCCGACCGGCCCTGCCACCGGACCGAGGCCACCAACGCCGACAGGTCCGACCGGTCCGAGGATCGGGTCGGGCCCGACGCCGACGGGGCCGGCCGGGCCGAGGATCGGCATGCACGAATTCGTCACAGCGTCCCAGTACAGGGTGGCGGGATCGCACCAGTCAGCGTGGCTCACCGCGGGTGCTGCGAGCGCGGTCAGCGGGACAGCAGCCAACGCGAACGCGAACGCGCTGAGCGCACGGTGGAATTGTGGCCGGGTCTTCATGGGGATCTCTTCTCTGTGGTTGTTTAGCGCCTGAGGAGTACCGCTACGACCCACATCGCGTTGCGGGGTGACTTCGTTACTCAGGGTAGCCGTGTATTCGTGGCGCCCAAAAATAATGCGCTTATGGCAGAACTTCTTAGCGACGCTTTAGCCCCGGGGCCCCTCGGTCTTAATTTCCGTCCCTACCGTCGGATTTATGTTGCTCGATATCCGATGGCTGCAATTCCTGCTGAAGCGGCCTGCCCGCTAGTTCTCGCGCTTCGGGCTGCCCGCATCCGTAGGGGTCACGAGTCCAAGGTCCGCCAGTACTGCGTCCGCTGCTCGGCGCCCACTCACTAGCGCTCCCTGAATAGACGACGTATCACGGTGGTCGCCGGCTACATAGACGCCGCCGCCTGTGCGCACCGGCCGCTGCAATTCGAAGGGCACCGGCATGGCCGGAAGCGCATAGGGAATCGGATAACTCGCGAGGAGTTCCCAATCGGAGGTCGGTACGCCGTACAACCACGCAAGGTGCTCCCGCACGGCGTGCTCGTCCACAGGCGAGTCCCGCACGCCGAGCGCCGACGCCGAAATCAGCGCGGCGCCGGCCGGGGCGTATTCGGGTGCGGCGTGAGTGAGCACCACGGTGTTGACCAGTGGTCCGCGGCGATCGCCGTCGAGGATGAGAACCGCCTGCCCGTTGGCGAGATCCTCAGGCGCACAGGTGGGCCGGTAGTACCAGGTTGTGACCGCACGCGCCGCAGGGGCGTGGATCTCTCCGATGAGCCCGGCGGCCGTTGCCGGATCGGTCGCGACGATGACGGCCTCGACGCGCTGCGCGTCGCCCCCAATGACATCGACCGTCCGATCCGAGGCCGACGCAACCCGGTGGCCGAGTCGAATGTCGAGACCGGTCGCCAGCTGTTCCGGGATGCGCGCCATACCCAGTGCCGGCACGCCCGGAGTGCCCCGTACGAAAGACTTCAGCACCACGTCGAGGAAGCGCCGCGACGTCGTCAGCTCGGAATCCAAAAAGACACCGGACAGGAACGGGCGCAGCACCCGCTCCATCAAGGTCCGATCCGCACCGGCCCGGCGCAGCGCCTCCGCGGTCGTGACGTCGGGGTCACTGTGCATGGAGGCAACCGACCGGACGGCACGGGAGATCGCATAGGCGCCGAAGCGAGCCGTCGACACCGGCGAGCCGATGCGCGCCATCAGCGACGGCACCATCCATGACGGTTCGCGACGCGGATCGGCGACTCGATCGACCCGACGGCGCCCGGCCCGGTTGACCACGATGCGCGCACCCGCGATGAAGGGCCTCAGGTCGAGTGCCACGTGGTCGAGGACACGGGCGCCCTCGGGATAGGCGGGGTTGTACAGCTGGAAGCCGCGATCGAAGCGGAACCCGTCGACGAGGTCCGTGCGCACCCGCCCGCCCACGCCGTCGGAGGCTTCGAGCACCGTGACCTCGACACCGTGCCGAGCGAGATGACGAGCGGCAGCAAGACCGGCCAGCCCTGCTCCCACGACGACGACAGCCATGGCGGTCAGGTTAGCCCCGTCACCTGGATCCGTACGCTGCGTACGTGCCTATTTCTCTAGCGGGAGGTTTCACGGTGGGCGCGTTTACCGACTTGGAGTTGGGCTACCTCAGCGAGCAGCCGTTGATGCGCTTCGCGTCTGCATCCCCGTCAGGCCTGCCCGACGTCGCCGCCGTCGCGTTTTCAGTCGACGGCGACGACATCGTCACCGCGGGCTTCGATATCGCCAAGACGGTCCGGTACCGCAACATCCAAGCCAATCCCCGGGCGACGGTGGTCGTCGATGACCTTGCCTCGCTGGACCCGTGGACGCCCAGGGGTATTAAGGTTCGCGGTGCGGCCAGCATCGAGGTCGACGGCAGTGGTCAACGGTTCCGCATCAACCCCGAGGTGATCTGGAGTTGGGGAATCAACGATCCGAAGCCGGGCATTCCGCAGATCGAACGTAGGAGCGTCTAGTCGTCCCCCGGGGGCGCGATACTGATGCGATGACACCGCGCTGCAAGGAAACCGCATGACGCCTCGGCGCCTCCCCGATCCCCCGCCGAACGGTGACGTCCACGCCTGGGTGAAAGACCATCTCGGGCATCTGTGCGAGCCCCAGACATCGGCATCAGGTGGGTCCCCGCGCGGCGGCCAGTCGGCGGCGGATGCCGCGCTACAGGCCTATGACGTGACCGGGTATGCGCGGCGGCGCAACAACGTCTGGCCGGCAGGCACGCGCGGATCGTCACGACTGTCGCCCTACATCCGGCATGGGTTACTCACGCTGCGCGAGGTGTGGGATCACGTTGCCGGCGGTCCGCAGAGCGACGTGACAAAGTTTCGAGATGAGCTGCTCTGGCAGGAATACGCGCGACATCTCTACGCGCGCTTGGGAACAGCGTCCCGCCACTCATTTCGGTTCGCGGTCGAGGAGCGCACCGCTGATACCGGCGCCGCAGCCATGAATAATCCGTGGGCATCGTCGGCGCGGTGCCTGGACTCATCCTGGTCGGAGCTGGTGTCGGGCGGTTGGCTCACCAATCAGACCCGCATGTGGCTCGCCTCGCAGTGGAGTGTCCGCGCGGGGCAGGGCTGGCGCGACGGCGAAGACCTCATGTATCGACACCTGGTCGACGGCTCGCGCGCAGCCAACAGGCTTGGCTGGCAATGGACCGTCGGCGCACTCACCGGCAAGGCGTACGGGTTCTCCCGATGGCAGGTGGAAAAGCGGGCACCGGGTCTGTGCGCGACGTGCCCGCTGGAACGCAACTGTCCGATCACGGACTGGCCTGCCACCCAGGAGCGGGAGCCTCTGCCATTCAGCGACCCCCGACTGCGGCGCGACGACGATCTCGCGGGGACGGCCGGACCCGCGACGGCCCAGCGATCGGCGACGCCGGAGGCCGTGTGGATGACTGCGGAAAGTCTCGGTGATCGCGACCCCGCGGCCGCGGCGCATCCGGACCTGCCGGTGGTGTTCGTGTTCGACGAGCCACTGCTGCGCCGGTTACAGCTTTCGGAGAATCGGCTTGTCTTTCTTGCGCAGTCAGTTGCCGACCTCTCGACACGCAGGGAGGTTCAGCTATGGCTCGGTGACCCGGTGGAGGTGCTCACGGGCCGGCGACTGGCCGCGACCTTCGCACCCGTTCCGGGCTGGAAGTCCCGGGCCGCCCGCCTCGATGTGGTCGCGCTGCATCCATGGCCGTGGCTGGAGCGGCCGCGGGCAGGTTCGATCACCTCGTACACCGCGTGGAGCAAGGGGCGGAGATGAATCGTCCTTTTAACTAGTCGAGTCCTGGTAGTCCATCGAGACTGACGGCGTTGCTCTTTGCCCGGTACGCGGCGAGTCCCGTCGGCCCCTTCTTCTCCGACCACAGGTCGAGCACGTCGCGGTCGGCCACGTAATCCATCCGCGGCACCGCGTAGCCGCAGGAATCGGCGATCCGGTCCACGTCAACGACGATGACTGATCGGGTGCCCGGATTCCGCGGAAACCGCTGCACAAGTTCGTCGAACTCGGCATCGTCAGGCAACACCACTCGACCACGTCCGTGCAGCCGAACGATCTGTGGCCGCCCGTCAAACGCCGTAAACATCAGCACGATCCGGCCGTTTTCACGCAGATGCGCGATGGTCTCCACACCGCTTCCGGTGAGATCCAGATACGCGACAGTCATTGGCCCCAGCACTGCGAACGTTCCGCTCCCGCCCTTCGGTGACGCATTGATCAACCCGTCGCCCGCCAACGGTGCGGTGGCGACCACGAACATCGGCTGCGCGATGAGCCACGCAGCCATCTGATCATCGATGTGCTCGAAAACCTTTGCCATAGGGCAAGGTTAGTAGGGCGGGCGTGGCTCGAACCCGCGACCAACGGATTATCGCGCGGACGTAATCGCTGGATACGGTGCAACAAAAGTAGCAAAGGCTTTTAGCTGGTCAAACAGGCGATTTCGGAAGATCCGCAGCTCGATGCCGTTGTCAAAACCCTGTAATAAACGGCAATTAAACTGCAACTGTTTCGCGTTGATCCCCTCCGATACGCGGCATATCCGCGCCAGACAACGCTGCTAGTCGCGTCGTTCTTTGACGCCTCGGCACCCGCCTCGCTAGAGGGCCCACGGCATGGACTTGAGTCGTAACCCCAGCATCGCGAATCGATCTGTTCGCAGACTTTCGTCCGGGGCAAGGTCACAACCGCCTTCGGCGCGGGGCCTTCGTCGCGATGGACGTATAGAACGCGATGGCAAACTAATGACGCCCGAGCATATAAGTCGATGGCCCCGGTCCTAGGAAGTTGAGGTGAGCCCCTCCTAGTGGTCCAGTAGTTATGCGACTCTGTTGCCCGGATGTTCGGGCAGGAAGAATCGGCAACGTCATGACATCGAAGAAGCGCTGCCGCCACACGCCGGATCAGATCATCCGCAAGCTCGCCGAGGGCAACAAGCTCTTGGCGTCGGGTCAGGAACTGGACGCAGTGTGCAGGCACCTGGAGGTCGCCGAGTCGACGTGGCATCGCTGGCTTGCCCAGTACGGCGGCATGAAAGCCAGCGACGCCAAACGGCTCAAGGAACTCGAGGCCGAGAACGCCCGGCTCAAGAAGTTGGTCGCCAACCAGGCTCTCGACATCGACATGCTCAAGGAGATTTCGGCGGGAAACTTCTAACCCCGAACCGCAAGCGCAGCGCCGTGGCGGTGCTGCGTGAGCGGTTCGGGGTGTCTGAGCGGCGAGCCTGCACGGTGGTGGGCCTTCACCGGTCCACGATGCGCCTTGCCCCGCCACCGATGAGCACCGAGGAAGCCGAGTTGCGTGCCTGGCTGCGCACGTTCTCCACCGACCGGCCTCGCTGGGGATGGCGACGGGCCGCCAAGATGGCCCGCCGGGCGGGCTGGCAGGTCAACAACAAGCCCATCCGCCGACTGTGGCGCGAGGAGGGCCTGCGTGTCCCACGGCGCCGCAGGAAGAAACGCTTGACCGGCGTCGGTGTCGTTGTGGGGGGGATGTCACCCATCCGCCCGAACATCATCTGGGCTTTGGACTTCCAGTTCGACACCACCGCCGATGGCCGCACCCTGAAGATGCTCAATGTGATCGACGAGTTCACCCGCGAAGCACTGGCCATCACCGTGGATCGCTGCATCGATGCTGACGGCGTCGTCGCCGTCTTGGATTGCTTGGCCCTGCAGCGCGGCGCGCCAGCGTACGTGCGTTTCGACAACGGGCCTGAGTTCGTGGCCCACGCTGTCCATGACTGGTGCCGATTCAACAGCGCCGCTTCACTATTCATCGACCCCGGATCGCCGTGGCAGAACGCCTGGATCGAATCGTTCAACGGCCGCCTGCGCGACGAGCTACTCAACGCGTGGCGCTTCGACTCACTGCTGGAAGCCCGCGTGATCATCGAAGACTGGCGCTGCGACTACAACGCCAACAGGCCGCACAGCGCCCACGGCCAACTCACCCCATCCGAGTTCGCTCTACAGTGGTCCAGGAACGCATGCTGAGCAAGAACTCGGCGAAATCGCGATTCGATTTCTCCGCTCGGTTCGACCATTCGCCGCGGCGGGTCGAGCACTGGATCAACGCGATCGAAATGGGCCAGGCTGCCGCTGAGTCCCTCCTCGCCGGACCGCAGGCAGCACAACCATTCACCCCGATGCCGCGGTTCTGGTCCCACCAACACGGCGTCCGTATTCAGTCTTTGGGGATGCCCGCACTGGGAACCGAGATGACCATTCTCGACGGCACACCCGAAAGCCGCCGATTCGTGGCCGGATTCACCCGCCCCGCACCGCAGGGACCCATCCTCGTCGGCGCCGTCGCCCTCGACTCACCGCGGGCACTCCTGCGCCACCACGACCACATCGGCCGACCACTGAAGCCCACACCCGACCGGCCAGGCTGACCGCCGTGGCCAAAGTAGTGAAGGCGCATCCGAGTAGTCACGTATCTCGATGAGCCCGACATGATGGAAAGGTCACCGTCTGAAGACATCACGTCCCTGCCGGGTTGGAGGAGGTACCGACAGATGAGGGGCTGGAGTCAGCGGCGCCGGCTGGGGTGCGTCCTTGGCCTCAACCTGCTGATGATCGCCGCACTAGTCTTCGCCGGTGTCTCGGCGCACTCCCTGGGGGTGCTAGCCGCTGCCGGGGACTTCGCCGCGGACTCCGTCGGACTGATCCTGGGTCTGCTAGCCGTCGCGCTGCGCGACCGGCCACATCACGGCGCTGACCGCCGTTCGCGGGCCACGACGGTGGTGGCGCTGATCAACGGCGCAGCGCTGCTGGCGGTGAGCGCACTGGTCATCGTTGAGGCAGCGGATCGCTTGATTAGCGGGACACCTGCAGTACAGGGGTTGCCGGTGTTGATCGTCAGTGTCATCTCCGCACTGGTCATGTTGGCCGGTGCGGCGATCCTGGGATTCGGCGCGGGCAGCGAGGACCTCCACATGCGGTCAGTGCTTCTCGACACCCTGTCTGACGGGGCTGCGGCTGCAGCGGTGGCAGTCGCAGGCGCCATCATCGCCGTCACGCAACGCTTCTACTGGCTCGACACCACCCTCGCCGCGATCATCGCGGTCGTGATCGCCGTCGCCGCAATCAATCTCCTCACCGACGGTATCCGTGAGCTACGCACTGCCCACTGAGTCCCAACCGTCGCAAGATCGATCGTTGAAACCCCCCAGCGCGGAAGATATCGCGCGGGTGTGATGTCTGGAATCAGCGTCAGGTGGTGATCGGCCGACGGTAGGTGACCTTGTCGAATTCGCGGCCGTATTCGTCGACCGCGACGACGTCCATTTCGCTGACAAGGATCCCTGGCCGGACGTCCACCCGGATGAAGGAATAGTTGCGAAACCGCACCCGTGACCATCCGACGGCCTCGTTCTGCTTGTCACCGGTTGCGGTCCAAACGTAGCTGTTGGGCACGATGCCATCCGGGGCTTCATGTCCGCGGTAGGACTCCGGCTCACCCTCAAGGAACTTGTAACGCGGCTTTCCGCCGCCGCCCACCGTGTAGTACACCGTGCCATCGGTCGCGGGGTAGACCACCGAGTAGTCCGGCGCGGCTTTGGTCGGTGAGCCGGCCCGGATCGGATCGGTGCGCTCGAAAACATGATTGTGGGCTTGTAGCGCCAGGTCGACCTGATAGCGGTCGAAGAGGCCGGCCCAGGCCGCTCGCAGTCCGCCGTCGCTGGCGCGCTGCTCGCTGGTGGAGTAGGCGCAGTGGTGGAAGAAGCAGACGATGAAGTCGATATCGGGGTTGGTCCGGTGAGCCGCCAATGTCCTTTCAACCCAGGCGTTTTGGCTGCCACCCGAGTATCCCTGGTTGGCCTTGATCTCGTAGCTGACGTCGTTGGAATCCAGGGAGAGCACCGCGACGTTACCGTGCACGAAGGAGTAAACCGACGGGCATGCCGGTGGGCCATTGCCCGGAAAGTCGAGCCGCGCCACATGGCCGGCATAGCCATTCATCGGGTAGGCGGATTCCATGTCATGGTTCCCGGTGGTGAACATCCACGGTGTAGTCGACGCGCTGGCTTCGATCGCTCCGAGGTACACATCCCAAACAAAGGGATTGAACTTGTCCAAACCTTCTGCCGCCTTGTTCCCCGACGGCACGAATGTCTCGGGTCTGCCCAACCCGGTCTGGTCCGCATAGGCGATGTCACCGGCGAGCAGATGGAAGTCCGGCTTCGACAAGATGATCTGTCGCAGGACATTGGCGGTGTGGGGGGCTCCTGGATCGTTGTCTGGCTTATAGGTGCGATTGTCGTAGTCACCGGGAGCGAGACCGGGTGGCTGTGACGGAGCCTCATCAGTGCCCTGGTCTCCCATCATCGTGAACCGGAAGGGCCCCATGGCACTTCGCGTGCCCGCCATTGCCGTAAGGACAGAGCGAACATCGGTGGTGAAGCCCTCTGTGCGCCAACGGTAGAAGTGCTTGCTGTGACCGGGCAGGTTGTCCACCGGGACATGGGCATAGAACTGCTCGGTCCCCAGGATCCCGCCGGTACTGATCGGGATCTGCGTCACCAGGTTGCGGATCTCGGCCTCGACGGTCGCGCCGAGGTCGGGCGTCGGGCCGTGATCGAGAAAGATTTTGGCGCTGCCCGGATTACGGGACAGCTGCGCGGCAAGGCGTATCTGGCTCGCGGCATCGGGCCCGTACCCGACCCGGCGATTCAGCACCGCCAGCGGCGCATCCGGCAGGTATGAACTACACGCTGCGGCCGACATGCCCAGCGCGCCGACCGCCCCGGCGACCGCCGCTCCGCCCAGGAAGTTGCGCCGCGATACCGGATGCCGACTAAGCCAGCTCTGATGCCACTCGTACTGCTCGGCCATCGTCATACCGACGGCCAATTCCGCAGGAATGCCGGTATCGGGGACATCGCCGACGTCCATCAGGCGTCGTTTGGTCATGACGGTGATTCTTCCACGATGCCGACGGGAAATCCTGTCTGTGGCGGCGCTCTCGCAGAATACAATTCCGCACTCGGCACCGAGGCTGACGATCGAGCTACTTCCTCAGCGGATCAGTCCATCGAACACCCGCGAACCGACTGAAATCGACGTCGGTGGAACACAGCTCAGCGCCATGCTCGATGGACAGTGCGGCAAGATGGGCATCGCTTGTCAGGTTGCCTGCCGCACCGAGGGGTTCGAGCAAACCGCGGAGCACCACCGCATGCCGGTCGGTCGGGTGCACGGCTGTCACGCACGGCAGCTCCAGCCATCCGTCGATCACGTTGAACGCCTCGGCGACGGTCAGGGGTCTTTCGAAGACGGCGGCGCGCGTTGAGAGCCTGACAAAGCCGATGAGCACATTCCACGCGAGGGCGACCGTCTCTGCGCCCGACAGGGTGTCATCGAGCCAATCCTTAGCCGCCCGGTGGCGGGATGACGACTGGTCCATTGCGTAGATGAAGATGTTGAGGTCGATCAGCCTCATTTTCGCAGGTCGAGCTTGCGCAGGATCTCGGCGTCTTCGTCCGCGGCGACGAGAGTCAGCGCCTTGTCAATGTCCAATCCCGGCAGCAGTCCCATATCCCTGCTCGGCGTGCGATAAACCCGGCGAACGCTGTCGGTGCTCAATCCACGCCGGACGGCATCGTTGAGAACCGCTTTAAACGACACCCCCCGTTCACGCGCCGCCCGCTGTATCGCTGCGGCGACGTCAGAATCCAGAGTCACCGTGGTCCGCACAGTGCAATCATAGCATCAAAATAATTGCTGTCATGATGCTTGAGGGCGGACGATCAGCGGGCGCACTGGTGGTTTCGCTCAGGAAATCTGGTCGATCTCAGCTCTCAGTCTGGACTTCAGTGAGTCTGGTATCGGGGTGTAGCCAGAAGCGGCCAGGTTCTTCTGGCCCTGGTCGAGTGCGACCGTCAGAAAGGCTCTGACCGCGCTGGCAACCTCCGGGTTGGGATATTGCGAACAGACGATCTCGTAGGTGCCCTGGACGATCGGGTAGGCCCCCGGTTGTGCCGATTTGTAGAACGACGAGGTATCGATGATCGGGAATTCGCCCATGCTTGTGATCGTCACATCGGCGATCGCCTCGCTGACCGTCTCCATCGACAGTCTTACCGGATCTCCCCCGGCGGAGGTAATGAGACGCGCGGTGGTCAGGTTTTGTTTCCTAGCGGATGACCACTCGTTGTACGCGATTGAACCCGGCGTGGTCTTGACCGCCGCCGCCGCGCCCACACTGCCTTTCGCAGCCTTGGTTCCAGAGCCAGTAAAGGTCTTTCCCGTCGCTCTGCCCCACGCTCCGTCAGAGGCGATATCGAGGTAATTTTGGAAGTTTTCCGTGGTCCCGGATTGGTCACTGCGATAGACCACCACTATCGGCTGCGCCGGCAACGGTAGACCCGGGTTGAGTGCGGTGATCTGCGGTGAGTCCCACGAGGTGACGGTACCGTTGAAGATCATCGCGGCCGTCGGCGCGTCAAGCACCAACGAGTCGACGCCGGGCAGGTTGTAGGAGATCGCGATCGGTCCGAACACCATGGGTAGATCCCAGGCGTCGTTATCGCCGCAGCGCACCCTAGCCTGATAGACCTCTCCCTTGTGCGGGTCCAGTGTGGATTCGCTACCACCGAAATCGGTTTGACCACTGAGGAATTCAGATACACCCACCCCGGATCCGCTGGGTGCGTAATGCAGCGTGTAACCGGGGCAGGCTGTCGTATAGGCGGTGATGAACTCTGCCATTGCAGTTGCTTGAGCGGAGGAACCACTGGCCTTGAGTGACCTTTGCCCCCCGCAGATAGATCCGTCGGAGCCCGCGACGGATCTGACGGTGTCAGTCTTATCGCACCCGACCAGTGTGGAAGGAACCAACAAGGTCGCAAAAGCCACAATCGTTCCCAGCTTCTTGCGGGTCGTCATCAACTCTGTTTCCGCGTTTCTTGGCCGACGGTCAGATAATGCTCCTGCAGGCTCTCGATTCTGTCCCAAACTTTGCGGTCGCGGTTGTGTCGGTCG
>Ga0209188_1002990_pt1 | contig 12022 bp, 11 predicted proteins | sample C_130625_EF_Meta_FD_187307 | JGI IMG/M metagenome (GOLD analysis project Ga0209188, IMG submission 187307) | Freshwater microbial communities from Lake Croche, Canada to study carbon cycling - C_130625_EF_MetaG (SPAdes) (version 2) | ecosystem: Environmental > Aquatic > Freshwater > Lake...
ATCTTGCGCTTCTTTCATCATTTTTGCGACCAAATCGCGTGATAAGGGAAATTCACAAATATCGACGAGGGTGGCATGCGTCAAGGCACTGATAGGATTTAAACTTAAATTACCCCATAACTTAGTCCAGAGTTCAGAGCGAATATCAGAAATTACCGGCGCTTTGAAGCCTGCTTCTTTGAAAGTTTTCGAGAGTAGCTCGATTCTAGGAGTAGATAGGTTGTCGATTTCTGCAACAGAGAATCGATTTCCTTCAATATGTTGAAGAACACCTGGTTGGATCATTTCGGCAGCTGGGTAAACCACTGTTCCAACGACACGCTCGATCGGTAGATTAGAAGCAATGATGCCGCCAGGATCAACGCTTTCTAGGGTACGACCTTCATATTCACCACCATGTTTGAAGAAGTACCACCAAGGAATACCATTTTGGGCAGTTAACACCATAGTTTCTTCGTGATACATAGCAGGTAACTCATGAACAATTGCAGCCACTTGATGTGCTTTCATTCCTAGAATCACCAAGTCCTGTGGCCCAGCTTCACTCATAGAGCCCAAGGCACGAAGCTGGGTAATCGATTCGCTTGCGTCTTCAGCAATCAACTTAAAACCATTTTCCTGAATCGCCTTCAGATTTGGTCCTCTAGCAATTACGGTTACATCATTTCCGGATTGGGCAAGTTTAATTGCCAATAGGCCACCAATTGCTCCAGCACCTACAACACAAATTTTCATAAATTTCACCAAATAAAATGAGATCTAACTACAAATCAATTTTGTTTGTAGCTTCACCCAAAACAACTTTTATTAAATATCTTGTACCGTATTAACCAATTTACCAATACCTGCAATCTCTACTTCGACAAGTTGACCACCCTTGATTGGCAGCACTCCTAAAGAAGTTCCACAAGCGATGACATCACCTGGATACAAAGTCATATCAAATGATAAATAGCTTAATATTTGATAAGGATTAAAAATCATATCAGAACATGGATAGCTTTGGCGTTCTCGACCATTGATTAAAGTTTTAACTGTTAAGTTTTCATAAGACACGTCAGTCTCAATCCAAGGACCAAACGGTCCAAAGCTATCGTAGCTTTTTGCCCTTGTCCATTGTTTAAAAGATTCATCTTTTGTAAGAATCTCTAGGGCTGTGACATCATTAACGCAGGTATAACCAAAAATATAATCTTTTGCATCTGCAACTGAAATTTCTTTTGCGGTCTTACCGATTACGATACCTAATTCACCCTCATAAATAACCCGCCCGACTGGACCCGTGGAAGTTTTTGGCAGTTTGATGAAACCTCCTGGCTCTAAAAAAGAATTGTTAGACTTAATAAAATAGAGGGGCTCAAGCGGAATCGAGTTATTTTGTTGAGCAGCTGCCTCGTGATAGTTGTTCCATAAACCGATCATCTTCGAGGGTTGGCAAGGATAACTAAGTTCAACATCATCTAAAGATAATTGTTCACCAGTCATTTTGTATTCAGCAAACAAATTCCCAGAGATGGCTTCAATCTGTGTACCATCTTGGCTGAGTTTGCCATACGTCATTTCTGTAGTTTTTTTATTGATAAAGCGACACCATTTAGCCAAGATTCTCCCCTTTGCCTAAGAATATATTTTTGATATTAACTTTTATATCTATTTTGCACAAAATTAAAAAAAGATGAACATTTTTACATTTTCATGTAATATTTAAAAAACACAACTAGGAATATAGCCTTAACTCATTCCAAACACACAGCGCATACATCATCTAATTTTATGGTTTGAGATGATTGTTGAATGGCTTTTGAAGAAAAATTAAATTAGGTTTTTTCTCCCTTTTAAGGTGTGCAGATTAATTTTCTGCATACGGTATTCAATTTGTTCATTCAATTGTATTTAATCCGTTAGTAAAAGTAAGTTAGCTTAGGTATTTGAATGCATCATTACCGCCATCAACTTTTTCTAAAACACGAAATTTAGTAATCGTATCCGTATGAGATCAGTCAATATTAAATTAGGTATTTATTTTGGAGGAGTAGATTGATGAAGTTGAAATTTAAAGTGGCGTTACTTGCTAGCGCTCTCGGAGTATTTGGCGTTTTACCTGTATTTGCAGCATGGGAACCAACAAAGCCTGTAGAGTTTATTATTCCGGCAGGCCCAGGTGGAGGTGCTGACCAAATGGCTCGTATGATTCAAGGAATCATCACCAAAAATAATTTAATGAAGCAAGCTATCATTCCAGTGAATAAAGGCTCTGGCGCTGGGGCTGAAGGATTTTTAGCCATAAAAGAAGCGAAAGGTGACCCGAATAAGATTGTGATCACGTTATCAAACTTGTTTACAACACCTTTGGCAACTGGTATTCCATTTAACTGGAAAGATATTACTCCAGTAGCCATGTTAGCACTCGACCAGTTTGTATTATGGAGCAATACCGATAAGCCTTACAAAACTGCTAAAGAATATATTGATGCTGCTAAGTCAGCTGGCCCGAGTAAGTTCAAAATGGGTGGTACTGGTTCAAAGTCTGAGGACCAAATTATTACCGTAGCAATCGAAAAAGCAACGGGCTCAAAATTTACTTACATTCCATTTAAAGGGGGTGGTGATGTTGCTGTGCAGCTTGTTGGGAATCATATAGATTCTACAGTGAATAATCCCATTGAAGCAGTAGCTCAATGGCGTGCAGGCAAGTTAAGAGCTTTATGTGTATTCGATGATACGCGGATGCCTTATAAGGAAAAAGTTACCGATACTCAATCTTGGTACGATGTTCCAACTTGTAAAGAAGCTGGGGTGTTAACTGACTATGTCATGTTGCGTGGTATTTTTATGGCTCCTGGTGTTACTCAAGAGCAGGTAGATTTTTATGTGGAATTATTCAAAAAGGTTCGTGCTACGCCAGAGTGGAAAAAGTTTATGGTAGATGGTGCGTTTAATCAGACGTTTATGACTGGCCAAGATTTTAAAAGTTGGCTTACAGCGAATGAAGCTCTGCATAAGCAGTTGATGACTGAGGCTGGATTCTTGGCGAAGTAACTTTTAAGTAATGTGAACGGGCCTTCGTGAGAGGGCCTTATTTTTTAAGAAGGCGTAACATCTGCAACCACTTTATGAATGTATAAAAATGTCTCAAAATACAAATAATTCAAATCAAGACTCAGTCATCAGCATGAAAGTAATGGAAATCATTACTGCAATCATTTTTATGATCTTAGGTCTGATTGTTATGTATGGAAGTATTAAATTAGGATCTAATTGGGGAAGTGATGGCCCAGAGGCTGGATATTTTCCTTTTTATATTAGTGTGATTATTCTTTTATCAAGCGCTATTAATCTCTATCAAGCGACTATCGTCAATAAGAAAAAGATAACAGAGTCTTTTGTAGATAAAAAATCCTTGGGGCAAGTAATGGCGGTCTTATTGCCTGCGATTATTTTTGTTTTGGGGGTGCAATTAATAGGCATCTATGTTTCATCAATCCTCTATATTGCCTTCTTTATGATTTGGCTGGGTAAATACCCTCCTTGGAAGGCCATCGTAGTTGCGTTAGGTGTGAGTGCTGCCCTCTACTTTATGTTTGAGTTCTGGTTTCAAATTCCGTTACCGCATGGCTCATGGATCAACCTAATCGAGTTGTTGGGTATGAATGAAAAATAAGGAATAGAAAAAATGAAAAAAGAGGTTTAAGGTGGAAGAAATTAACTCACTATTCAACGGCTTTGCTGTGGCAATGTCGCCATTTAATATGCTACTGATGTTGGTAGGTGTAACACTTGGAGTCATTATTGGCGTTCTGCCTGGATTGGGTGGTGCCAATGGTATTGCAATTTTGTTACCCTTGACTTTTACGATGCCGCCAACCTCTGCCATTATCATGCTCTCTTGCATTTACTGGGGCGCATTATTTGGTGGAGCTATTACATCCATTCTATTTAATATTCCAGGTGAGCCATGGTCGGTTGCAACCACCTTTGATGGTTATCCAATGGCCCGAAATGGCAAAGCTGGCGAAGCATTAACTGCCGCATTTACATCCTCTTTTATAGGGGCATTCTTTGCCGTTGTAATGATTACCTTCCTCGCACCATTAGTTGCCAAATTTGCTTTGAAATTTGGTCCCCCGGAGTTCTTCTCAGTTTACTTACTCACTTTTTGTAGTTTTGTTGGGATGAATAAGGGATCACCGTTTAAGACAATTTCTGCCATGATGCTCGGTTTTGCTTTGGCTACTGTTGGAATGGATACAGTAACGGGTCAATTACGCCTGACCTTTGGAAGTACAGAGTTAATGCGAGGTTTTGATTTCTTGATTGCTGTCATCGGATTATTTGGCATTGGAGAAATTCTGCTCTCGATGGAAGAAGGCTTAGCATTTCATGGTGCAGCAGCAAAAATTCGGCGTCAAGTAGTTCTAGAGACTTGGGCTAAATTACCGAAGTACTGGGCAACTTCAATTCGTAGTTGCTTGATTGGTTGTTGGATGGGTATCACACCAGGTGGCGCAACTCCTGCTTCATTTATGGCATATGGTGTTGCAAAGCGTTTGTCTAAAAATAGTGAAAACTTTGGCAAGGGACAGATGGAGGGTATTGTTGCACCAGAGACAGCAGCGCATGCAGCAGGGACATCAGCGCTTCTTCCCATGTTGTCTTTAGGCATACCCGGTTCACCGACTGCGGCGGTATTACTTGGTGGGTTATTGATTTGGGGCTTACAGCCAGGCCCATTACTTTTTGTTGAAAAGCCAGACTTTGTTTGGGGTTTGATTGCCAGTATGTACCTAGGTAACTTAGCTGGATTATTTGTTGTTTTAACTTGCGTGCCACTATTTGCATCTATTTTAAGAATCCCATTCTCAATTATTGCGCCAGTGATTATCGTCATTTGTGCGGTTGGAGCTTATACCGTTCATACCGCTTTATTTGATGTCTGGTTAATGTTGGGCTTTGGTTTGATGGGGTATATCTTTAAAAAGCTCGATTATCCAATGGCACCGATGGTCTTAGCTCTTGTCTTAGGTGACCGTGCTGAAGACTCCTTTCGTCAGTCGATGTTGATTTCTCAAGGTAGTTTGGGGGTATTCTTTTCTAACTTCTTGGTTGCTGGAATTACAACCTTGGCTTTGCTCATGCTTCTTTGGCCATTGATTGGGATAGTGATGAAAAAAATAAAGCCAATTAAATAACTATCGATAGTGACAGAGTCTAGAGCAACAAATGATAGAGTGCTATTTGGGCGCGCGCCTGAAGAGCTAAAATAAGGTTTACCTTACTAAAATAAATAAATTGAATAATCATTCGTGGCTTAAATCTAGTCTGCCAATTTTATTAGGAGTTTCTTTGATGCTTTCCTTGAGTACTGGGATGCGTCAAAGTTTGGGAGTATTTATGCCTGAAATTACTCAAAATATTGGCGTTTCAGTTTCTCAATTCACACTTGCAATTGCTATTCAAAACTTAACCTGGGGTTTAATGCAACCATTTACCGGAGTATTGGTCATTCGCGTTGGCTTTAAAAAAGTGATGGTAGTCGGGTCCTTTTTGTATCTTCTAGGGATCATTATCTTAGCGATGGCTAACGGAGTGGTCGCAGTGACCATTGGAGCGGGATTTTTTATTGGCTGTGCACTTGCATGTAATGGTTCTGGTATCGGAATGGCAGTTGCAACTAGGGCAGTACCTATTGAAAAGCGAAGCCTCATTCTTGGGGTGGTTTCTGCTGCTGGATCATTAGGCGCCTTAGTGGCGGCACCAATTGGGCAGGGCTTGATACAAGCATTTGATTGGCGTATTGGGATGGTTGGATTTGTTGTAATGGCTGCGTTGGCTATTCCTGGCGCTTGGTATGCAGGTGGCATTGATAAAAAGCCGATTCTTGGTCAGTCTGTAAATGATGATATAAAGCCGATGAAGGTGGTTATAAAAGCACTCAAATATCCACCATTTACCGTCATGGCGATTGCATATTTTGTGTGTGGCATGCAGCTCATTTTTTTAACCACCCACTTACCTTCCTATCTTGCATTATGTGGTTTAGATCCGATGTTAAGTGCACAGTCCTTAGGAGTAATTGGTGGTTTTAATGCATTAGGAAGTTTATTTTTTGGTTGGATGGGTGGTCGGTATAACAAGTTATTCTTATTGGGATTGATTTATATATTGCGATCTATAGGAATAGCATATTATTTTTATGTCATTCCAGATCCGACTAATACCCTTATTTTTGCGGCATATATAGGCTTTCTATGGCTTGGCGTTATTCCACTCGTGTCTGGCTCGATTGCGGAAATGTTTGGCGTTAAATGGCAAGCGATGCTTGTTGGAGTTGCATTTATTGGTCATCAATTTGGTAGCTTTGTAGGTGCATTTGGTGGGGGTCTCATTTTCGATGCTTTTGGTTCTTATGATTTGGCTTTACAAATAGGCGTATCGATTGGATTATTTGCGGGGATTGTGCAGGCTTCTTTTGCATTATTTAAAACTAGACCACCTTCTTTATTATGATTAGACTTATTGAATTTGCTTGATTATTAGGCGCACAATTACTTCTGGGACTGACAAAAATCGTTGCTATAGGAAAAAAATGTTAAATAAAATTTTTACGATCAATAAATCCATTCAGCTAGTTTTTTTTATATTTTCTCTAGGGCTATGCACTGATGTTGTTGCTAATGAGCCTTGGCCAGTTAAACCAATTTCGATGACAATTCCATTTCCACCAGGTGGAGTGGCAACAGTGGTTGGAAGACCGGTAGTTGAAGGGATGAATAAGGTTCTAGAAAAACCAATCGTGATGGATATTCGTCCAGGGGCTGGAGGTGCCATTGGTAATGCTTATGTAGCTAAGGCTATGCCTGATGGTTATAACGTTCTGTTTGCAATGTCCTCAGTATCAACCATTCCGGAGACAGATAAAATTGCGGGAAAACCAGTTTCATACACAACTTCCCAACTAAGGCCCATTGGACGAATCACTTCAGACCCTGTTGTGATGGTAGTACGTGCCGATTCACCATGGAAAACTATCCAAGAATTTGTTGCCGATGCTCGTAAGAAGCCAGGTAAATTTAATTACAGCTCATCCGGTAATTACGGAACAATGCAACTGCCGATGGAAATGTTAAAAGCTGATCAAAAAATCTTTATGGTTCATATTCCCTATACTGGGGCGGGGCCTGCAGTATTAGCTGTATTAGCCGGTGATGTAGAGACAACTGCCAGCGGACCTTCAACTGTAGTTCAACATATTAAAGGCGGAAAGTTAAGAGCATTAGCTCATTCTGGAGAGGGCAGATTAGCAGCTTTACCCGATGTGCCATCCTTTAAGGAGTTGGGTATGGCCGTTGAATACAATCAGTGGACTGGTTTGTTTCTGCCTAAAGCCACACCAGAACCGATCGTAAAAAGTTATCGTGATGCATTACGTGCAGCCGTCAATGATAATTTAGTGAAAACAGCCCTCAATAATTCTGGCAGTCCGATAGCTTATTTAGACGAACCAGAGTTCCAAGTTTTTTGGGATAAGGATATTGTAAAGATGAATGAAGTTGTCAAGCGAATAGGAAAATTAGACTAGGCTAGAGGTTTAGAAATTAAAAGTAGAGAAAGTAAAAAGTCGAAGCTTAATTATAAATATAAGCTGGCTTGATGTTTAGCGTCATTCCTAAAGTTAGAAGCTTTTGCATCTAACTTTAGTTATCTTCAGGCGGATCTTTTTATTCTTAATTTAAGTAACGCGTATTTATTTCATAAAGGAACTGTTTGGAGCAAGGAGATATTTTGGTTATTACTCCACAGTTTTTGATTTTAAAAGTTAAGGCTTGCCAGAGTGAGTGTTAAAAAATTTACTCCATTCGTACGTTTGCAAATGCGATTGCTTCAGCAAATTTTTTACTTTCTTGTGCCATGAACTCAGAAAAAGCTTCAGAACTAGAAGGCGTTGGTTTTAGCCCAAGATCGCTGAGTTTTTTGATAATTTCAGGTTTTTTGAGTGCGCTTGTAATAGAGGCATTCAAGGTATTACGAATAGTAAGGGGTGTATCAGACCTTACCAAAATACCAAACCATGACTTTGAAAGGAAAGGAGATCCAGTTGCCTCTTCAAAAGTAGGTACATCTGGTAAGCTAGGATCTCTTTTTTCAGAAGCGATGGCCAAGGCTTGTATCTTTGCATCCTTAACAAAAGGAACAACAATTGGAAGATCGTTGAACATACAGTCAAGACGACCAGCAATAATATCTTGCAAACCCTCATTACCTTTGTATGGAATATGGGTGGCATTAAAGCCAAATTGCTTCTTTAAACGTTCAAATCCCAAATGACCAGAACTTGCATTGCCAAAAGACCCATAGGAGATCTTATCGCTGTTTAACTTAGCATAAGCTATGAAGTCTTTTACATTCTTATAGGGGGCTCCAGTTGGGGCGATTAGTACATGCGGCATTTCTGTTAAGCCCGTAATTGGAACGAAAGCAGTCTTAGGGTCGTAAGGTAATTTAGGCATTAGCTGAGCCGAAATAAGAAAGCTTGCCGCATTTACAAAAAGTGTGTGGCCATCAGGCGGCGATGAAGCTGTGTAAGCAGCACCAATCGTAGTGCTAGCGCCCGGTTTATATTCAATTAAAACGGGCTGTTTTAAAGACTGTGACATTTCATCCGCAAGAGCACGTACGATAGGTTCAAGTGAGTTCCCTGCTTGATATGGAACAACTATTTTTATTGGCTTACTAGGAAACTGAGCTGCAACTAAGCCACTAGTAATTACTAAAAAAATTCCAAGAATATGTTTACTCAAGTTTTTCATTATTTGCCTTTTAAAAATAAGATTTAGTTAGTTTCGCTGCCGCCTACATATCCACAACAATTAATTTCAACACGCATTGGTGGCTGCGCTTTAGGATGGCCAACCCTAGATACCTGAACAAGAGTAGAGCAGGGAAAGTCACCAGAAAAAAACTCTTGGCGTGCACGCCATATATCATGATTTTCGTCTAAATCGATGACGAAGATTTGCATCGACATGATATCGTTCATGACTCCACCAGCAGCCTTAATTAAATGTTGAATATCTGTAAAAATTTGCTTAGTTTGTTCGTAGGTATTTGGACCATCTGCGACCATACCAGCGATATAAAAGTGTCCATTTTTATGAATTTTCAAATTAGACCAAGTTTTTGGAGGGGGTGCAGGAACCTGAGACCCTTCAGGAACATTTATTGTTGTATAGGTCATATGCTTTCTCTACTCTAAGAGTTAATCTAAAATCACTCTAACCAATAATATTGCTGTATGTCAAGAGGAAAACCCTTGTCTGCAAAAATGCATAGAGGATAACCTTAGTTTACTTATAACTGTAGGAAGAAAAATTACTTAAAGTTTGGTAAATTAGTAAGCAATAGATATTTATAACCACAATTAAAAGGTACAAATTTATGAATAATGGAACTCCAGGCCGATATGAACCCTTTGGCTGGCATCACTGGCCAGATCATTTTTTTATGTCATATCAATTTAGGAGAACATTAGGGGAGACTCAAGAAGGTGGCGGTGCAGTTAGTGAATGTTTTCAAGCTGCAGATCGCATGATTCCTGGAGATCTGGAAAGTTGGCATAAGGAGTGGATGGTTGTTGCTGATCGAAATGATGCTAGAGGTGATCTTGCAGAAAAAAACGGACATATTCAAACTGCAATGAATTGTTGGTTAAGAGCCACCGAGTATTACAGGTCTGCAGAGTTTTGGTTGGATGCTGATGATCCAAGAAGACTCCCTACTTTTACCAAATGTGAGAACGCATCACATAAGTGGCTGAAATACCTTCCTGGCGAAGTTGTTGAAATTCCGTATGAGGATGGAAAAACTTTACCAGCCTATTTTATTAAGTCGCCTGTGGGTGGCGAGCGTCAACCCGTTTTGATTTCATTTGGCGGTTTAGACTCATTTAAAGATGAGTTGTGGTTTATGACTGGGCGGGGAGCGGTACAACGCGGTATTTCGGTTTTATTGGTGGATGGCCCTGGACAGGGAGGGGCATTGCGACGTCAGGGCATCGCCTCTCGCTATGATTATGAAGTTCCTGTGGGTCGTTGTATTGATTGGTTGGAGCAACGATCGGATATTGATCCAAAAAGAATTGCAGTGAGTGGATCGAGCATGGGCGGATATTATGCAGCTAGAGCAGGATCCATGGAGCATCGTTTGGCAGCTTGCATCTCTCATGGAGCAATTTGGGATATTGAAAAACGTTTTGCAGATCGCGGAGAAAATCACGCACTTGCAGGACATATGAAATGGGTTATTGGTGCTAACAGCATGGTGGAGGCAGTCAAAAAAGCGAGTAAATTTAAGCTTGAAGGTGTCTTAGATCATATGCAATGTCCTTATTTAGTGTTGCATGGTGGGCATGATGTATTAGGTGTAGAGACCGTTCAATTAGTCCACGATTACGCAAAGTCAAAAGGTGTGAATGTGACACTTCGCCTAACTTCTGCTGAAGAGACTGGAGCTGAGCATTGTCAGCATGATAATCCGACCTTAGGTCAGGAAATCATGATTGATTGGCTAGCCGATATTTTTGGTATTGATCAGAAGAAATTTTTTAATCAGTAATGCGATTACAAATTAAATCGAAGATACTGTGCGTTATTGCAAGTACCAAAAGATTAGTATTTGAAGAGTTCCAATATCTATTTTTAAATAAGTTAAGGAAAAAATGCGAAAACTTTTAACTATTATTTTATTAAGTAATTTTTTAGCTGTATTTTTACCATTGTTCTCGCATGCACAGGCACCATCAACAGTTAGAGTAAGAGGAACAATTACTGGAATAGATGGTCAAACTATCTTATTTAGTGAGCGCAGTGGTGAAAAATTACGCATTCAAATGTCAGAAAAATTTACTATTCAAGAAGTGTATCCAATTCAGATGAGCGAGATTCAGTCAAACTCTTATATTGGAACTGCAACATTGCCAAATAAAAGTGGCGAACTTGTTGCCCTTGAAGTGTTGGTATTTCCGGAGTCAATGAGAGGTGCTGGAGAGGGGCATTACCCGTGGGACCTAGAGCCGGGTAGCTATATGACAAATGCCACAGTTTCCCAATTTGTAAAGATAGGTGAGTCTGGTAAATTACAACTCAAATATAAAGATGGTGAAAAGACGGTATTGGTTCCAAAGGATGTTCCCATTGTCACTTTTAGACCGGGGAGTAATTCTTTATTAGTTCCTAATGCGCAAGCATTGATTGTTGTCTCTCAGCAAGACGGGAAAATAATGGGAGTTAGGGCGACTGTTGGAAAAGATGGGTTTAAACCCCCAATGTGAGCGTATTGGTGCTTTATTAATTCTTTCATGATTAACTTAATCAGTTTAGAAAAACCAAGTCGTCTAATCAAAATCTTTTAAATCAATTGAGTTTTATGCAAACAAAAAAAAGAATCACACCCTTAGCTTTCAAACTAGGAATAGCTGGCTTAATTCCTTTTGTTGTTTTAGCTGGATTAAGCTTTGTTATAGAGTTTTCTTTTAAAAATACCATCATCTATAGTCTACTTGCATATGGAGCTTGTATTTGTAGTTTCCTTGGAGCCATTCACTGGGGGCTCACTATGCGTGACACAAATCCCAACACGATATATTTAATATGGGGAGTGTTTCCAAGTTTGATTGCTTGGGTAGCTTTGATAATTAAGCCGGAATTAGGTTTATTACTAATTACAGGTTTATTGTGGACTTGCCTATTAATTGACTCTAGGATTTATCCAAAATATGATTTAGCTCATTGGTTACCAATGCGTCAGCTTTTAACAATCATCGCTAGTATTTCTTGCCTCGTCACTGCAATTTATCAATTCAGGTAAAGGTGGCTTGAATCCTGAATTAATTACTCTCAACGACCAGTTCACTTATTTTCTGGTTTGGTAGTTTTATCTTTATTACCTACTAAATCAAGAGGTACTAACTTGGCAGTGACCATATTTTTTCCATCCCAGACTTGACCACACCAACATTGGCCCTGTT
>Ga0209188_1002992_pt1 | contig 12017 bp, 12 predicted proteins | sample C_130625_EF_Meta_FD_187307 | JGI IMG/M metagenome (GOLD analysis project Ga0209188, IMG submission 187307) | Freshwater microbial communities from Lake Croche, Canada to study carbon cycling - C_130625_EF_MetaG (SPAdes) (version 2) | ecosystem: Environmental > Aquatic > Freshwater > Lake...
TTTGTGAGAACGCCGGAGCAAGGAGGAACGACTTGCGCAGGTGTTCGAGGAATAACCGGAGATGGTAGATACGAAGTGACCATCGAAGGTTATTGCGTAGCTTAAGGCGTTCTCACAAATACCGGACATAAAATGATTCCATTATATGCCGTCTATTCTGTCGGTGTCGAAATGACGGCATTTTTTTGGTTGACAACCCCGTTGACAACCGACATTTATGCTCACAAAATATTTTGCCAAATTCAACAATCCGCATTGTGAATGGTGTGGCATTTTTTCGGCATTTTCGGTTGAGGCATTTTTTTTGTGTTGCTAAAAATATCAAAGTCTCGACGAAAAATGTCATTTTTCTTATGCAGTCAAGCGTTTTTTTCCAAAAAGTTGCCACACTGACATGCAGTGGCAATTTTTTTTTACAAATATAAGGTCCCTATAAAACGAAAATGGACATGGTCGAACTATGTCCAAAATGAAATTGCAAGGGGTTTGTTTTTAGAAAAAATTCTGAGTCTATGGTATTTTTGGAGATTTCTATATAAAAAGTATAACTGTGTATTTTTTATATTTACCGTGGCTGATCAACCAACGAACCTTCTATTACTATGAATATGAATATGAAAGCATCCATGAAACCAACCTCCAACAAAAATAAAGATACTCTCGAAATGGATTGGATACAAGAAGAAGAACACTTACGAAACTCGAAAGAACTGTTACAAAAACAACCCTTGGAACAAGTATGTATACGGGTCATATTCGTGGATTCGGAATCGAATGTGCTAACCGATACATCTTATAAGCAACGGTTGTCGATTGATGTTGAAAAGCAACAATCCATACTCTCGAATACTCTATTATTACAATGTATTCAAACTGCCAAAACGGAATACTGTGAATCGATAGACCGTTCTGTATCGGTTTCTTTTTCGGTAATGGATGTTTTACTATGGAATGTGGATGTGGAAATGGAACATTTACAAAAGTATGTGGAATCGTTGCCTACGGAATGGATTGGTCGAGAGTTTATAAAAGGAAATGTCTTTGAAGATATTGTCTTTCTTCCATCTCTCTGTATATTCCATTCTATTCAATCCGTCTATGTATTTCTACGAGTCTCTTTCCGAAAAAATACGTTAGATGTACCGGTGATGAGTAGTGCTGCCAAAAAATATACCCGACGTCGAAGTATACAATAACCTTATTCTATGTTTTATGAAGTTGAACAAGACGAGTCATTGTATCTTTTACACTGGGTCGATTCAATGGGTCGGCATAAACTACACTCTCGATAATCGATAGATATTTTTCTAAAAACGGTTTGCTAGAAGATGTATTGCGAGTTGTCTCAATCTGTTCGAAAGCATCTCGTTTGCTATATTTCAATATATCTAAGATACCTAAATACATTGCCGCAATACTGTAATTGTCCCACGTCTTATACAATGTGTGAATCGATTGGTCGTATATTTCTTTCCACGTTTTGTTGGAAGATACTATTGCCGAAACGGTTTTCTCTCGAAATTGTTCAATCACGGATTTCGAAATCAACGTTGTAGTGAATATATCATTCCGGGTTTTATCTTGTTTGGGGTATTGTGTAGTTGATCCGTATTGGAATTCAGTTATAATACTCTCGAGTTCTTCTTTTGTTGGTATGCCATCGAGAGTATTTGTATTGGCATTTTCTTTCGTTTGTTTGCCGACAACTTGCACAATGTAGTTACATACAAAAATATCGAAACACCATGCGGTATATGTATCATATATGTAAAAGGCGTTTCGAGGAGTCGTTTGATTATTATCCTTTGATGGTAAACTATTTTCGGATAATGAATGGTCCAATGTCTTTTGGTCTATGGAAATGCCAAAATCAATCATTATTGGTTGATTGGTGTGTGGTTCCATCATTATATTTCCATACTTCAAATCCATATGAACGATACGTGCACTTAACAATAGATGGACTCCCGTTAATAGACGTATATGTGTTTGCAAAACGGCGTCCCAAAACAACTCTCCCATCGGTTGAATATGGGTTTTGCTTGGATCGACTTTCCCCGAAGCAATATCGAATAAATAAGTTTTTATAGTTTCGTTTCCCAAAAATCGTATTTTATTCGAGACGAATGATTCGCGTTCGATTTCTTCGTCCGTTTCTTTTTGAAACAATACGCATTTGCGTATATCATTCGCGTATTTCTTTGTCATTTTTACTTTGCATTGTTTGGAAATCGGAGCAAAAAAATTGCGAAATCCACGTATTTTTTTGCGAATTCGACGTGAGATGTATATTTCGTTGTCGGTGACGTGTGTTTTTTTCTGTATTTTGGTAATGTATTTTTTGGATTCGAGAGTCCCATCACATCGAATCCCTGGAAAAAACATACACCCGAATGCGCCCGAATTCAGCACGGCACTCTCGGCATTTGGGTCGATGTCTTCTGGGTCTTCGTTGGTTTCTGTTTCGGGTGTTTCGGGAGTCTTTGTGAGGGTTTTTTCGATAGGATTTGCGTCGATTGGTATATTTATTAATGTAGGTGTTTTTTCCGGCATCTGTTTATATTGGAAGCATATTTTTATCGGGTTGTTTTCTAACCAAAGGTTCTTCTTCTTTAATCATAATAAATAAAAAGGAAGGATTAAAGGCGTAAGCGAAGCAGAAAAACCCTTGTTTCCCTCAAGGAAGGGTTAAAGAGGAAGGGTTAAAGAGGAAGGGTTAAAGAGGAAGGGTTAAAGAGGAAGGGTTAAAGAGGAAGGGTTAAAGAGGAAGGGTTAAAGAGGAAGGGTTAAAGGGAAACCTAGGTTTCCCTTGTTTCCCTTGTTTCCCTTGTTTCCCTTGTTTCCCTTAACCAAAGGTCTACTAACCAAATCGTGTATAGTTCGTAATAGGTAGTCGTGATGGGTGCTTGTTGATATTTATGCAATAGACTCTCGGTAATTTCTAAATTGCCGTGTTTATCGAATATACATGTGCCGTCGTGTTGTTTCAATCGTCTAGCATAGTGTTCCAAATATACATAATAATATGTTGGGTCGACTGTTGTGAGAACGCTGGAGCGACGTTCTAACGAAGTTGAAAGCGAAGGTGTTCGAGGAATCGACTGCGCTTTAGATACCGCAAAAGGCGTGTCTGGATGGCGTTTTAAGACGCCATCCGGACGAACCGGAGATGGTTTACCATCGAATGTTATTGGTTGGTGGGTATTTATATTGAGAGTATTTTGGAATATATACTCAAACACATCATTCAATATACTATTTCGAATTTGTTTCTCGTGTTCGATGCATTGATAGTTTGCATATGATTGAGAGGTGTGATGATGAGGAGGATGACGTATGCGTTGTGTGTATTGGGCATATGTTTCGGGCAAATAGATGACTCTCGAATGATTGTTGAAAAAGTGTTTGTGAATGGTTTGTTGCGAATAAATGTATTTGGGATCGGTGGTAGTGGTATTGCCTGAATATACTGTTAAATGATTGACCAAGTCGACCAAATAACGAAACACTATATCGATATTGTGTTCGGCAAATATTTCGTCCCATATTTCCGGTAAATGGTTTGTGATATGATCGGTGACTATTTTTTGGAATATATTATCGTAGTCTTTCTGTCGGTCTTGGTCTTTTTGTTGGTCTCTGTTGGATGACCGGCATGTCATAAATTCGAGAGTCTGGTTGGTTTGTTCTACGATTCGCTGGTAGAATTTCACAAATACCATTTGTGTAATCAATTGTTTGATTAGTATGACGTATTGGATAGTGATATGACTATATATGGATTGCGATTGGTTTTGTGGTGATATAGGCGGAGACGCAGTGCGTTCGGGTGCGTATTTATGCGATATTATTGGTTCGATGGTTGTCATTATTCGAGAGTCGGTTGGGGTGTTTTAATGGGAATGGTTGGTGTATTGTATTATAAAAAAATACACGTATGTTATTTTTTTATTCAATTTTATGGTAGGGAAACCAAGGTTTCCCCTACGACCCCTTCCTTGGGGGGAACCAAGGTTTTTCCGCTTCGCTTACGCCTTTAACCCTTCCTTTATAAATATAAATATTATATTAGAGGAGGGGGGTTGGGGGGAAACCTTTGGTTCCCCCCATTTGGCGAATGTTTTTCGACGCTATAAAGAAGCGGTTTTTATATGTTTTTTTGTATTTGGGTATATCAATTTGTTCTTGTGTTTGCTCTTGCTCTTGGTTGTCGATTACGACAAGTCCGGAGTGAGGCACGAACGAAGGACTTGAATGATTATCCGGAGAAGATTTATCTTCGAAGGATAATTCATTGTTTTGGTTATGTCGTTTCATATACAACTCGAATGCCTTTGCCGGAGATATACTACATTCCGTGGTTTCTGGGTTCGTATGCTGTAGCATCGTTTCAATAATGTGTTGATCCATATTCTCTAAAATGGAAATGGGCAATGCAACATATGCTTTGCGAGTAGTAGGCAGTTTGGGCGCAATCGGTTTTTTGCGATAATAATAACGAACACTTTTAAACATCTTGTCCAAAATATCGCCTGTATAACGATTCGTTTCGAGAGTCTGGATTTCGGTTTGTATAACTGCGGCAACATCTTCTTCGAGTATCCATTTTTGCCACGCTTCTTTAAATGTTTTTCGGTCGTCGTAACGATGTAATGTGGCAAAATACGTGAATCTATCGGCAATCTGGTCGCTGAAATTATGATGAAATATTTGAAGTTGGAGAGTAATCTCTTTTTCTTGTGTTGTATTTGCTCTCGTTTCAGTAATTTTTTGTTTAGTATTTTCGACGGTATTTTTTGGTTTTCTTCCTCTACCCGATTTCTTGGGTATATTTGTATATTGGATGAATTGTGTTTCTTCGATATTGGAGATAGCAAGAGCGTTCATTTTTTGTTATAAGAGTATTTGAGTAGTTTGATTGATTGATTGATTGATTAATTGATTGATTAATATATTACAAATGTTGTTATTGGTTGTTATGGGTAGGTATTGATTAGCAATCAATTTTATGCTGGGTATCGAGGAATAACCTTCGATGGTCACTTCGTATCTACCATCTCCGGTTCGTCTGGATGGCGTTTTACACCTTTTTACATTTCAAACGCCGTTTTTATATAATAATATATTATATATATATGACAGAATTCGAAGAATTCGGAGAAGATACATATAAAATAGAATTAAACAAAATAGTAATTTGTCTTAAGGAAAATAACTATGTCTTTACAAGTTCAGAAAACGCAGAAGACGGCAAAATATATAATAAAATAAAAAATATTATTATATTATATTAATGATATTATTTCACAATACCTCATCTATTATTACACTCTATAGCATTTTAAATGCAGGAATGATTAAAAGTCCAGCATCGCTTAATTCATCTACGTCTTCGGCAGACTCTGACTTTATATTTTTTTCTCCTGCGGTTGATGATTATGATTTTGAATATCCAAGTGAAGTATTAATATTAGATTTTGATGAGGTTTTAAAAAAATATAAAAAATTTTTTATAAATTCTTCTAACATGTATGGACCAATAGATGGAACACAAAGAAACGACACAAATTGTAACTGTATCGCTACATTTTATTCAGATGAATTATTACAAACCGAAAAAAATAAACTAAGTTCAGACGATAAACCATGTTTGATTGGTTCCTTAGATGAAATGATTAAAAAATATGTATTGCCATTTACACAAAATGATTCTGGTTATTATAATCGTAAAAATTGTGAAGGAGGACCTGAAGTTGGATTTTATGAAAATAATATTGAACTATTTGGTTGTTTACGTTCTGTTCGCATTCAACACATAAATGATTATTTGTCAAGTGCTGAAATTTGTAAAACTGTTCCAAAAACATTGAATATGTCTGTGGAAGAATTGTATAACAAAATTATTGATAAAATACACGAGTTAGGCGCAAAAATTATCATTTTTGAACCAAAAAAACCAAATAAAGGTGGGAAAAAACTTAAATCAAAGAAAACAAAGAAAACAAAGAAATCAAAGAAATCAAAGAAAATAATAAAAAGAAAGACAACGAGAAAAAGTAAAACAAATAAGAGAATTAACTTGCGTAAATAATAAAATAATATATAAATCGCAAACTGGGTTTTGGTGGAAATAAATAGTGCTAAAAATCGGCGTTTGAAATGTAAAAAGGTGTAAGACGCCATCCAGACACGCCTTTTGCGGTAGCTAAAGCGCAGTCGATTCCTCGAACACCTACGCTCTCAGCTTCGCTTACGCCTACGCTCTCAGCTTCGCTTACGCCTCGCTCTCAGCTTCGCTTACGCTTCGCTCTCAGCTTCGCTTACGCTTCGCTTTTGCGTAGCTTAAGGCGTTCTCACAAAAGGTGAATTGTTGTTGTATAAAAAAGAAATTAAACAAACCCGTATAATAAGTATTATTTGTTTATGTGTATTTATTATATTATATATATCTTTTGAGTATGACTACAACTACAACTACTTTTATTTCTACCGGCAAACATATGATTTGTGATTTACATAATATTCGCAACATAGAAGTCTTGAATTCTCTTTCGGGAATACGTCAAGTAGTAGATTCGATTTGTGAAGAACATTCATTTTCGGTATTGGGAAAATTAGAACACCAATTCACACCACAAGGTTGTAGTTTAGTATATTTGCTGTCGGAATCGCATATATCGGTGCATACGTTCCCGGAAAAGAACTATATTGCTATGGATATTTATACTTGTCGAGAGTATCCTGACAATGTTGTATATGAAAAAATATACAACCATTTAGCAAACGTCTTTGATGCAGATAAAGGAAAAATGCCTATCATCATTGATCGGGGTATTCAATAACCTTTGATGGTTTAATAACCTTCGATGGTCACTTCGTATCTACCATCTCCGGTTCGTCTGGATGGCGTTTTAAGACGCCATCCAGACACGCCTTTTGCGGTAGCTAAAGCGCAGTCGATTCCTCGAACACCTGCGCAAGTCGTTCCTCCTTGCTCCGGCGTTCTCACACCATCGAAGGATAATATAATAAGTGTTCCGTATAGGTTCGATATATATGGCAAACGTCTTTGAGTCCGTTTGAAATGGGTCGAATGGTGAATTGTATTATCCTACGAAGATAAATCTTCTCCGGATAATCCTTCAAGTCCTTCGTTCGTGCCTCACTCCGGACTTGTCGCAGTATTCCCGGACAAGCGAAGCAGTGACGACGAAGGAGATGCGTAGGTGAATTCGGTTTGGTTGATTGTTTGTGGTGGGGTTTGTGTGAATTGTCGTATAGGAAAAAACATGCGAGTACTCTTGATATATGTGTATATATATACATATAAATTGGCAAAATGGTCTTACAAAGAAAGACCGTATCGTCTCGTGGAAGATATCTACGACGAAGAACCCGTAGCAAACGAAATGCGCATCACGTATATGATACGATTATTGTGGGCGGGGGAATTGCTGGATTGTATCGAGCATATTGTTTGTTGCGTCGAAATCCCAATACAAAGTTATTATTGGTAGAAAAACAACCGTATTTAGGAGGGCGCATTTATACGTATAAAGACAACACTATGACGGTTGAAACGGGTGCTGGACGGTTTTCGAATCATCATAAACGGTTATGGAAACTCATTCATGATTTGGGGTTGGGGAATAAAATCGTGCCGATTTCTGGCGGGTTTTCGTATATTCCTTCCGGGAAGGATGGACGAGTTGTGGATGGACCGGAAAAAGACGTTGCTGAAGTGGTTGCTGCATCCCGACATGCTAATGTGAGCAATTTGCGTAAGGTCTCGTTTTTGGACTATGCTAAACGGGTCATTGGAGAGAAACGCGCACAACATATAGTCGATTCGTTTGGGTATTATTCGGAATTGGTCATGATGAATGCATATGACGCTATACGATTAATGAATGTGTTGGACACGAATGACCCATCAAATCATTTCTATGGTTTATCGGGAGGACTCTCGCAAATCATTGAACGATTGGAACACGCAATACGTCATTATCCGGCAGTTGAAATACGTGTGAAAACCGGGTTGGACGATATACAAGAGACAACAATAACCTTCGATGGTAAACCATCTCCGGTTATTCCTCGAACACCTGCGCAAGTCGTTCGAGGAATCGACTGCACTTTAGCTACCGCAAAAGGCGTGTCTGGATGGCATTTTAAGACGCCATCCGGACGAACCGGAGAAGATTTATCTTCGAAGGTTATTGGAGGAAGAGGGTTTCTTTGTCGATTGAGCGATGGTTCGACAGTGTATGCCAAACAATGTATTTTGGCATTACCGAAACCTGCATTGGCAAAACTTGCCATATTCAAACCACTTGTCTCATATTTGGACCAAGTATCGTGCGGTTCTTTATGCCGTATTTATTCACAATTTTCCCAAAAAGATGCTGGATGGTTGAAAGGAATGTCGAAAACAACTACCAATAATGATTTGCGGATGATTATTCCGGTGGATGCAGATAAAGGTATTGTCATGATTTCGTATTCCGATAATCGGTTTGCGGATAAATGGCACAATATGTATAAAACGGACGGCGTGGATGCAGTCAACAAGAGGTTGCGGGAATTGGTGAAAGATACTCTCCGGGTCGATATTGGTGAACCCATTAAAACCAAATTGTTTTATTGGCCTTGTGGAGTCGGGTATTGGAATGTGGGGGCAAATAGTGCTGAGGTTGCCAAACGTATGGCACGACCTTTTGGTAAAAAATGTCAATTGTATGTTTGTGGCGAACACTTTTCGGAAAAGAATCAGCAATGGATGGAAGGGGGAATGGGGGGAACGTAGTTCCCCCCTAACCCCCCTTCTTTTAGGTTATTAACAAAAAACATCTCTACAATTTATCAAGGAGGGGGTGAGGGGGAACCTTTGGTTCCCCCCTTTTATATTATAAGGCAAATATATAACACACTCTCGATATTTGTATTTTTTTATTTGATGGCATTAAACAGTGTATGGACGCCAAACACTACTATTGGTGGTGCAATGAATGTAGTATATACCGGTAAAGGTGGTGGTGGTGGAGGAATGGCATTTGCATTGACTCCTGCCGAATATGCGTCTTTATTATATTTGGAACAACATTATTCCTCTCAAACGGCAAACAAAACGTATGAAAATATACCGACGAGTTATGATGCCGCATTGCGTTTATATGACCGAATCAGTAAAATCAAATCTCAATATACAAACAATGCCGGAATCAATTTATTGCTGCAAATATCGATTGAATCGTTAAAGGGGGCGTTTAATTCGTATGATTTAAATGCACGAGCAATCGAGTTGGGTATCCAGAATATATATTTGCAAGAAATCATTAACACAATACATACTCAAGAATTTTTGAATCCGGCATATGCAGATATTACGGGCACCTTTTCCATGACAAAGACATTCGAACTTGCTCCTTTGTTTATGTATTATATAAAATATTATGGCGTACCGGAAGTCGGAGTGGGATTCGACCCCAAAAAACTCATTATCATATTGAATGCTCTCGAAAACAGTGGGATTGATCCCTATGGGGGGACGTAGTCCCCCCTAACCCCCCTCCTTGATAAATTGTAGAGATGTTTTTTGTTAATAACCTAAAAGGGGGGAACCTTTGGTCCCCCCCCCCATAAAATTGAATGCCTTTTTATTTCATGAACTATAAGACAACAATCCTCTAACATATCAATAATAAACAATCGCAATATTGCAAAACCTCTCGAAAATCTTATACCCAATCCTCAAACAATGTCTTACCGTAATACATCCTCATCATCAAACGGTCGTGGTTCTATTCCTCGTCCTCCTCTTGCTCCTCGTAAACCTCCTGCTGATTCAATTCCCGTATGTGTTCATTGCCGTAATCTTGGTCTTGAATTCAACCATTGGTTACGCCAAAGTCCCGAACCCGATTCACCAGTTGTATGCCCGGTTCTCTTAAAAACCGAATGCAGATACTGCCACGAGTTAGGTCATACGGTTGGCAGTTGTCCAGCAAAGAAACGTAGCATGGAAAGACAAAAACCGTCTTATGTTTCAGTCGTTCCTGTCGTTCCTTCGCCTTCTACTATTGCGTTTACTTCGAAGGATTCTGTTCCGGAGTTGTCATATCCGCAAAGCAATAACACTATGAAACGTGTTGATGTCGGTTCGCTGTTTTCACCCGTTCTTGTTTCCGTTGTAGAGAAACGCACAGATATTACATATAGACAACTGCCGTTAGATGCCGACGGATTACACGAACATCCATACAGTGCGTCGTATGGTGACCCCGAAGTGGACCGTCAAGTTGCTGAACGCCGCGCGCTCTTTACCAGTGGCCAATCATGGGTTGATATATGTTACGACAATGAAGAGGAAAACGAATAAAATGTATATACAAAACCAAAAAAACCCAAAAAAAACAATACAATACAAAAAAACCAAACTACTGTAGTATTCCCGTAGCATCGACGAAGAAGATGCGTAGGTGAATTGTAGTATTCCCGTAGCATCGACGAAGGAGATGCGTAGGTGAATTGTGAGAACGCCAATATATACAAAAACAAAAAAAACAATACAAAAAGAAAACTAAAAACAATACAAAACATAAAAAAAGGAAAAAAAATGAAAACCCCTTTTTTTTTATTTTCGATTATTTCCAGTGCGTTGTTATTATCTGCTGGTTCTTATAGATTAGGTGGTGTATCTCATTGTTCCTCACCTTCGCTTATCTATTCGCGCACGTATCCATTTGTTTCTCGGGTTACTGCGTCTTCTCGGGTCACTGCGTCTTCTCGGGTTACTGCGTCTTCTCCGTGGGCATTATGTATGCGTGCGTCCAGGTCTTCTTCGTCTTCTTCGTCTTCTTTGAGTGGTGGTAGTAACGATAATTCGAAAGGGCAAAAACATAAGAATTTGGCACCGGTATATTCCCCCAAAACGGCAAACCAGAAAACGTATTGTGGTTGTTTGAGTGATCCAAACGCATCGATTGTATTGGGGGTAGGTCCGGCAGGAACGGGCAAAACGTTGTTTGCGTGTATTACGGCAATACAAATGCTACGTCGTGGCGACATCCATAAAATCGTTTTAACCCGACCAGTGGTTGCGGTGGAAGAAGAATTGGGATTTTTGCCGGGAAATATGGTGATGAAAATGGACCCGTGGACTCGTCCAATTTTTGATGTATTTTTGGAATATTATGCACAAAAAGATGTCGATGCTATGGTTCAGTCGGGGACAATTGAGATTTCGCCACTTGCGTATATGAGAGGTAGAACGTTTAAACGTGCGTTTATTATTGCGGATGAAATGCAGAATAGTTCGCCCAACCAAATGCTCATGTTGATTACTCGTATTGGCGAAGGGTCGAAAATGGTGATTACGGGCGATTTGAAACAGAGCGACCGTTTGGGCGAAAACGGGTTGAATGAATTCATGAATAAAATTGGACGTCATCGTTTCAGTGGATTGTGTTTGAATTCAACGACAGATGGTCTCATTTCGGTGGGCGGAATACGTGCGGTCGAATTGATGACGCAAGATGTCGAACGAAGTGCTATTGTGAAACAAGTGCTTGCCCTATATGATGAACCGACCAATAATCGAGAAAAACCGATTACGCCGACTTTTGTTAGTGTGGAAAATATCCCGAAACTGAATACCACGGTGTCCGTCGTGCCAAATATATCCACTTCGTTTGAAATGATTCATGTGGATACAAATGGTGTTGCTGATGATGCCGCGTTGATTCCGAAACAACATTCGAGCAAGTATTTTCCGGGGGAGAATTACGGGCAATATTCTACGGGGAAATGGACGGGGTGGTAGTGAGAGAACGCCTTTTGTAGTATTCCCGGACAAGCGAAGCAGTGACGAGGAACGAGTTTTAGCTTCGCAAAAGGTGATTCACCTACTCATCTCCTTCGTCGATGCTCCGGGAATACTACAATTCACCTACGCATCTCCTTCGTCGATGCTCCGGGAATACTACAATTCACCTACTCATCTCCTTCGTCGATGCTCC
>Ga0209188_1002993_pt1 | contig 12007 bp, 20 predicted proteins | sample C_130625_EF_Meta_FD_187307 | JGI IMG/M metagenome (GOLD analysis project Ga0209188, IMG submission 187307) | Freshwater microbial communities from Lake Croche, Canada to study carbon cycling - C_130625_EF_MetaG (SPAdes) (version 2) | ecosystem: Environmental > Aquatic > Freshwater > Lake...
TGGTAATTTCCTAAAAGTTCTTCCTGAAAATACAATTTCCATGGATATCGAGCCGATGTGTGAAAATACTATTCAACAAGATTACCTTGAATGGAAGCCAGTAACGCATGAAAGGTACGTTGTTTTTGGAAATCCTCCGTTTGGTCTGAGGGGACATCTTGCGCTCAAATTCATCAATCATTCATTTGAATTTGCCGAATACGTATGTTTTATATTGCCGCAGCTTTTTGAAAGTGATGGAAAGGGTGTTCCTCGTAAACGCGTGAAGGGGTACAACTTGATACATTCTGAAAAGATTGAACCCCTTTTTTACGAACCCAATGACAAAGAAATCAAAGTAAATTGTATTTTCCAGATATGGTCGAAATATCACACCGATAAAAATTACACTTTAAATCAAAATATCCATGAAAACGTAAAAATTTACAGTTTGTCCGATGGAGGTACAGTTGCAACAACTCGCAATAAAGATTTTATTGGTAAGTGTGATGTTTATATTCCATCGACGTGTTTTGGAAAAGAAAATATGCGATGCTATGATTCATTTGAAGAGCTTCCAGGAAAAAAGGGATATGGTATTATTTTTGAAGAACTTAAAGAAGAATTTATTGACAAAATGAGGTCCACTGACTGGACCACAATTGCCTTTTTATCTACAAATTCGGCATATAATTTAAGAAGTTCACAAATAATAAAAGTTTTTAATTAATTTTTGATAAAATATAAGTTTTGAGGTCATCAAAATCAGTTGTACTGGTGATTTTAAAAGTAAAAAGTTTTTCTACATTGGCTTCATTTATGGAAACCGATGTATCAAATTTAAAAGCACCCTTTTGTTTTCTCCATGTTACCGATTTGGTGGGAAAATAGGGTTCACATTTATCTCCCGATTTATAATGTTCTTCTGTAAAATTGGGAAATATAGTTAAATAAATACATTCAGGTGAAATATCAATAAATACCATATATTCAGCTTTCCATGGAAGTTCACCCAATTCGTGTTGGAAACTGGGTGCAGTACTTCCTTGGTGGGCTGTTTTAATTTCAATTGAATGGTCTTTAATTTTTCCATCACCCGTACCACCACCAGCTTCTTTGGTTTTGGTACCATCGATTTCAACGGGTATACCAGTTTTAATACAAATATTCCTCAAAAAGATTTCACCAACATTTCCGACATTGTTTGATTGTAATGTTGGTAGGTCTTTAAAAATACTATTTTTCCAGATATCTTGTTTTTTCTCTTTTTCCTTTTGGTTTTCGATACATTCAACGAACATATCATTAACGGTAAAAACCTTGATATTTTTTAGTTGTTCTGTAAGAGCGTCAACCATTGTGTTATTTTATGTCGTTAAAATGTATGCCTAAGCATACATTTTAACTATTTCATTTTAACTAATTTTATCTTTTTTAATTTAAAATTTTGATAATTCCATTGAAACATTTAACATTTAATGAGTTTATCCAAATAAGTCCTTCTGCTGGTGTAAGAATATCTTTTTTTCTAGCAATACGTATCTCACCAGATTCTATAAGACCCATTATAATATCACAACTATTTATTATTTTTGGTTTTTTCCATGGACGAAACGCCGAAGATGTTGAAATTTTAAGATTTATTTGATTTTTGAAGGAGTTTCCAGATTGCATTGATAAGTTTTTTGTGCTTGATTTCAAGGTATTTTATGTCTTTGTTTACTTGTTTAAGTTTAGAGTCCATTTTAACCACCTCAGTGGAACCCGAAGGTTTTTGTTATTTGCGTGCTTTTTAATTGTAAAAGAATAATTTATAGAAACCACTATCATATATAATATTCATATACCAACACTCTGTTGAAAACATATAAATTTTAATATTTAATGTATCATTTGGTTGTACTAAAAGTTCAGGTGTATTTGCAAATTGTTGTCTAACCATTTCATCCAGTATAATTTCACGAGCAGTTTTGATTTTTTTATCATATGCATTGTAAATTATTTCCTCGTTTATAATTATCGCATAACATGAACCCATAACACATTCTCTAATAACATGGTTCAGTTCATTGAGTTCTGTAAACGAAGCGGCATTGTAATTTTCTTTTTCAAGAAACTTAAAGGTATTTGTTAACACTGGCAGCATTTCTTTCAAGTTCGGCAATACGGGAAGCAAGCTTTATAATGGTTGCCTTTAAAAAGGTGTTTTCGTCTTTGAGTGCTTTCAACATCTTTATTTCCCTTAAAAGCAACACTAGTGTTGCGACGGGAATAACAAAAATATAGTTTTTGTTATTCCCTTTCGGGCGACCTCAAGGGTCCTTTAAAGAGCGTTGCGAAGCAACGCCACCGGCGTTGCCTTTAAGAGCATTTATACTTTGAAACCATTAATAAATTTTGAATAATCTTCAGAGTCATTATACAATTTTTCCTTTACAAGCCAATCATAATTTTCTTCACACCAACGGTCATATCTATTAAAACGGGTCATATCGCGCCAATGTTTGAAATAATAAGAGATATCCATAACTTTTTAACCCTTTTTAGGGAACCCTAAGGTTTTTATTTTTTTGTAAAAAACTTAAATAAGATAACCGAGTGTATCAAGGATATTATTACTTATGTAATTATGGTGATTTAATAAATTAAGTATATTTTTGCGCTCATTTCCATCAAATCCAGTAATTGGGTCACCCGAACTTTGTTGCCAGCAACCATCTGTAAAGTTAAACTGTATATTTATGGATTCATATCCTTGAACGAAAGTTGTTTGAGGATAAAAACCATCTCCGAAATTCTTTTCATAACTGTCGTAATAAAGCGTAATAATTTTGACAAGTACCATTCTTTTTTTAATGTGCGAAATCCTTACCCGAAGGTTAACCATATTGTTGTCTCATAGCAAAGTAATCAAATTTTCCATCTGTGGTGTGTTTTTTAATCATAGCATTTGCCCCTGCATCGAATCCCTGAGTAGCCATCACAACAGCAATTTCGGTATTTGCTTGGTCCATACCGACTGCTTTGGCATATCCTCGAGCACGAAGTTCATCCTTCTTGAAATCACCAGTTGGAGTGAATGTTGTTTTTACGACGTTGATTATTTCTTTATCCATATGTCTTGAAGCTCCACAGCCCATAAATTGGGTGTTGCTTTTATTGCCTAAGCAACGTTTATTTTCTTAAATTGTTTTACTGGCTATTCGCACGTCTTCTTTTCCCCAACCCAATTTCCATCTTGGCCCGACCAATATCAATTTCATCTGAAGTAAATTCCCAGCTTTGAGTGGCACACCGTTTGGTTTTTACAGCATGGCATGAGGGACAAAGAACTTGAAGATTGGTAATCTCATTCGAACCACCGTGGGTTACTTCTACGATATGGTCGATTTGAAATCCGGATTCATCAAAATATCCACCATTTGATTTCCACATGGGACAAATGTAGTTACGACAACCAGGTGCAAAGTTACCTGGAACATTTGCGCACGTTTTACGGGACATAAGCTCATGGCGAACAGCGGCGGGAATAACTCGACGATTCATTTTCTTTTAACCCTTTCGGGGAAACCCGAAGGTTTTTTAAATTGATTTTAAACATTATTTAAAAGATTTTTTAGAAATGCGTGTAATTGTTTATCGCAACGATCCCAGTTATTAGGAAGAAAAGTTTGTTCGGCTGTAAGTATTCTCATTTTTAATATTGATTGATTTTCAGATTTTTTAGTCCAATCAAAATGTGAACCGATGCTACAAGGATTTGGATAATTATTTAATAAATATTGAAAATTACATATATTTTGCATGGATAAATTATGTTTATTGTTCTGAATCCAAGCAAAAAAAGTTTGTTGATATGAAATATCTTTTGCAATTTTTTGAGATTTTTTACGAAGACGGCATAATAATTTTTCCAAAAGTTCTTCGGGGATTTTATATGGTATATCAGGATTAAAATCTTTTTTTAAACTTGATATAACATTATCTATTCTACCATAATCAGATTTAAATATTTCCTTTTTTATTTTTAAATCAATCAGTTCAGTAAAAACATATTTTTCAGCTTGTTTAGGATTTGACACCTTTGTTAAACTATGGATAATCGGATTTATTAAAGTAGTTCCATAACGTTGAACAAGTGCATTTCTTACTTCTTCTTCAATGAGGTCAGGTTTTTCAGTATATCCTATTTTTACTATACCATCCTTAGCATACATATCACACGTGATAACATATATCCATCCAAGTTTAGGATCGCTCATTTTAATTCAGCTGAAATTTTTTAACCACCTCAGTGGAACCCGAAGGTTTTTAATAAAGTTTTATATATCTTCAAGATTTTCAAAGTTTATTCGAGATGGATGGAAAACATATTCTACAAGTTCTTTCCATACTTTTTGAAACAAAAATTTTATACCGGGGTCACCCAAATAAAAGACATAAACACTTTTTTCACGTGTGTTTCCATGTCTCCAGTCACCCGGATTTATCTTTTCAAAATAAACTTTTTCTACATATTCTTGATTACAAAAATTATACAAATTAGACCAAGTTGCAGTAACACTGTCGTGATAACGATGAAGAGCATCAAGTTCATGGAATGTGTATTCGTAATCCAAATGAACCCTTGGTCTAATCTTGACAAACATTTCGTGAGAAAGGTATGTATTGTAAATAATCTTTCGTTTGAGTTTATTGCGCTCAACTAACAGACTAGTAACCTTCTGCCATGAATCAACATCAAGCTCAAGTTGACATTCGGGACAACAAAGATTGTCTTCAGTACTAAACCCTTCATGCCACTGCTCGTTCATAATAGATTTTGTAAGACATTCGTGACAAAAAACATGACCGCATCCATGTATTCGTAAGCGACTATGAATATCGTGATGACGCCTACAAATTCCACAAAGTATACTATTGTCATGTATACTGCAAAATTCAGTAGAGCATCGACGTTTACAACGGAGACCATTGTTAGACGTTCCTTTGCAATAACCCATTTTGTGTTGTTTATAGATGCCTAAGCATCTTTAAAGTAATTTATTTTTTGTAAAAAATTCAATAACGTCGAATCCAAAAATGATTAAATTCTTTGAATCCATGTGTCAAGTTTATGGAAATAATCATTGTCGGCATAAAAAACATCGATATCGTTTTCTTCAAGAATCATGTGAAGATAAATGTACTTATCGGATTTTTGTTGTTTGAACCAATCATTCAAACAAAATGCATATTCAATTTCAAAACGTTCACCACACACCAATTCATATTCACGCTTCAGAGCAACGGCGGCCCATAACTTGGTCTCAACACTTCCCTGAACGTTTTGGTGTTTCTTTTCAAGAATCTTGATAATGGTTTTTTCACCAGGTCTCCGGATGATATAGGCTTCATCGGGATTACGAAACAGTTCAATTTCAAATTCTTGTTTCATGTAATCAATCAATCCGCCCTGTAAAACAAAAATAATTTCAGTGAAAAGACCAACTTTCTTGGAAAGGTAATATCCATACTTGTTTTTGTTGATAACGGTCTTGGTAAATCCTTGGGAAAGTAAGCGCACTTCGTTGTTTGTGATTTCCTCAAACTGTTTACCATTTTCATTGGTTTTTGCACCACCAGCGCCAGTTCCCTTGTTCTTTATGCCAAGTCCAGTAAATAGTTCAGTCATAATGTCAACTTTAACATTGTCGGCCATTTTAAAAAAGACTACGAAACGAAATTTCTTTAAAAGAAAGAAACTTCGTTTCTTTCGACGTTCCAATCGTAGATTGGAACTTTAAGGTGTTGTATGGTTCCCTAAGGAACAAATTGTTATATAAATTATTTACAAAAATTCTTTAATCTTTTTGGCAACATCGGTTCCACTTGCCTGAACCAATACTTTTTCAATATAATTTTTTTTTGTTTCTTCGCGAAAAGCCGAATCAAATTTTTTGCGAAATAACAAATGGTATTCACTTAACCACTTGACATTTTCAGTTTTCTTTACAAGGTCCGTGATGATACCTTGCCAATGCGGTGTGTCGTAGTCAAGGTAGTAATTCACAAAAAAAGTTTCCATCATCAAAATTGTAAAACGGTTATTGCACCTTTCAAGTTCTTCGGGACTGGTTTCGGTAATGGGAAACAAATTGTTTGGGTAATAAGCATAATTATACATTTCTATCGCACGTGCAAGTTGTTTACCAGTCTTTACTTTCTTTACACCATTTAATACTAAACCCATATCAGGCCAGTTGACATCAGGCTTATACAACTTCAATTCTGAATAATCGTGATCTGGTTGTTCGGGAATGATGTGGCGACTACAAAACTGTCCTCGCTTTACGGGACATTTGCACTGCTTACCTTCTTTTGTGATACCTTGACAAATATTCTTAGCTACTGGTTTGTTCGTACGATGGTTACCACAATAAACCTTCGTTGTACCATCATCATCATCATCATTATACTTTGCAATAAAAGTACACCGTTCGAAAGGATAACATTTGCAAATTGCTTGACACAGCGCCATAACGTTGTCGTTTTTACGGTGCTTAAATGATACCCGAAGGTATCTATTTAAGCTTTTAAATTAATTTTATTCACGCATCAAAAAAACGTAATCTTCCCAACCCTGTGTTGCAATAAATCGCATAACACTCATACACTTTGTAAAAGAGTCTTTGGTATGTTTCGCCCAAGACTTTGCGATAACAGGTGCGAGAACGTCGTTATATAAAAGTTCTTGATTTTTAGGAAGGTTCTTTATATACTCCCAAGCACCAGGTGTGTTACTAATTACTTTAAAATCACACGAGTACATTTCACACTTTGTTTTGTCGTAGTGAAATGAAAAATCACCAGGTTTGAAATCATCCATGCGTTGAATTGGAGTAGGCATTTGCGCTTGATAAGAGGCAATAAGAAAATTAAGAACTTCGTATTTGGCTAAATTCATTTAATTCCCTCTCGGGCGAGCTCGAAGCTCCTTTTCTTGAAACTGTGTTATTTAAAACGAGTTCATGTAATTCTGGAATTCTTCCTCGAGGTTCTCATTGATAAACCCAACAAGCGCTTCGAACAACTTCTGCTTGTTGGTCTTTGGAGCCTCCTCCTCGATTTGAACGTTAATCTGCCTCGGAACAAACTGATATCCTTCAAACAAAGTCTGGACGTACTGCTTGGAAAGTGTAATCTCCATAATGCGGTCTTCGTTCTCATTGTCGTAGCTCTCGCTAGTAAATCCAATGACACTAAGACGGTGAATATTGTAACGCTGAACCTTGGTAGTAGTACGAGGAAGCTTGATAATGGTCTTTTCGCAGTCGTCAAAAGAGTTCAGGTGAGATGCGATAGCTGCGCGGAGGAAGGTCTTCAAACTTTCACGTTCAATTTCGTTCATAATAGCCCATTGCTCGGGGAGAACGGTGATACGAAGAACCATGGAATCTGAGTACAATAAACTTTTAATTCCCTCTCGGGCGACCTCTAGAGTCCTTTTATTTTTTTGTATTTAATCGCTGTCAGATGAATCGCTGTCGGAATCGCTGTCGGAATCGGAATCTGTCTCGGATTCGCCGCTGTCCGAAGAGAAATCTTCCTCGAGGCTCTTCCAAATCAACTTGATGAGGTCTTCCTTGTGCTTCCTGGTGAGCTTCTCAGTGTCAATGTTCTTCTTCTTGAGCCAATCGGTAAGCTGCTTCACGGTAAAGTGCTTGAGCTGCTTTTTGCTGGTGCATTCATCAATGCTCTTGGGCTTCTTAGCTGCCTCAAACTTGACTTGAAGAGCATCAATCTTCTTGCGAAGAGACTTGAGCTGCTTGGAAAGGGAAGAAGAGGAAGCCATTTGACGAAGAAACAAAAAACGCTACGCTTTTAATTCCCTTTCGGGCGAGCTCAAAGCTCCTTTCTTGATTTTTTTTGTATTTTTATTTACTGTTCGGTGTCAGTCTCCTGCTGGTCCTCGTAGTCCTCCTCCTCGAGCTCCTCCTCCTCGGGCTCAGACTCCGGCGGAGGAGGCGGAGGCGGCGCAACAACCTTCTTCTTGGTCGGCTTCGCCTGCTTGGCAGAAACCGGCTCAGTTTCGGGGGTCTTGGTGGCCTTGGTCTTGGGCTTCACGGGCTCAGCGATGGTCGTACCCTTGGCTTTGGCATCGATGAACTTCTGCGCGTCTGCGATGTGGCGGTGGCAGAAGTGGTGGGCGCAGAAAACCTCAGTCGCGGAGATGGCGCAGTCGGCCCCGGAAGCGTTGGTACCGAAGCAGGCGTGCTTCTCAGCGGCCTTCTTCTCCTTCTTGGGCTTGCCACGCGTGGACTTGTCCTCCTCCGAGGACTCGCCCTGCATGTGGCGCCACACGCGGTCCTTGATCTCCTTCTTGTTGCCACCAACCTTGAGCCCGTGATCCTTGCAGAACTGGTTGAGAACACCAGTGGTGCAGTTGTTGAGCTCATCGATGGTCTCGCAGGTCGTCGGGTCCTCGACCTTGTCAGCCTTGAGAACCTTCTTGGCCTTCTTAGAGTCGGTCTCGGGAACAGGGGCGGTAAACACCTGCCTGTAAAGGTCCTCCATGCACCCGAGTACGAGTACAGAGATTTCCTCCTTGATGTCGGTGTCGAGACCGTGCTCGGCAATGAAGTTGTCGATGCGGGATTCGATGGAAGCCATTTTGAGGATTTTGTGTATGAAAACTCTGAAAATGGCTTGCTTTTGTTAATCACCCCGTGCGGACCCTAGGGTCGTTTGGATTTGTAAAAAAGGTCGGATTCCGAATCGAATCGTGTGTGATGAACGACTCGGTCTTTTCATTCCCTTTCGGGCGAGCTCTAGGCTCCTTTTAGTGAAACGGAGTTTTACCTATGGTAAAACACTATTTGTAAAATTTTATGGAAGTATCGTATGAAAAATTTTTGGATTCCCTTCAAACGTATTTTTCTTAATCCATAAACCAACTGAATACCTGATACTTATCATTTTTTCAAAAAGTTTTGCGTTTTCAGGGTCTTTGGATAATCCATGTTCCAATAATTTGAACTCAGAATCGGCAAAAGAAGTTTCGCGGTGCACATCTACAATCATACCAACGAACAAAGTATCAAAAGTAGACAATTGCTTCAAATCATAAATATGAACTTGAGCGCGATAAATAAGACCTTCTGCTTCACCCCACATTCGAGCTCGCATCAATTCGTATTCAGAAACTTTTTGGCGACACTTGGGGCAATTTGCTGAATTATTCTTTTCTATTATCCATTTAAATATACACTCTTTGCAAAAAATGTGCTTACAATCAAGTTCTACGTTATACTTTGACGTCTTCAGAGTTTCTTCTAAGCAAATTCCACATTCGTTCATTTCTTTCGGACCGTGACACCAACAAAAATTACCATTTAGAGAATTTTTCTTGCATCGCTTTCCGTTAAGCGTTATGGCCGAACACTTCATTATCATGAACTTTGTTTACAGTAATTGAATCTACGAACGCTTGCGCTTTAATTCCCTTTCGGGCGACCTCTAGAGTCCTTTACATTTAATTCTTTAATACAAATCCCTGTGATACAAGCAATAAAACTTACCACAGATATAACTTGTTGTGTTGAAATGACAATCATGTCCGCGTTGTGTTTTCCCAGCACAACCTTTTGACTTTTGGAAAGTATTGTTCTGTTTGTATCTTTTCCACGTTTGTTTGTGGATGTCGCAAACAGAATGCTTACAGTTCCAGCACCAAAACTCAGTTTCCATGTCGTTCTCCATTGCAAATTGTGCTTCAGCAGCAAGTTCATCCTGCATTTCACGCCATTCACGATATATCCGAGCAGCAACACAGTCCCTCCAACGCCAAAAATACTTCTCAGCAAGTGCGTTAGCGTCCATAGCGATTGCGCCCAGTTTAATTCCCTTTCGGGCGACCTCTAGGGTCCTTTAAATGAAACGGAAAAATTAATCAAATGTAATTTGATTCTTGTACCTTCGGTAAATTACTATTTGTAAAATTCTTTTTAGCGCCTGAAGCTGTAAAATTTGAATTCCATAATCTGTTCGCTGTAGAATATCGGAATCCTGATCGGGTCATTTTGGATTCTGTGTGTGAGTCTAATGAATTCTTCTTCGGGTATGCAGTAACTTGGCATAATTGGATTGGGGAGCTTCGTGATACTTGGAAGAGAATCCATAAACTCCTTTTCAGTATTGAAAGACATCTGTGAACTGAGGACAATAAACCTTTACGGTGTTACAATGATACCCGAAGGTATCACTGTAACGGTTGTTGTTCTAAAGTGTTTTGTGATACTTACTCAGAGTCCGAAGAACTGGACCCCGAGTCAGAACCACTGGAAGAAGAGCTGGAACTGCTCTCGTCAGAAGAACTCTCGGATGTGCTCTCTTTGAGCTTCTTCCACACAAGCTTGACATAGTCTTCCTTGTGCTTCTTTGCGAGCTTCTTGAGGTCGACGTCGTTGTTCTTAGCCCACTCTTTGAGCTCATAAACCGTAAACTTCTCGAGGTCTGCCTTCTTCTTGCACTTCTCAATGCTTTCGGGCTTGTCCTTACGCTTGCGCTGAGAAACAGACTTGGACTTGCCAGCAGACTTCGCGACGAGCATCAGCTTGAGCTTCCCGAGCTGGAGCTCGATCTGCTCGATCTTCTTGGAAACGGCGGCGGGGGAGCTCATTTGTAAGTTGGAATATGAGTGCAAACTGGGCTTTTTTAATTCCCTTTCGGGCGACCTCTAGAGTCCTTTTTTTTGTTTTTTTTGTTTTTTTGTTTATTCTTTGAGGAGACTGTACCCGCTGATCGTGACGTCATCAACTTCGTGTTCGGAAAGATAAGTCTTTGCTTTCTGAGCTACTTCCTCCTTGGTAGTGAAGTTGTGTTCTACGTGGGTTTGGCGGTCATACAGACAGTAGCCTCCCTCGATCTGGGTCATAAAAATACGGGAACCGCCCACAAATTCAACACCGAGCCCGCAGTGGTCAATAGTAGGAATGAAGGTCTCTACCATCTTTACCAGGCGGCGGATACGGTCACTCTCACTCTCAGTCCCGACAATGGTAGCCATTGTGAAAACTGAACGCTTTTAATTCCCTTAAAAGCAACGCTAGCGTTGCGACGGGAGTGACTTCGTCATTCCCTTTCGGGCGACCTCTAGGGTCCTTTTCTTGATTGTAAATTTAAAGCATCGCGATGCGCTGCTCCGCCGCGCTTTAGCGTTCGATCCACTTGGGGACGTACACGTGAAGAATGTTGTCACCGGTAGGAGTGCGCTCAGTAACGGTGGCAAACAGCTTCCCACTGATGCGGTGAATGCTGTGGCGCTGCTCCTTGGTCATGGACTTGTGAAACACAAACTCCTTGCCGAGGTCGCGAGGCTTCGAGTACCCTCCAGACGAGAAAGCAAACCATTCAAGTCCGTCAACAAATGCGTGACTTCCTTGAGTAGCAGCTTCGAGGAGAAGCACCCACAAGTCGTCGTCATCCCACGGAACAACTTGGTAAGTCTCCACAACACGGCACGCCACGGCGAGCTGCTTGAAGAACTCCTTGTCGAACTCGTAAAAGCTAACGGCTTTCTTGTCACACTGAAGTATAGCCGTCGCGTTCAGAGAGGCAGAACGCTTGAGCACACTAGCGGAAAAGGATGCCATCTATACACGTAAAGCGGGTACAAATAGCTGGTTTAATTCCCCTCGGGGCGACCTCTAGGGTCCTTTCGTTTTGTAAAAAAATTTAGTAGTATTCCTTAAAATGACGCAGGGTAAGAAATTGGTACTTCCACCGCCACCGAGTAAGAGTCTCGAGTTCGGTTTGGAACAAACCAAGCTGTTTATGCAGAGTAATGTACTGTGAATAAACATACTGGTAGGTCACATTCTGATCGTAGAACGAAAAGATGCGAAGCAACAACTCCATATCGCGGTTAAGTGCATCATACAGCATCATCATGATGCTTTCTGAGCGCAAAGAGCGAAGGCGTTTAATTCCCCTCAGGGCGACCTCTAGGGTCCTTTTAGTTTTTGTTTTTTTCACTTGTGCAGGTTGC
>Ga0209188_1002998_pt1 | contig 11996 bp, 9 predicted proteins | sample C_130625_EF_Meta_FD_187307 | JGI IMG/M metagenome (GOLD analysis project Ga0209188, IMG submission 187307) | Freshwater microbial communities from Lake Croche, Canada to study carbon cycling - C_130625_EF_MetaG (SPAdes) (version 2) | ecosystem: Environmental > Aquatic > Freshwater > Lake | place...
CTTTTTTTGATGACGACGATGACGATACTGTTTTCGTGACATGTTACATTTTTTGCTTCCTGATTTTCGTTTCCAATGACGACGACCTCGGTGATATCTATGTCCCCCTCCTGCTTTCATTGTTGGCCCCATTACTTCAGCTTCATGTTGTAATACAACGCGAAGAAATTGTGATGCGTGGACAACGGCAGGATACCCGAAAGGAGTAAGGAGATGTGTATACGGGGCTATTGCATCCGCATCAAAGGCACCTTCTAATGTGGCTCGATGCAAAACTAGAGTGTCAGGTATATCATTAATGGCAATCGCAACGATATTCTCTGCACCTGTAAAAGGGGTATCGATTATCAATTGATGAAAATGAAAACGTTTTATTTCTCTCGGTACACTCACACCCGTTATATGTCCAACAATGCTAAGCAAATCCAAATTGCTAAACTCGTCAATGCTTGGAGGAATCATATCTAGAAAATCGCAAAATTCGAATCTAAAAGCATTTATTCGATCTTTCACAGGGAGATGATTGAAAATGGATGTAGTTTGGATGGCGTCAGTTTGAGCTTGAACTCGTTCAAAATTAACACTCCTGAGATTGGGCAACAAACTCAGAAAAAAAAATGAATTCTCTTCTTCATAGTTTAAGCAAGACATCCTGACGTACAAAATGGTTTCGCGCCATTGTTCGACCTGTTGTATGCTTGCTCTCACATGTTCCTGATAATTCAACTGACCATAATGCTGTGGTTGGACGCCATCAAAAATAATAGTGCCTGGAGGAACTCTACTGGTTTGAACATATAAAGTTATCAAATGGTCATCTGTATATGCAGTAATGTTTGGAAGACCATTCAAATAATCAAGAAGAGAAATCGGAGCGGCCATACTTTCTACCAACAATCTTGAAAGAAACCAAAAAAGAAAAAACAGATGATGACGAATTCTACAAAGGTAACCAAGAAAAAAAAAGAGTCTAGTAAACTTTGAATCGGTTCTTGAGAGTCGCCCCCCCCTCTCAGCTTGAGTCCAGCCCGAATACAATGGATTTTTTCCTTCTTGTAATTCTCTTTTTTTGATGACGACGATGACGATACTGTTTTCGTGACATTTTACATTTTTTGCTTCCTGATTTTCGTTTCCAATGACGACGACCTCGGTGATATCTACGTCCCCCTCCTCCTTTCATTGTTCCCCCCATTTCGGCTTGAACTAGTAATACAACGCGAAGAAATTGTGATGCGTTGACAAGTTCAGGATCATTCCCGAAAGGAGTAAGGAGATGTGTATACGGGGCTATTACATCCTCATCAAAGACACCTTCTAATGTGGGTCGATGCAAAATTAGATCGTCAGGTATTTCATTAATGGCCATCGTCACGATATTCTCTACACCAGTAAATTCGGAATCGATCGACAAGTAATCTAAAGGTAAACGTTTTATTTCTCTCGGTACACTCACATCCGTTATATGATCTGAAATGATAAGAAAAGACAAATTGCTAAACTCCTCAATGGTTACAGGAATCATATCTAGAAAATCGCAATTTTGGAATCTAAAAACACTTATTTGATCTTTCACAGGGAGTTGATTGAAAATGGATGTAGTATTAATGGCGTCAGTTTGAGCTCCAACTCGAACAAAAATAACATGTCTGAGATTGGGCAACAAACTTAGAAAAAAAAATGAATTCTGATCTTGATAGTTTAAGCAAGTCATCGTGACCGACAAAATGGTTTCGCGCCATCGTTCGAGCTGATGTATGTTTGCTGCCACATCTTCCACATAATTCAAGTGACCAAAATCCTCTGGTTGGATGCCATACAAATCATCGTCTGGAATTACTGTACTGGTTTGAACATATAAATCTTCGTCATCTATATATGCAGTAATGTTTGGAAGACCATTCAAATATTCAAGAAGACTACGCCCCCCTCCTCTATTCGTCGCTCGCCCAAATCCTGGAGCTTCAAGTTGTAATAATTGGCGAAGAAAATCTGATGCGTTGACAATTTGAGGAATATTCGCAAAAGGAGTAAGGAGATATTTATACGGGGCTATTGCTCGCTGATCATAGGCATCTAGTAATGAATGTCGATCCAAAATTAGAGTTTCAGGTATTTCATGAATGGCCATTGTAACGATATTCTCTACACCTGTAAATTCGGAAATGATCGTCAAGTTTCGTAAAGGCAAACGTTTTATTTCTCTCGGTACACTCACGTCCGTTATATGATTTGAAATGGAAAGAAGAAACAACCTGCTAAACTCTTCAATGGTTGAAGGAATCATATCTAGAAAATCGCATCTTGTGAAATTAAGTTCTTCTATTCGTTCTTTCACAGGGAGATGATTGAAAATGGATGTAATTGGTATTCGATAAGGAGGGATGACGTGATTTTGAGCTTGAACTCGTTCAAAAATAACATGCCTGAGATTGGGCAACAAACTCAGAAAAAAAAATGAATTCTCTTGTTCATAGTTTAAGCAAGACATCCTGACCCACAAAATGGTTTCACGCCATTGTGCAACGTCTTGTATGTTTGCTACCACATGTTCCTGATAATTCAACTGACCATAATCCTGTGGTTGGACGTCATGAAAACTAATAGTGCCTGGAGGAACTGCATCGGTTTGAACATATAAAGTTACCGAATGGTCATCTGTATATGCCAAAACGTTTGGAAGATCATTCAAATATTCAAGAAGAGAAATCGGAGCGGCCATACTTTCTACCAACAACCTTGAAAGAAACAAAAAAAGAAAAACAGATGATGACGAATTCTACAAAGGTAACCAAGAAAAAAAAGAGTCTAGTAAACTTTGAATCGGTTCTTGAGAGGGAGGGGAGGGGAGGGGAGGCAGAGGGGCGAAGAACGACGAAAACGGAAAATAAGATAATGCTTATTATTTTTATCCATGAGGTCAAGAAGACTATTTACATTTACAAAGAAATACCCAACAGACAAACTTTAAGCAGTACGACTACGAGTCTCAGGAGGGCCTTCTGGCGCCGCCTCTTGCTCTGCTGCCTCCTCTCCCGTTCCCGTTCCCGTTCCCGTTCCCGTTCCCGCCATCTCTTCGGCTCTTCGTTTTCGCCTTGCAGTGCGAGTGATGGCGCGGTCGACAATATGGATAAACACATTGAAAGTCCATAAATCAACTCTCTCGGCATGGACAAAGACATCATCCAGCAGTTTGACGAGCTCGCCCAGCTCCTTGCAATTGACGAGCCACATGCCTTGATTGTCTACGGTATGAAAGCCAGCGGCCTCTTTCGGAGTCATCTTTGGCTGGGGAGCATCCGCGGAAACAGAGACAGCGACAGCGACAGCGACAGCGGCAGAGTCCGTCTCGGCTCCACCCGCCACCGTTGCGGGAACGACCTTCGCTTCGCCACTGTCGTGTTCCATTCGTTCTTCTACATAGTTCAAGACCGCCATTTTAAATCGATCGATCGCCGCCTTGCAGACTTCTCGCTTGGGGGTCGTCGACAGGGGAATGAAAGTAAACAAGGCTTCGAACCCGCGAGCAAGCACGGATTGGGACTTGGCAGAAAGAAACTTGGTTTCGTCTTCTCCATAATAGTCAACGAGCTCCCGCAGCATTTGTTTGACAAATAGCCACACTCGGTCGGGGAAAATTGTCTCTCCTAGTTCATGACGCATTAACATACGGTACATATGAATGAGAGAATGAGGGGTTGCTGCCATAGTGCTCAAGAAAGACAAATAATGATTTATGGTTCCCCCCTCCCATCAAATTGAAATATGTTTTTACCGATGCTTGTTATTTTTTTTTCAATTGAAACCCCCAAATCCTTTTTCTCAAAACTGATGGGAATATGCCACTGCATTACGCAACTCAGATAGGATGGATTCGCCCCTCCCCCCCCCCAACCCTCTCTCCGCTTGAGTCCAGCCCGAATACAAACTATGAGAAAGAAATGATTTTTCTTCTCTTCTTCTTCTTATTATAATCCAGACCCATTTTGTTTCTCTTCCCCCATTTTCCGTAGAGAGGTTCCAACGCTCTATGTCCAAGAAAGCGAGATCGGGGACGTCCCTTATCGATTCGCAAATTGCAGAGGCCAGGCGCGAGCTCCACAGACATACACAAGAAGCCAATCGTTGGAGGGTGCGACTGCATAGTCTCCTTCAAATGGCTTCTCCCAAAGCCCCCTCTTCCTCTTCTTCTTCATGGTCGTCTCCTTATCGCCAAGCCCATATCCAAAGTATCGCCAAAGCCGCTTCTCGACAAACGACCACCCCAGTGACGACCGAGATTCTTCAATCTATTTTCAACGATGACGAAAGCGGTGATTCGGAGTCCTCGTCCAAAAAGGGAACGAGGCACACACAAAAAAAGGGGGTATCCTCTTCGTCGTCCGCTGCTGCCGCTTCCGCTGCTGCCGCTGCCGCCGCCGCCGCCGCCGCGCATTTAAAAGAAGAAAGCGAATCCGATTCTAGTTCGGGGAGTTCCATGGTCATCTCCGAAAGAGCAATCAGAAACGCCTTAAAGAAACAGCCTCCCTCCTCGTCCTCGTCCTCGTCCACAAAGAAGAGAAAAGCAACCAATCCGTCGGGCGGAGGTCGGAGAAAACGAGTCCTCCGAAGACTTCGCATTCCTACTCACCTCGTCATCCCCCCTTTGGTCCCCATGATATAATGATTATCGAAAGGTTCCAGACAAAAACAAATGTCATTGACCCTCCCAAAACCGATTCCAATCGTTGGGTTGGATAGAACAATCGACAAATTGTTCTTCTGGGCAAGAAAATTTCAAATCACCCAATAATCCTCCTTTCGATTTTACCAGTTTGCTGTTACCGTCTCCCGACGTTGTTCCCGACCGTTGTCCGACCAAAACCAATTGGGACTGGGGTCGTCGTTCCAAACGTCCAAACTTGTACTTTTTCCCAAGAAAGGTTCGGTCAAATCGTTTCACGTCGTTGCCACCAAACGCGTAAACCATGTACGTGATTAGATACCACGAGGCACTCCCACTTTGCTCGTCGAAATGGACGTATATTTTGCCTGGGTATTTTGTCTTGTATTGCGGAATAGGCCCTAGTCGCAACTGCTGGACCACGTCATAATTGCTGGGACTGTTGGGGTCATCTTCCTTCCATCCATCCCAAGTGAAGGATTTCCCATTGGCCAAACGTTTGGTGATGGGTTTCATCCAGCGCTCGCGGGGTCCCACCAGACACCGAACAATCAAATGCGGACCAACATTGTCGCCTCCGCCGTTGCCTTCGACATGAATGTGCATCGTGCGAAAATCATCGCGTCGATGCATCATACGCTTGATTTCGCGAGCGATTTCAGCGCGATTGCCGTCCACAAGAAAACTACGAAAACGAAAATGATTCGCTGCATCTATCGGGGTCGACGATGACGAAGGCGAAGACGCCAAGACCCTTGGTGTGTGGGGGCGTTCTTTCACATACACCACAGGCATCGGTTTTCCATTGTCCAGCGTCACGGACACGATGAGCAATTCCGACACGGGATGTCGTGTGTGCAGATAATTCAAAAATCCAGTCGGACGAATGAGAAAATGGTACTGAATGTTGAGAAACGAATGGAAATATTGCACATATTGTCGCCAAGTACGAGTGATGCCATCGTGAGTGGTTACATGTTTCACCACACGTCCCTTGCCCGCTTCGATGGCGCCATGAATATTCGCACGGAAAGGCAAAAAGAAATCAAAATCGGCTAGATTATCGAACCAAAAATGGGAGAGCTGCCAGACGTTTTCGAATTTGGTTCCACGAATGGGATAGGTTTTCTGAAGAACAGTATCAATGATTTTCTCAATTGACATTTCACTCACAAAAATCACAAAAAATAGAAAAATCAAGAACAACGAAATAAAAATTACGAAGAATATTTTTCTAAGAATCACAAAGAGGAGAGAAGAGGGGAGGAGAGGAGAGGAGAGGGATCTAATGTTTCAACAACGATTCAAAAAAGATCGAATCCTTATGAGTCCATCGACGCCACCGAGCGCGCTTATTCAACGGATCTTTCCAATATCCCATCCCTGTCTCAACGGCTCTAGGATTGATTTTGGCGAGTCGTCGCAAAGATCGTGTCTTGTTGAATTTGTATCTTCTCTTAGACGAGGTCGGCATAGGAATCTTTTTTTGAGCGTCGTAACAAAAACAAAATAATGAGCAAATAATCTCTACCTCAGGAGAAAAAATTCATCCATGCCCGATTCCCAAGACTTTTCAAAAAAAAAATTTTTTTTCATTCTTCTTTTCATTTTCATTTTCATTTTCTACAAAGACCTTTTCAAAAAAAAAATTTTTTATTTTTTTTTCTTTTCTCAATTTCTGAAAATCTTCCAAACTAAAAATAGATGAAATCAAAATTTTTTTTTCCAAGAATCTATCCAGGCCGATATGTCCGAAAAGAAATCCTTCCGAATCAAAGTGGCCACCTATTTTTCGAAAGATGGCCAGCATTTCCGCATCCAGAAATGGGAGCCCGCCTTGGCCGAAGGATGGGAGGATTCGCGGGCGGGCGAACGAATCATTACTTTTGATCTGGACGAGGAAAACTCTACCTGGGTGGCGCAACATCCCACCGACACCCGAGCACGAATAAGCGCCATCGACGAACCCGCTACCCTAATCGACCTGTTGAATAACCATGGCCTCAACCAGCGGGCCACTCAAATCAGAATAGGTTAACACATTCCCCCAAAAGAAAGCAAAAAAAACACAAATTGTATATTTTGTATATTTTGTATATTTTGTATATTATTTTTTACTGGATAACAAATGAATGGATAACAAATAAATGAATAAATAAATAAAATAGTATTCTATGATCGACGTCTTTTCGTCACCATCTCTTCCCCCTGCCCTTCGGCTTTCTCTAGAACTTCTCCCGCCTTCTTTTTATTCTTTCCGTCGCCGTCAAGAACGACGGCCTCTAGAATCTGGTCATAAGTCAAGTGTTCGCAATCACCGTCATCATATTCGATTCTCCAGTGATCCTCTCCTTCAAAGACCCCCCATTCTTTGACGGTCCCCGCATACCACGTAGTGCCAAACTTTTTTTGGATCCGCAGCGACGTCAAGAAGGCCGTCGCCTTGACGACTCCTCCCATGGAACTGTAGTCGGGCGGCGAAAAGGTGCCGTCATAAGGCGCACTAAAGAGCGTGGCTTCTCCAAAGAGCGGATATTTCCGCACATAGGAGGAACTGTCCGCCAGTTTCCACCGCACTTGCAATTGCCCGTCCTGGACCTTGACAATGGTCCCTTCCATCCAATGTCGACACTGGAAGCGCTCCGCAATATCGGGGCGAAGAGTTTGCAAGGCCAACGGATGACGGGCAAAGACCGTTCGATGTACCAGCAAGTCGCGGAAGAGAATCTCCGAGACCGTTTCGATGGGTTCCAGCATAAAAATGATCTGGAACATCTTGCCGTTGGCGTCGAAGCTTTGCTGAAATACCGTGGGCATCTTGAAACACGGAGGAATGCAGTCACTGCACATTTTGTGAAAGATGGAGAGAATCTCCATGGTGGGCTTTGTGCCCGCCCGCGAATTGGAAAAGGTGATGAGCACCAAATTGCGGCGACCAATCAGGAGGTGATTGGCGAGATACTGGCTGATCGAGCTGTGGACGGTGTCGAGCGATTGACAAAAGTCCAGGACGGCCAGAGGACTGCGTAGATTGACGCCGTCTTCCACCGTGCGATCAAGAAAAGGTTGCAACATGGTCGCTTCGACGCGCACCCCTTGGCGACGCCCGATCTCGGCGATTTCGGCGGCGGGATTGGTAACGAGAATGTGGCTGGGGTCGACCCTAAAGTCGTCGATCATGTGGGAACAAGAATTGAGCTTGCCTGGGCGCTGCGCACTCTCGTCGTCTAGAACGATGGCGGGGGTGGCGGGCGAGAGCGAGGCCAAAATGTTGTAGGTCTCGGCGATCCCCAAGATCTTTTTGTTCATGACAACTTTGCGTTCTACATATTGTTTGTCGGCGCCAGGAATGCGGGTGGCAGAGGAAGCGGTTTTCATCATTTTTTTGTCTGTCTAGTGCTGTAAAGTGTGGCAACTATTTATGAGTTTGTTTAAATTGTGATTGTGGGGAGGGGGAATCTTTTTTCATCTTTTTGTTTTTTGGTTTCTTCGCGTTTTGATTTTTATCGTGATTTTGGTTTTTAACATGATATGGAATGGTGGGAAACCATCCAAAAATAACAAACACATAGGAAGGAGAAGTTTCCTGGAAGATTCTTCAATAAGATTTCCTTTTCCTTCTTTTCTTGGTAAGGTGCAATCGTCTACTTCCGAATAATATAAAAACGTATACAATTTCTACGATGTTAGCGAATCGATCAGCTGGTCAAACATCCGATTGACTTCCGCTTCGTTAGACTCTTCCAGAGCAGTCTTCATTTTCTCCAGCAACCGAGCGTGCAAGGCAACGATTTTCGCTCTCTCTTTGTGTGGCTTCATGGCGAAATTGATCAATGTTTGATTGCTCAGCCCCAGTTTGGTCAAGCATTCTAAGAGGTGCTCGGTGACAACGAACGCATCTGTATCCTGTCTGGGGGTGCACACAGAGCGATGTCCGAGCCCGTTTCCTTTCTTCCAATCGGCTTTCTGGCACTCTTTGGAGCAATACCAAACCCGTTTGCAGCGACTGCAGGACCGTAAATCAAAACCTGTTTTGTCGCAGTTCTTGCATGCTTGTTCGATAGCAACGGAAAAAGTAGCATCCATGTTATTGTTTTGGGAAAAAAAACAAAAAACAAATTAAATTGTGAAATCTCCCCCAATATTAAAAATAGATCCTGTTGCAAAAAAAATGACAGAATTTGGTTTCAGTTTCCGAAATCGAAATCCGAAATCTCTAAAGCAATGGGAAATAGACCACTGCGTTTCATAAGGCCGACGGGTAAGTTATCTCTCTTTCGGTTTTCAAATAATATTTTTTTTCTGATAACAAATATAAGAATAGAGATCTTTACTTAATTTTCCTGTCTTTTTTCTTCATAACGGCGATACAATCAAATCAATGTTTTATCCGAAAAATACATATAGTATAAATCAAACAGAAGATAAAGTGTTGAATAAATTTATTTTTGATCGGTTTGATAACAAAGATAAAATATATGATGCATTTATAAGAAGTATGAGAGAAGGAGTAGAGGGTGAATTCAAAACCCTAGATCATGAGACATCGAAAACTGTGATTGACTTGGAACTTTGCTTGAGAACGTTTAGAGAATTATTCGATTCTTATAAAGCTAGATTCAAAAAAGAACAAAGAGATTATCGATGGTTTTTGTTTCGACTGAAACGCGTCATAACTCGAAATTTTCGTTATCTGATTTCCGAAAATCCAGAGGTATGGAATAAAGTATTTGAGATGTTTGATTATTTTTCGAAAACCGTCCCTATAGAGCCATATGATAGAGAATTTTACGGTCCAAACGCGCAAAAAGATGATGATCATCTGAATACGTTAATAGACGAACATGCACAGGAATGTATAAGATTGCTTGGGACAATTGGTGAAAATAGACATTATATTACCACTGACTATAATGTTGAACATTTCATCGAAAGACACATTGTTTCGGAATTATATTCAAGAGAGCCTCTCTTATTTTTCAGGTTTCTCTCCGCTGTAAATTTTCAGCTGCGGGATCCTGACAAAAAATATCATTTATTTCGTCTTCGGAGTTTTTATGAGCAAATGAAAGATTTTGTTGAGTCGAAGTACTGTTATCGGGATCTCGACTATAGTGACGTGAGTGTTTCTCATCGAAAAGATCCACGTGAAATAAAAAATAAGGTAGGTGGTGTTTTCATGAAATTTATTGAAATATCAAAAATTATGGCTCGGCTTCATCAAATTATTACCTCATTAAGAAGTCATAAAGATTTCAATACGACATGGAAAGAATTATTTGAACTCTTTAAAAAAGGAGGTAAAATCGACCTTTTTTTAAGCCAAAATTATGACGATAAGAAAACTCATCATAAGAAAACTCATGATGATAATTCAACTGTGAGATTATATGCTAAGTACCCTACACTATACGATGACTTTTTCCGTAACATATTTGAACTTACAGCAAAACTCAGAGATAATCATTTCCAGCGTCTAGATGCAAGACATGGTTATTATGGAAATAAATTACAAAGGCAAATAGAGAATATGAAAGAAGCTTATGGTGAAGGATCAGGTATAATAGAGAATATGAAAAAAGCTTATCATGAAGGATTCGGTATATTGAATCATCTAGGATCTTCTCCAGCTAAAGCTATAGACGATGACATTTCGTATTTACATGAAAATGATACTAAACTTAAAGAGAATGATATGAAACAAAACGCAATTTTGGAAACTTTAAAAGCAGCAGCAAATAAAGCTCAAGAAGCAGCAGCAAATAAAGCACAAGAAGCATCAGAAAAAACATCAAATGAGAATGATGATTGTCATGCTCCCATTGAAATCATAAAATCGATTTTTGACGGTCCATTACTTGAACACATTATTGAAAACCATGAAATTTACAAGACTTATCCCGAAATATATGAGGATTTTTTTCAGCAGATTAGAGATATTATAAATCGAACAAATCTAGATAAATGCGATCGCGAACGTCAGTTGGATAAGCAATTGTTGAAACTTAAAAATATGTTTCATCCAAAGCAAACAATATCTCGAGCGAAACGATGGATGATGCGAACTCGAGGGTACAAAGAACATCAATATGTAAGTCCTGTTTCAGCCCATATTAGAGGAGGGTTTCGCCGACGACGCAGGAGTGGCAGAACGTATCGACGGCGGGTCCGAGAAACAACGAACACTCGCCGTTATTGATCTTGCAAATAACGACCTAGAAGCCGAAAAAAAGACACGATACAACAATATCTTTCTGAACATTCTCCTCTCTCCCACTCTCCCACCTTCCCACTCTCCCACCTTCCCACTGGCGACAAATTCCCACGACTTTGAGAACTTTTAAAAAAAAAATATTAAAATTCTCAAAAACAAAAAGGCAAAAGAAAACCAAATCCCACACAACGTTTGTAGAGATGCCGCGCTCTAAAAAGATACATTTTTAAAAAATAAATAATTATTCTTCAACTCACCAGAAAATTATGACAGAATCCCGTCCCTGGGCCATCGAAGGACGAGCCATGGGAACTCTCATTTCGCCGACCGCCGCCCCGTCATCGAATCCCTCCAGCGATTTCCCAGGATTTTTCCACTCCTCGTCCTCCCTGTTTTTCGTCCTCGACGGCAGAGCAAAAGATCCCGCCCATGTTTGTTTTGTGCACCGCCCGACCAACGTATGGCTACCTCCTTCCTGTTTTGTCGACAAGACAGACGAAGATCTCGTGATCCCCACCTTTTGTATGGCCGAGTTCTTGCGCATCAACAAACTCGTAGAATTGACACTGACAGATGTTTTGCGGCTCCGAAACCTTAATTTTCCGCTACTCCTTACCAAAAATGATGCGCATTATTCGATGGAGAACTGGGTGCTCCCCACCGAAAAAAGCCCCAAAGACAACGTCATTTCTTGCTTACGCGTACATTCGGAGTGGCTTCAAGCCGACAAATTTGTGGCCGTTTTTGCGACGAGCGAAAGGCTTCCCTTTTTGGCCAAAATGCGATATTATGTACGTGCTAGCGACTTTGCCATCCTTGGGACGTTCCTCTAGATACCTGTCCATCACTCTCACCCTTCCACCACTGCCTCCCCCTTCCCCCACTCGTTTTGTTCATTGATATTATTTTTGCTTTCAATCAATGATAAGGAACCCTACCGTAATTTTTAAAGTAAACTACAATAAGTAAGAGTCGCTTCCTTTCCCCTTCCTTCCCCGCCCCGCCCCGCCCCGCCCCCCACTCTCCTCACCCCTTTCTCTCTCTCCTCCCTCTGCCCCACCCACCCACACGTCGACCGTGCGAGAAACATGTGCGTGATTTTCTACGCAAAATTATGCG
>Ga0209188_1003001_pt1 | contig 11987 bp, 10 predicted proteins | sample C_130625_EF_Meta_FD_187307 | JGI IMG/M metagenome (GOLD analysis project Ga0209188, IMG submission 187307) | Freshwater microbial communities from Lake Croche, Canada to study carbon cycling - C_130625_EF_MetaG (SPAdes) (version 2) | ecosystem: Environmental > Aquatic > Freshwater > Lake...
CGACGACAACGGTGACCGCCAATGTAGCCGCATGCTTGAAAGAAAGTTGAGCCGCTTCGTCCATGCTCAGTTCATCTTCTTCAACCAATGCGCCTTTGCGCTGTGCCTGGAGCAAATCTTGAAGTTGATTGCGGGCGCCACTGATTGTAAAGCCCTGCGAATACAAGAGGTCCGAAATGCGCCGAATCATCAACACTTCGTGGTGTTGGTAATAGCGGCGATTACCGCGCCGCTTGACAGGACGCAGTTGCGTAAATTCTTGCTCCCAATAACGCAGCACATGCGGCTTGACGTCGCACAGCTCGCCGACTTCACCGATCGTGAAGTAGCGTTTGGCGGGTATGGGCGGGAGTGACTTCTCCATTGGAATCAGTAGCTTACGTCGAAAACCTTCGAGCTTACTCCAACAGGGTAAGCTTCGTCCAGCGCGATTTTCTGATGTAAATCAATTGGCATCAATACTGAAAATCAGCGCATCCAAAAAGATTCAGGATTCAATGTTTTCGACAGGGTCGCCCTGTATTTGTGCTTTCAATTTGAGGCTGGCGTGAAAGGTAGCGACGCTGCGAGCCTCAATCGGAATCAACTCGCCTGTACGTGGGTTGCGACCGGGCCGAGGTGATTTGGTGCGGATCTGAAAGTTACCAAAACCAGAAATCTTGACGTCCGTGCCTTGCACCAGGCTTTGGGATATCAAATCAAAAAACGCATCGACCATGTCTTTGGATTCGCGTTTGTTCAGGCCAATTTTCTCAAAGAGAAAATCTGACAGATGCGCCTTGGTCAGCGCAGGTGTTTCCATGCTGTCAACCGAAAAGTCCATGTTGTTCTTTCAAAGACTCAAGGTTCATCAAGCGCGCAAGCGCGCAGCGAGTTGAGCTGTCAGGTACGCCATTTGCGCTGTCATGACGGCGTCGATTTGGGCTTCGGTCAGTGTGGCTTCATCACTGTTCAAGGTCAAGCGCACCGCCATGCTTTTTTCGCCTTCATTTAAACCGCCCACAGGGGGCTTACCAGGTTGTGCACGGTAGACATCGAACAACACCGCATCACGCAGCAGACCTTGGCTGGATGCAGACCATACTGCCGCCATCAGATCAGCGTGACTGACTTTTTCAGCCACGATGATGGCCAAATCACGCTCGACGGCCTGATAGCGTGACACGGCCTTCGCCACAGGCACATTTTTTTGCAAGACAGCATCCAGATCAAGTTCAAAAACAACAGGTGCAACGGCCAAGTCCCAAACCTGACGCCAGCGGGGATGCAACTCACCAACAAAGCCTACCACTTGGCCGTTGATGACAACCCGGGCACAGCGACCAGGGTGCAATGCCGGATGCTCTGCGGCTTCAAATGTGGCTTGAACGGGGGCCAACATCGCTTGGACATCGGCTTTGACATCAAAGAAATCAACCTGGCGCGGCTTGCCGCTCCAGCCAGTGGGCTCGACCGGGCCCCACGCCATGCCGGCCACGCGCATGGGCTGATGAAAACCTTTCACGGTTGTGTCTGTGTCTTGCACCGACTGGTCGCGCAGAAACACCCGGCCCAGTTCGAACACGCGGACGCGATCGGCCTTGCGGTCGGTGTTGAACTTGACGACCTGCAACAGCGAGCCGATCAAGCTCGAGCGCATGACACTCATTTGGCTGGCGATCGGGTTGAGCAGTCGGATGGGCTGGGAGTTGCCGGCCAATTGGCTTTCCCAACTCTCTTCAACAAAGCTGAAGTTGATGGTTTCTTGGTAACCCAAGCCGGCCAAGCTGCGGCGCACGGCAAACGGGCTGCGTTGCTGCTCAGCACGAATCTTGGCGGTGATAGGTGCCAATGGCGGCGTGGTGGGCAGGTTGTTGTAGCCCACCATGCGGGCGATTTCTTCAATCAGATCTTCTTCAATTTGTAAATCGAAGCGCCAGCTAGACGGATTCACCGTCACGGTGCCTTCACCTTCGGTGACTGCAAAGCCCAAGCCACGCAGGGCGTCAGCGCATTGCCTTTGCGTGAGTGGCATGCCAATGACTTTGACAGCTCGGGCCACACGCAGCGTAACAGGGGGTTGCACCGGCAAGTTGACAATTTTGTCGTCCATCGGACCGACTTGCGTTTGCGGTGTGCCGCAAATGTCGATCACCAAGTGGGTGATGCGTTCAATGTGTTCGACCGTGTGTTGCGGGTCGACTCCACGTTCAAAACGATGCCCTGCATCGGTCGAAAAGTTATAGCGGCGTGAGCGCCCTGCAATCGCAGCGGGCCACCAGAATGCGGCTTCGATGTAAATGTTGCTTGTGTCATCCGACACGGCTGTCGCATTACCGCCCATGATGCCCGCAAGAGACTCGACCTGGTTGTCGTCGGCTATGACGCCCACTTTGCTGTCGACGGTCACGGTATTGCCGTTCAACAGCTTGAGTTCTTCTCCCTCACGGCCCCAGCGCACTTGCAGGCTGCCGTGGATTTTGTCGAGGTCAAAAATATGCGAGGGGCGACCGAACTCGAACATCACATAGTTGGAAATGTCGACCAGCGCGCTGACACTGCGCTGGCCACAGCGGGCCAGGCGGTCCACCATCCAAGCAGGCGTAGTGGCTTGGGGGTTCACACCCTTGAGCACGCGACCACTGAAGCGACCGCACAAATCGGGCGCGTTAATTTTGACAGGCAGGATATCGTCCACAGTGGATTGAAAAGCGGGAAACGCGACCTGTTTAAGCGGCGCACCGGTCAAAGCCGACACCTCTCGGGCAATGCCGTAGACACTCAGGCAATGCGCCAGATTGGGCGTGAGCTTGAGGGTGAACAGCGTGTCGTCCAGGTTCAGGTACTGGCGAATGTTCTGGCCCAAGGGGGCGTCCAAGGGGAGTTCTAACAGACCGCCGTGGTCGTCGGCAATTTGCAATTCTTTGGCGGAGCACAACATGCCTTGGCTTTCCACGCCCCGCAACTTGCCCACTTTGATGACAAAAGGCTTGCCGTCTTCGCCGGGTGGCAATTCAGCGCCCACCAAGGCGCACGGAATGCGGATCCCCACACGGGCATTGGGCGCACCGCAAACAATATTGAGCAAGCTGCCTTGCCCAACATCGACTTGGCAGATGCGCAAACGATCGGCATTGGGGTGTTGAACGGTTTCTTTGATCTCACCGACCACGATGTGGGTAAAAGGCGGAGCCACAGGCTCGAGTTCCTCGACCTCCAAGCCAGCCATGGTCAAGGTATCAGCCAATTGCTGGGTAGTCAGTGGCGGGTTGCAAAATTCGCGCAACCAGGATTCAGGAAATTGCATGCTCTCTACTCGGTAAATTGCTCGGTCATGAGTTCGGTCATTGGCGCAGACATTGAAGGCGCGGGTGGCTTCACTGGAATTGACTCAGGAAGCGAATATCGCCGTCAAAGAACAAACGCAAATCGTTCACACCATAGCGCAGCATGGTCAGGCGGTCTGGCCCCATGCCAAAGGCAAAGCCAATGAAGCGCTCGGGGTCCAGGCCCATGTTGCGCACTACGTTCGGGTGAACTTGGCCAGAGCCTGCCACTTCAAGCCAGCGGCCCGCCAAGGGGCCCGTTTGAAACTGGATGTCAATCTCGGCGCTGGGCTCAGTGAACGGAAAAAAACTGGGCCGAAAGCGCAACACCAGATCGTCGCTTTCAAAAAATGTGCGGCAAAAATCAGTGAACACGACCTTCAAGTCTTTGAAACTCATGTTCTCTCCGATCCACAGGCCTTCGCACTGATGGAACATGGGCGAATGGGTGGCATCACTGTCCACGCGGTAGGTCCGCCCGGGGGCAATGACCCGAATTTCGGGCATGCCTTGACCGGCATCGAGCTGGTTGCGGTAGCGTTTGACGTGCTGAACTGCATGCCGGATTTGCATCGGACTGGTGTGGGTGCGCAGCAAGTAGCCACCTTCGACATAAAAAGTGTCATGCATGGAACGGGCCGGATGGTCCTCTGGCGTATTGAGCGCCGTGAAGTTGAACCAATCGGTTTCGATTTCGGGGCCCTGCGCCACTTCAAAGCCCATGGAGCCAAAAATCTGCTCAACGCGCTCCAAAGTCAAGGACACGGGATGCAAGCCGCCTTGGCCACGCACACGACCCGGCAGGGTCACGTCAAGTGCTTCGGCTCTGAGCTGGTTTTGAAGCTCAACATCCTGCAAGGCTTGGCGGCGCTCGTTCAAAGCGCCTTCAATGGCTTGCTTGGCTAGATTGATGGCGGCACCGCGGGTCTTTTTTTCGTCCACACTCAGCGCCGCCATGCCCTTCATCAGCTCGGTGATACGACCGGTTTTGCCGGTGTAGAGGGCTTTGGCGTTCTCCAGGTCTGCGGAGGTTTGGGCCTGCGCGAAGCTTTGGCGGGCGCTGACAACCAGGGTGTCCAACTCGTTCATAAAGGTGCTTTTCAAAGAGCCGGTCAAAGCTCAAAAAGGGGAGAGCGAAATAAAAAAAGGACTGAAGCCTTCGCAAGCCTCAACCCCTTTGATTTACTGCACGCAACAGAGGCGAAGCCCCTGTTGCACGTGCACTCAAGCGGCGGCCAGTGTGGCTTTGACTTGGTTCACGATGCCCGCAAAAGCAGCCTTATCGTGCACGGCGATGTCCGCCAACACTTTACGGTCGATCTCGATGGCAGCCTTTTTAAGGCCGTTGGCAAATTGGCTGTAGGTCATACCGCATTCACGCGCAGCGGCGTTGATACGGGCAATCCACAACTGACGGAAGACGCGCTTTTTGGCGCGACGGTCACGGTATGCGTATTGACCTGCCTTCATCACCGCTTGTTTAGCGATGCGGAAGACATTACCGCGGCGACCGCGGAAACCTTTGGCCAGGGCCAGGACTTTTTTGTGACGGGCGCGTGCCGTTACACCACGTTTAACGCGAGGCATGTGTGTTCTCCTTGATCGTCAGTGAATTACAAGCCAGCAGATGGCAGCATTTGTGCCATGTGACCCATGTTGGTCTCATGCACGCTTGTTGAGCCACGCAGATGACGCTTATTCTTGGTAGTCTTCTTGGTCAGGATGTGACGTTTGAAGGCTTGGCCGCGTTTAACGGTACCACCTGGACGAACGCGAAAACGCTTTTTAGCGCTACTCTTGGTCTTCATTTTGGGCATGTTCATGCTCCTTTGCTTGTGCTCGTGAGGCGTCTGCAAACTCCTTGCAGCCTTGTTGGCCCCGAGCCACTTTTTTTCAACAACTCACCGAAGTCAGCTGTTGTTTTGGAAAGACCTTTGGGCCCTTCACAAACCTTGACCGCTTAAGACTCCACCGCCACTGCGGATGCATTTTCTGATGCAGTCTTGCCTGCCGGTTTTTTACGTCCCGGCGCGATCATCATGATCATCTGGCGGCCTTCCAACTTGGGAAACTGCTCCACCACGATCAAATCGACCAATTCATCTCGAATACGCTGGAGCAAGGCCATGCCGATTTCCTGGTGCGTGATTTCGCGGCCACGGAATCTCAAGGTAATTTTGCATTTATCACCATCGGCCAAAAACCGCTTGATGTTGCGCATCTTGATGTTGTAGTCACCATCATCGGTACCGGGGCGGAATTTAACTTCCTTGATCTCAATGACCGTCTGCTTGGCTTTGGCTTCGGCAGCACGTTTTTGTTCTTGGTACTTGAATTTGCCGTAATCCATAAGGCGGCAAACCGGGGGGTTTGCTGTGGCAGCAATTTCAACCAAGTCCACGTCCAGCTCACCAGCCATACGAAGCGCTTCAGACAATGACACGATACCCATAGGCTCGTTGTCGGGTCCCGAGAGGCGAACCTCTGGAAAGCTGATTTCACGGTTCAGGCGATGTTTGCGTTCTTCGCGCTGGCGACGATCACGAAATTCGGTAGCGATGGCTCAAATCCTTTACTAATTAAAGACTGTCAGAAACAGTCAAACCGCCCTGCTCTCGCGAGCTAAAGCTGAAAAAAACAAACCACTGAGGGAAAGGCCTTCAAACTTTAGAAGCAATGTCGGTGGAGACGCGTTCAATGAACGCTTCTATCGACATCACACCGAGGTCAATATTGCCTCGGGCGCGCACTGCGACGGTACCTGCCGCTTTTTCCTTGTCGCCGGCGACAAGGATGTAAGGCGGCTTTTGCAACGAATGCTCGCGTATTTTATACGTGATTTTCTCGTTACGCAGATCCAAATTAACCCTAAGGCCTTGATTTGCCACTGATTTTTGCAGTTTTGCAGCGATTTCGCGACAGTAATCGGACTGCGCATCAGTGATATTGAGCACCTCTACCTGAACCGGCGCCAGCCACACCGGCAAAGCGCCCGCATGTTGCTCAATCAAAATACCGATGAATCGCTCCAAACTGCCCACAATAGCCCGGTGTAACATCACCGGACGGTGACGCGCGCCGTCCTCCCCGACATACTCGGCGTCCAACCGCTCGGGCATGGAAAAATCAACCTGAATCGTGCCGCACTGCCATTGCCGGCCAATCGCATCCTTGAGCGTGTATTCGATCTTGGGGCCGTAAAAGGCGCCATCGCCAGGGGAAATGATGTACTCGCAACCTGAGGCCTTCAGGCTTTCAATCAAGGCCTGCTCGGCACGGTCCCAGCTTTCATCAGAGCCAATCCGCTGCTCAGGTCGCGTCGCCACTTTGTAGATGATGTCGGTGAAACCAAAGTCCACGTACACCTTTTGCAGCAATGCGGTGTAGTTCACGCACTCGGCCAATATCTGTGATTCAGTGCAAAAAATATGGCCATCGTCTTGCGTAAATCCACGAACTCGCATGATGCCGTGCAATCCGCCAGTAGGCTCATTGCGGTGACATTGACCGAACTCTCCGTAGCGCAAGGGCAGGTCGCGGTAGCTCTTGATGCCTTGGTTGAAGATCAAAATATGACCAGGGCAGTTCATGGGCTTCAAAGCGTAATCACGCTTTTCCGACTCGGTGGTGAACATGTTGTCACGGTACTTGTCCCAGTGGCCGGTTTTTTCCCACAGACCTTTGTCCAGAATTTGCGGGCCTTTGACTTCCAAGTAGCCGTTATCGCGGTACACGCGGCGCATGTATTGCTCAACCTCTTGCCACACGGTCCAGCCTTTAGGGTGCCAGAACACCGTGCCAGGTGAATGCTCATCAATGTGGAACAGGTCCAGCTCGCGCCCGAGCTTGCGGTGATCGCGTTTTTCGGCTTCTTCCAAGCGGGTCAAGTACTGCTGCAAGTCGTCTTTGCTGGCCCAAGCGGTGCCGTACACGCGCTGCAGCATTTCGTTTTTGCTGTCACCGCGCCAATACGCACCGGCCACTTTCATCAGCTTGAAATGCTTGAGCTTGCCGGTGCTGGGCACGTGGGGGCCGCGGCACAGGTCTTCAAAAGCGCCTTCACGGTAGAGGCTCACGTCTTGGTCCGCCGGAATACTGGCGATGATTTCCGCCTTGTAATTTTCGCCCATGCCTTTGAAATAAGCCACAGCTTCGTCACGCGGCAAGACGCGGCGCACGATAGCTTCGTCTTTGTTGGCCAATTCGGTCATGCGCTTTTCAATGGCGACCAAATCTTCGGGGGTAAATGGGCGGCTGTAGGAAAAGTCGTAATAAAAACCGTTTTCAATCACGGGACCGATGGTGACCTGCGCTTGCGGAAACAAATCTTTCACGGCATAGGCCAACAAGTGCGCCGCAGAGTGACGGATCACTTCCAAGCCGGCTTCGTCCTTGGCGGTGATGATGGCCAAATCGGCGTTGACCGTCATTTGATGGCTCGTGTCCACCAACTGGCCATTGACTCGACCGGCCAATGCCGCTTTGGCCAAACCAGCGCCAATCGACGCAGCGACTTCGGCCACGGTAATGGGGCCGGGAAACTCGCGCAAGGAACCGTCTGGAAGTGTGATCTGAACCATGTGATTGCAATTTAGAGCGCACGGCTGTGGCCGTGCTGAGATAGTCAATTGCGCATTTTAACGTGCGACCGTCTTCAAGTCTTTGTGACCGATTGGCACGCGCATTTAAAATAAATACCCAATGAATCACACCTAGTTCCCAAATTTGATCTCACTGTTCATCCAAATAATTTTCATCGCCAGCCTCTGGGTTTTCAGCAGCGCATGGGCGGGGCCAGTCATGGCGATTCGGGTCGGCCCCATCAGTACAACACAAGCTGATATCAGTATGGTCCTCACGGCCGGGTCTGTCAAAAAATGTGCTGGCAGCTTTCGCGGGGTGATGCAGTTTTTCGAAGCCCCACCCGGCGTCAATGTCTCGGGTCCGTTGAGATCCAACGCGGGAGCCTGCGAACTCACCGCCACTGTGCCTTGGTCGGAGCTGAATCAGAAGGCGATACAACTCGCACGCGGTGACCTGCTGCAAGTCCGATTCAAAGGTGAACTGGTGGAAGGCAAAACCATCACCCCAGTCAATTGGATGCTGCCCGCCCCCAAAGCGGCTGTTTTGTTGACAGAGCCCATGAAGAACACCGTGCAGCGCTTTGCCAAGGCCACGGATATTCAGCTGGGCTCGATGGGCTTGAAATCGTCCACCGTGAATGCGGACATGTCGGTTCTATCACCATTGGCATTCGACCTGCGCGTCCTGCATGCCACTTGCGAACTTCAAATTCATGGCCAGGTGGTCGCTACGGGCATCAAGGAAAACTTTGTCATCCACGCCAGTCGCATGAACACACTGCGCATTCCTGTCACACTGAATCACAAAGCCTTGCTGTCGGCCACCGGCAATGTGCTCACACAAATGGGCAAGGTCGATGGCAAGTTGGTAGGCTGGGTTCGTATCAAACTTCCGGGTGGCGATGTCGATTTACCGCTGGAGTTTCCAATCAGATTGTCTTTGCTTTGAGCGACAAAAAAACCACCCGAAGCCTTGGCCTCAGGTGGTTCATCACAAGGCGCTTTATAAACGCTTTGAACGGATCAGTGGAACTGCTCTTCTTCAGTAGAACCTGTCAGAGCTTTCACAGAAGACGAACCGCCTTGGATCACGGTGGTCACGTCGTCAAAATAACCCGCGCCCACTTCTTGCTGGTGTGAAACGAAGGTGTAACCCTTGTCGCGTGCTGCGAACTCAGGCTCTTGCACCATGTTGACGTAGTGCTTCATGCCTTCGCCGTTGGCATAAGCGTGTGCAAATTGGAAGGTGTTGTACCAGTTGATGTGGATACCGGCCAAGGTGATGAACTGGTACTTGTAGCCCAACGCCGACAGATCTTCTTGGAACGAAGCGATCTGGCTGTCGTTGAGGTTTTTCTTCCAGTTGAAAGAAGGTGAGCAGTTGTAAGACAACAGCTTGCCTGGGCATGCAGCGTGCACCGCTTGTGCGAATTCGCGGGCGAAGCCGATGTCTGGCACGCCAGTTTCGCACCACACCAAGTCAGCATAGGGAGCGTATGCAACACCGCGGCTAATGGCTTGCTCCAAACCGTTTTTGACGCGGTAGAAACCTTCAGGTGTGCGCTCGCCGGTCAAAAAGGGTTTGTCGTTGGCATCGTGGTCAGAAGTGATCAAGTTGGCGGCTTCGGCATCGGTACGGGCCAACACGATGGTGGACACGCCCATGACGTCGGCAGCGAAACGTGCAGAGATCAACTTCTCGCAGGCTTCTTGTGTTGGGACCAACACTTTGCCGCCCATGTGACCGCATTTCTTCACTGCCGCCAATTGGTCTTCGAAGTGCACGCCAGCAGCGCCGGAATTGATCATGTTTTTCATCAATTCGAAAGCGTTCAACACGCCACCGAAACCGGCTTCAGCATCGGCCACGATGGGCAAGAAGTAGTCGATGAATTCTTTGTCACTGGGGTTCACGCCGCGGGCCCACTGAATTTCGTCAGCGCGCTTGAAGGTGTTGTTGATACGGCGAACCATGGTGGGTACCGAGTCATAGGCATAAAGCGATTGGTCGGGGTACATGGTTTCTGATGAGTTGCCGTCAGCGGCAACTTGCCAGCCGGACAGATACACCGCTTCCAAGCCGGCTTTGGCTTGTTGCATGGCTTGGCCCGCGCTGATGGCACCAAAGGAATTGACATAGCCTTTTTTGGCGCCGCCATTGATTTTGTCCCATAACTTTTCTGCGCCGCGCTGGGCGAGTGTGTGCTCAATGGGCATGCTGCCGCGAAGGCGAACCACGTCAGCTGCGGTGTATCCGCGTTTCACGCCCTTCCAGCGTGGGTTCGTGGCCCAGTCTTTCTCAAGGGCGGCAATCTGCTGTTCCCGGCTCGGTTGTTCTGTGAAGTTGTGTGGCATGGTGACCTCCAGTCAGTTGAAAAAATCGGTTGGCTCGACGACTGCTCATTGCAGATCGGTAGCTCATCTTAGCTCTTATATAAGACTAAAAATAATCTTATATCTTATACAAGACATTTTTTTATTTGTTTAAATTCAATGACTTGTATTTAATTTATTGCAATATAAAAACATTTATCTCATAATGAGAAATTATATCCAGCCGGAAAACCATAAGAATTCACAATGCAAAAATTTGATTTCACATTGCAGGAGTAAAAGCAGAATGATCGTGGCTAATTCAGCAACAAAGAGCGAATTTGGAAGCTAAAAAATAATTTCTTCACTTGGAAACCAAGGTTTTCTCCTTTAGCATCAAGTCAGCTGGACCAAATCAGTGTTTCCAGCTTCGAACCAACTTCCGTACTAAGGAATCTCAACATGGCAACTGCACAGAAAACTCCGGCAAAGAAAGCTGCTCCCGCCAAAAAAGCAGCACCGGCCAAAAAAGTAGCGGCAAAAGCACCCGCTAAAAAACGCACGCCTAATGCGGCCTTCATGAAAGCATTGACACCCAGCGCCGAGTTGGCTGCTGTGGTGGGCGCAGCACCGCTTCCACGCACTGAAGTCGTGAGCAAGTTGTGGGTCTACATCAAGCAGCATGGCCTGCAAGACAGTGCTAACAAGCGCAACATCAATGCAGACGTCAAACTCAAAGCGATTTTTGGCAAAGCCCAAGTCACGATGTTTGAGTTGGCTGGCCTGATTGGCAAGCACCTGAAGTAAACCTCAACGGTTAGACCTTGAAAAGGCTGAACATCTTGCGATGTTCAGCCTTTTTTGTTGAAGGCCGTCAAAGGGCCCGTGCGGGAAACATGTATAAAAACCCAAGTCAGCTGCGGGCTGCAGCAGTGATGGCGCTGAGTGTGCCGCGGGTCGTGATGACTTCAGGGTTGAGTGTCACTTCAATCAAACTACCTTGCGCACGGCCCAGCGCCGCAATCAAGGCCGCTTCAAATTCCGATGTGCGTGATATGCGTGTACCCACATAACCATAAGCTTGCGCCAAGGCGGCGAAGTCGGGATTCATCAAACGCGATCCCGATATGTGTTCGGGGTAGTCGCGCTCCTGGTGCATCCGAATAGTGCCGTACATGCTATTGTTCAGTAAAACGATGATGGTTTTCGCTCCGTGTTGAACCGCAGTGGCCAGTTCCTGGCCGTTCATCAAAAAGTCACCGTCTCCCGCGATGGTAAAAACCACCCGGTCCGTCACAATGGCCGCAGCAATACCCGCGGGCACGCCGTAGCCCATGGCGCCCACTGTGGGGGCCAACTGTGTCTTGTGACCTTTGACCAGTCCATGGTGCTTGAAATAGCGATGCACCCAACTGGCAAAGTTGCCGGCCCCGTTAGTCAACACCGCATCGCTGGGCAGGTGTTTTTGCAGTGTTGCTATGACCGAGGGCATGTCAACCAATCCATCCGCGTTGTCTGCGGGCAATCCTGCCAGAGGCTGGGGCAGAACATTGGCTTCATATTCCGCATGTATTTCATCGGTCCAGGTCTCCCAGGGCAAGGAAGGCGGTGCCGTCAGCACCTCCAAACTGCGCGCAGCAGCATTCATGGTGGAGCACAAGGCCAGATCGGCTTGGTATACCCGGTTCAACTCTTCTGGGCTGGCATGAATGTGCACCAGCTTCTGGACTGGCTTAGGCGGGACCAACAAGGTATATCCGCCCGTGGTCATCTCCCCCAAACGAGG
>Ga0209188_1003002_pt1 | contig 11980 bp, 1 predicted proteins | sample C_130625_EF_Meta_FD_187307 | JGI IMG/M metagenome (GOLD analysis project Ga0209188, IMG submission 187307) | Freshwater microbial communities from Lake Croche, Canada to study carbon cycling - C_130625_EF_MetaG (SPAdes) (version 2) | ecosystem: Environmental > Aquatic > Freshwater > Lake | place...
TTGGTTAGTTACCTTAATTGTTTCGCGTGCCGTGAGTACTGGAGCGCTGGTATTCGCCCAAACCATAAAGCCTTGTGCAGTTGGCAGGTAACGACTTCCGCCATTGGTACCTACACCGCTGATATAGGTACTGTAACGCTGATTTACCCAATCGTAAATATAGGTGGCGTTGTACACATTGGTTTTAGTCCAATCTGGGCTATCCCAGTCTATAGTGCTAGGGTAAGGATTTGAAATTAGTTGGTAGCCAGCATTATTTGTGAGTGGCATTGTATAATCGCCTACTACAGGTGTTCCTGAGGCTTGCCAGAAATTATTGCCTCCACTAAAGAACGAACTAGCTCCAAACCAAACCTGCACACCTGCTCCCACTGCCAAGGCTTGGCTACGTGAAGTGGGCTTATACCATCTATTTGCAGCAGGGGCTGCATAATTGTAAAGATACAGGTTACCCACCGCGGAATTTGTCGTGAATGTTGCCGAATTGTACGGACAGGCCGCATTCCAAAGATTTAGGGTTTGTCCTTGTACTACAGGACCCGTGATGTAATAGTTACCATTGCCAGTGCCGCCGTTTCTTACGTTAGATGCGCTTAGCCAACATTGGGTGGTGAAGTTACTTGCATTGGTTAGGCTAGAAGTGCTTGCCACTTGGGCTAAATAGGCCGTTCCAGACTGAGCGGATAGCAAAGTAAGCGCAATATTATTGAGGTTTACTACTTGGTTAGCACCCAAAGTAAGTGAGTTGCTAATTTTAGTTGCTTGGTTTTGAACCACAGTAGCACTGTTGTTTACCAATAGGTTAGCGATGGTACCTCCGCCAAAAACTTGGTTATTGCTACCTGCTAGCTTTAAGGCACCTGCACCAGAAATTGTGCCTCCATTATTTAAGGTATCCGTTATGGTGAGGGTGAAACCAGAGCCAATAGTAATGCTTGCATTAGTTGAAAGCATTAGTTTTGAATAACTAACCGATTGGTTTAAAAGCATATTGCCAATAACTTTTATGGCGCTGCTTGGTGCAGGAACCGAACCAGCTTGCCAGTTATTGCCATCGTTGTAATTACCATTGCCTGTAAAAATATTTTCGCAAGGGCCAGAAGTTACAACCACAGGATTTGAGGCTGCTGAGGTACAAGCACCTGAAACTCTCCACACTGTATAACTACCAGCTGCATTTACAGTAATACTTCTAGTAGTATCTCCTGTACTCCAAATATTACCTATTGGCACGCTTGAAGTTAAAACCGTAGAACCGCCAGGGCAGAAAGTAGTATTGCCTGTAATGTTTGGGGTGGGAGGGGTAGTACAACCAAAAATTCTTATAATACTTGAAGTATAAGTATTGTTATAATTATTAAATGGACCCCCAATAAGGATTTTGCCATCTGGCTGTACTGCAGAAAACAAAACATCGTCAGTCGGGCCGGCGCCGGTGTTAAAACTGGTATCTAAAGTGCCGTCATTATTCAAACGGGCTAGCCTATTAAGTCCGTTAAAATTGCCTCCAAAAACTATTTTGCCATTTGGTTGAACGCTTACAGAAAAGACATTTAAATTACCTGGTAAAAGTGTAAAATTACTATCCAAGCTGCCATCATTATTTAATCGAATTACGCCATTGTTTGGATTAGCAAAGTTATATGGATATGTTCTAAATCCTCCACCCAGCACTATTTTGCCATCTGATTGCAATGCTAGCGAATATGTAGTTCCTGATGATAGGGATCTACTAAATCGAGCGCTAAATGGATTAAAGTCAGAATCATACGTACCATTAGAATTGAATCGCGCTATAGTTGGTCCCACGCGATAAGCATTTGACTGTCCACCACCAGCAACAATTTTTCCATCAGGCTGAATTGCAATCGAAGTTACAAAGTATCCTGTCTGTACATTGGCCGGAACAAAGCTTCGGTCAAGATCGCCATTAGAATTTAAACGCAATAAACCCGGTAAAACATAACCATCAAGACCGTCAAAAATTCCTCCAATAACTATTTTGCCATCTGTTTGTATGGCTATAGCAAAAACTTTTTGGTCTGGTCCTGATCCAGGATTAAAGGTTGTATCTAAACTTCCATTGGCATTCAAACGTGCAATGTATCTTCTGGCTGTGCCATTATAGTTGTCAAAACCACCCCCAATTAATATTTTTCCATCAGGCTGCAATACAGTTGTCCATACTTGACCATTAGCACCTGTTCCTGAATTAAATGTATTATCCAAAGTACCATCGGCATTCAATCGAGCTATACGGTTTCTATAAACACCATCAAATGTTGTGAAAGAACCGACAACAATAATTTTACCATCAGGCTGTAAAACCCCAGAGTTAATTCCACTACCTATCAAACCTATTCGAAAACTACTATCCAAAGAACCAGCTTGTTGGTGATAACCTACAGGAGGAAGTAATGCTGTAACTGTAACAGCATTAGAATTTGCAGATGTACAGGTGCCAGAAATAACTCTTACAGAGTAACTACCTGCAACACTAACAGTAATACTTTGTGAAATTGCCCCATTGCTCCATAGATTTCCTGTGGCAGAACTAGAAGTTAAAACAGTAGTTCCCCCTGCACCAAAGCTCCTATTTCCAGAAATGGTTGGGGTACTTGGCAGGGTAATCATGCTTACTGCAAAAGGGCTAGAGGCCAAAGAAGTACAAGTACCAGTAACCTTTTGAACAGAATAACTACCCACGTTTGAAACCGAAATACTACGCGTAGTATCGCCTGTACTCCATAAATTTCCTGTTGTAGCGCTTGAGGTTAAAACTGTAAAACTACCTGCACAAAATCTATTATTTCCGGAAATCGTAGGCATAGTTGGCAACGGCGTTACACTAACATTCACTGACGGCGAGCTAGCAGATGTACAAGTACCTGAAACTACACGAACATTGATGCTTCGTGCGGAATTTACGGTAATGCTTCTGGTTGTAGCGCCCGTACTCCAAAGGTTTCCCGAGGCTGAACTAGAAGTTAATATTGTTGAGCCACCAGCACAAAAAGTGCTACTTCCTGAAATGGTTGGCGTACTTGGCAATGGGATTTGAGTAACCTCAAATGGATTGGAAGCAGCTGAAGTACAACTACCAGAAATAAATCTTACTGTATAACTACGTGCTGTGCTCACAGTAATGGTTCGTGTTGTTGCGCCTGTGCTCCAAAGGTTACCCGTAGTTGCACTTGAAGTTAATACGGTTGTCCTTCCCGCACAGATGGCGTTATTACCTGAAATAGTTGGGGCAGTTGGCAACGGCGTTATAGTAACAGCCACTACGCTTGAACTTGCAGATGTACAAGTAAGAGAAACAACACGAACAGAATAACTACCAGCTGTATTTACTGTAATACTTCTAGAGGTATCGCCTGTACTCCAAAGGTTGCCATTTGGTGCGCTTGAAGTTAGAACGGTAGAAGTACCAGCGCAGAAGGTTGCAGTTCCAGAAATGGTTGGCGTAGTAGGGGTTGCACAAACGCTATTATGAATGCGTACAAGACCTTGATTAGCAACATTGCTAAAAGTTGTAAAGGAACCTGAAATAATTATTTTTTCATCTTCTTGGATTTCTATAGAATAGATCTGCGAATAACGGTTAAGGCGGCACAAAAAAACAGTATCTAAGTTGCCATCGTTTTTTAATCTAGCAATTCCTGTTCTAAGCACATTATCGCAACAAGCAAAATCTCCGCCAATTACAATATTTCCATTCCTTTGAATGGCAATTGTGTTGATGCGAAATTCACTACTGTAATATGCACCCTCACATCCTCCTATGTCAGGGTTAAAATCAGAATCTAGGGTGCCATTACTGTTTAATCTAGAAAGCCTATAAATATTGTAACTGTAATTGCCGCCTGAATCACTAACGCTGACTAGCGCTGGTTGGCACCCAACCAAAATTTTGCCATCATTCTGAACAGCAATTGCTGATATATTACTAAAAGGAATATTTCTCTGAAAACTATAATCGATTGTACCATCTGGATTTAATCTATATAATCCCACATCGGGACCTCCTAATAGAATTTTTCCGTCACTTTGAAGTGCAATTGCTTTAGCGCAACTTCGATCGGACAACCATCCAGAATAGGGAAAAGAAAAAATTTGAAATGTTGTATCTCGGCTTCCATTAGCGTTTGCTCTTTGAAGAATATGATTATGCCACCCATTATATTCTCCCAATAATATTTTTCCATCACTTTGAACAGCAATTGAACTTATGCTTGCAATATTAAAATTTATATTGAAAGTAGTATCAATCCTTCCGTCAGGCTCAATTCTTACAACACCGGGAACGCTAATACCATTATAAACTACAAAACCACCACCTATAATTATTTTTCCGTCATTTTGAAGCACCAAAGTCCTTATTGCGTAAGCTCCAATAGAAAAACCAAAACCTGTTCCGGAATTAAATGTGGTATCAATATTTCCGTTAGGATGTAATCTTGCAATACCATAACAATTAACACCTTGGTAACTTGAAAAACCGCCAACTATCATTATTTTCCCATTCGGAAGAATTTTTGTAGCCCAAATATTTGCATTAGCCGACGGGTTTAAATGAAAACTCGTGTCTAAATCACCAGCCCTCTGCCCCCATCCTATTAAAGGCAGTAAAAGCAATGAAGCCCAAATAAGAAACAATACAGTATATTTATTTGTCATTTTTATCTATAAAATGTAAAAGATACAAATAAAGCGAAAAAAAATCACTCAAAATATCGTTACACTTTTTTTCTTATTATTTAATTGTTAAATTATTTTAAAGCCTACTTGAGGTTCTAAATTCGTTAAGTAGGCTTTGTTTTAGCCTCTTTATAGGGTTTATTATTTTTTTACCCACAAAAAAACCCGTCCATTGCTGAACGGGTTGGAGTAAAATAAGTTAAGCTCGTTTACTTAACCACTAGTTTCTGAGTTGTAATTCCGGCATTACCTATAGCCTTTACCGTATATAACCCTTTAGGTAAGAAGTTGAGGTTGAGCTCCATAGTAGGGCTTGCAGCTTGCTTAAATACTACCTGACCTAAGTTATTGTTTATATGAACCGTATGAACAGCTGGGCTGGTGGTTAAGTTTACTATTCCGGTTGTAGGGTTAGGGTAAAGCTCCAGTCCATAGACTTGTTTAGCATTACTCAACAGGCCAGTAACCACAAATAACCTTGAAACAGCTGAATAGCAATTAGAAACCATTGCGCGGCAAGTAATGCTATCGGCATTTCGAACCACTATTCTGCTTCCTCGCTGGCCATTGCTCCATACATAAGTGTAGTTGGCATTTGGGTTGGTTACTCGGAACACACAAGAATCGCCTTCGTTTAGCACTAGTTGGCTAGCGGTAACGGTTGGCGTATTTGGTGTAGGGATTGAGCGAACTGCAAATGTTGCGGTTACGCTTGTACACCTACCAGTTATAACACGCAAGGTAATATTGCTGGTGTTTCTAACAGTTATGCTAGTGGCAGTATCGCCATTGCTCCAACGGTTGCCTCTTGGCGAGTTAGAAGTAAGAACGGTGCTTCCGCCGGCACAGAAAGTATTGCTACCAATAATTTGGGCTATAGGTGTGGCAGTAATAGCAACGGAGTTGCTAGCTGCAGTAGTACAGCCGTTCAATATGTTACGTACAGAATAATTGCCAGTTACTTTCACTTTTATTATTGGTGTGGTTTTGCCGTTGCTCCAAATTACATTCGGCAAAACAGAAGTAATAGGAACAGTGCGCAACCTATAACCTGCAGCGTATCTGCTAGGGTTGGCATAGGCTTCCATACCTATAATAACGTGACCTAATGGTGCAGAAACCGAATCTGGCACATCGCCTCCGAAACCGCCTTCAATTGCTTGCAAGCGAATCGAGCCAGAGTTATTTCCTTGTTGGATAGAAGTAATTGGGGTAACAACTCCTACCAAAGAGTTAATACTCCTATTCGTAGCTACCCTTGAACGTAATAACGTAAGGGCGCTATTATCAGTAGCAATTATATCCAAAGTAGGGTTTCCGCCATTGCCACGTCCTGCAAAGTCTGTGTAAACAATAGTTGAGCCAAGGGTTCCGTTCGGGTTTAGTTGCTTACAAGCCAAACGGAAACGGTCAATTAAGCCACCACTAAATATTTGGTAACCAACAGCTATATATCCTGTAGGGCAATTGCAAGTAAACAAAGTGTCCACTGCATAACCCACTAGGCGGCTCAATACTGAAGGTGCTTGTGCCACCGTTGCAGTTAGAGTTGCACTATCGCCACCACAAAAGGAAGTAGAACCAGTTAAAGTAACAACTGGTGCTGCGCCAGGGTTGTTAACGGTTACAATAATTGCAGCAGATGAATCTGAAATACAGCCGTTTACCGATCTGGCAACAACCTTATAAGAGCCTGAATTAGTAACGCGGATCGATTGGGTGGTTGCTCCATTGTTCCAAGTATAACCGGTAACGTTTGGAAGGGTATCGGCCCTTAGGGTAATCGTATCACCTGCGCAAAGGGTAACTGCTCTCGCGCTGTTAATTCCTGGGGTGGTAGGACGTGGATTAATAGTTACTGCAATGACTTCAGATACAGCAGAAGTACAACCATTGGCTACTACTCTTACGCTGAAGTGACCAGTATCCGAAACGGTTATGGTTTGGGTAGTGGCGCCATTGCTCCACAAATTACCTGTTGTTGCAGAAGAGGTAAGCGTAGTACTTCCGCCTTGGCAAAAACTGCTTTCGCCGCTAATAGTTGCAGCGCTTGGCGTAAGAACTTCTGAAACAATAATTTCATTACTTACATCACTCGTACAAACACTATTCACACCCCGAACAGAATACGTTCCAGGTGTAGAAACTGTAATGCTTTGGCTTGTTTCGCCATTGCTCCAAAGGTTTCCTATTACATTAGAAGAAGTAAGCACGGTACTTGTTCCTGAACAATAGCTATTACTTCCTGAAATAATTGCTACTGCAGGAATTGCTACTTCATTCACTACAAAAGCAGCACTGGTTGGGCTAGTACAAGCACCATTAATGCCTTGTACTGTATAAGTTCCAGGGGTAGAAACAGTTATTGTTTGTGTAGTAGCGCCGTTGCTCCATAAATTTCCTGTAGGTAGGCTAGAGCTTAAGGTTGTAGAACCTCCAGTACAGAAATTAGCTAAGCCAGAAATAACAGGTGTGGCAGGCGTTAATACTTCGGCAACAACAATTGTATTGCTTATGGCGCTGGTACACAAGCTATTGTATGCAACAACAGAGTAAGTACCTGGGTTTGAAACAGTAATACTTTGAGTTGTGGCACCGTTGCTCCATAATATGTTAGAAGCTACAGAAGAAGTAAGTACTGTATTGCTACCGCTACAATAGGTTGCATTTCCTGTAACTACTGGCACTGCTGGCGAAGCGTTTTCGGTAACTATAAGTGGTGAACTAGCCAAACTGGTACATAAAGTACCTACTTCCTGAACAGTATAGCTACCTGCATTAGTTACAGTGATACTTCTGGTGGTATCGCCGGTGCTCCATAAGTTATGGTTTGGAGCAGATGATGTAAGAACTGTGCCTCTACCTGCGCAGAACGAAGTTTCGCCTGTAATTGTTGGTTGAGGTGGGCTTAGTAGTACGTTAACCCTAAACACATTACTTACCGCGCTGCTACAATTGCCAGCAACTACTTGAACAGTATAAGTTCCACCAGCGGTTACTGTAATACTTTGGGTTGTAGCTCCTGTATTCCAAAGGTTTCCTATTGGTGCAGAAGAAGTGAGTACCGTAGAACGACCTGAACAAATATCGTTTGAACCTGAAATAACAGGTTGGGAAGGCAATGAAATAATAGCCACAGTAACCACTTCGCTCGTTGCACTAGTACACGCTCCTACAATTGAGCGAACCGAATAATCGCCTGCTGTATTAACAGTAATACTTCTGGTTGTTTCTCCAGTATTCCATAGGTTACCTGAGGTTGCAGAAGAAATAAGGATAGTGTTGCCTCCTGTACAAAAAATGGCACTGCCAGAAATTGTTGGCGTTGTAGGCAATGGGGTAGTGTTAATAACTACTGGCGCACTAGCAATACTTGTACAGCCTCTTGCAATTTGTTGAACGGAATAGCTGCCTGAATTTCTAACAGTAATTGAGCTTGTTGTAGCTCCTGTACTCCATAAGTATTGGCTGCCTCCGCTTGCTGTTAATATAGCAGAATCTCCATTACAAAATGTTGTTGTAGAGGCAGTTGCAGTTGGTACAGCAATAGTATCGAAGTTCATATTCAATACATTAGAACTTACTAAACAACCCGTAGGCGATACTACACTTGCTGTATAAACCCCAGTTTCAACTACAGTATAGTCGGCGGTGTTAGCAGATGCTATTAATACACCGTTTTTCTTCCAAATATAATTGGTGCCTGCTTGTTGGTTTGTTACTGGCAAAGATTGACCTACACAAAGAGTTATAGACTGAACAACAGGCGTCTCTAAAATAAAATTTAAGGCAGAAGTTGAAGGCAAATCGTTCCATTGACCATTGCTAGCAAGCATTTGCACTGCATTCTGTGAATGGTCGCTATCGTTAGGTTCACCAGCAGCCCAGTTGAAATAAGTGGCTGGTGTGCCATCTACATTAAGGTAAATGCCTTCGTTTAAAATATCATTCACACCTATATAAACACTGTTTCCATCGGTTAGGCTACTAGCAATCAAGGCATTTACTGTAGCATTTGGAATGGTTGCTAGGTCGCCACCATTTGCTTGGCAAATTGCCCTTGCATTAGAATTATTAGCAGCAGGACTATTAGAATGGTAATAATTCCTTCCGTTGTTTGTTCCAATAAAGGTAAAACCTGCTATTTGGTTGCTTGTACCAGCACTTCCAGAATAAGTATAAGAAAGGGTGTTATTGCGAGGTACTACGGCTAAGGTTAAAGTAATGATAGAATCGCAACCTATTGCATTCCTTAAAGTATCGTAATAAATACCGCTTGTAGTACGACTAACTCCTCCGAACTGGAGGCTGCTACCTTCACAAATGTTTTCGGCAATTGAATAGCCACTAAACGGCAGTACGTTTAAAGTCAAAGTAATTACTGAATCGCAACCTGCCGCATTGGCTATGGTGTCGTGGTACGTACCTGAAGTTCTCAAGGTATCTGTACCTAAAAGCACATAACCACCATAGCATAGGTTTATCACTTGGTTGCTTGAAGTAGGGTTGCTTACAACTACTGCAACAGCATTGCTAGTTGCACTCGTACAAGAACCTGCTATTTGGCGAGCTGTAAAACTATCGGCATTTCCAACCCTAATGCTACTTGTTGTGGCTCCATTGCTCCAAATAAAATTTGGAAGCAGAGAAGAAATTGGAGCTGTTTTTAATTTGAACCCGCACGCAAAAGTAGAAGCGTTGGCATACGCTTCTGCACCTACAATAACATGACCGGCAGGAATAGTAATAGAATCGGCCGTTCCGCCAGCACTAATGGAAAGCAGTTCTGGAATTGGGTTGTTCGTTGTGGTATTGTTAATAACCGATGCAATAGCACTTGCACTTGCACGCACCCCATTAAAGGCATTGCCAAAAGCGCTGGTTTTACGAACTTTAAATTTAGTTAGAACAGAATCGCCTCCAGCGGTGAAGGTTGGTCTTGGTGTACCGCCAGTTCCAATACCTATGTTATTAGAGTAAACTACTGCTGAACCTAAGGTTCCATCTGAATTTACACGCTTACAAGCAAAACGGAAAAAATCGATAATACCACCATAATTGCCTTGGTAACCTACAGCCACATAACCAGCAGGGCAATTACAAGTATATCCTGTACCAATTTGAAAGCCTAACAACCTATTTAAGGTGGTATCAGGCAACGGTAAACTTGCTGAAAGTGTTACGCTATCGCTTTGACAAAGGATTGGAGAACTTAAAGCAGCAATAACTGGAATTGGTGGCGCTGGCAAAACCGTAACCGTTACAGGCAATGAATTTGGAGAAGTAAAACCATCGGTTGAGGTTACTGAAACAAAATAGGTTCCACTTTCAGTTACCGTAATGGTTGGAGTGGTTGCTCCATTAGACCAAGCGTAGCTCGCAATATTGCCTTGTGGTTGAATGCTAAGCACAACAGACTGCCCTGAACAAATAGTTGAGGAACCTGAAAAGCTAATTACTGGAGTATTTGGGGGTGGTATTAATACTGCTATTGCTTTTCCGAAATTGCTTGCTTGTAAAGCCATTGGCAAAGCTAAAACAGCCAATACTAACCAAAGCTGGCATAGTACTTTTTTGCTTAAGGAAAGCTGTTGTAAAGTAATCTTCATGGTTATCATTTTTTGGTAATCAAAAATAAGGCAATTAATTGTACAAGCAATATGGGCAAATATTAAAAAATTAAGGGTTTTTAGCGCTTTTTAGGCGCATAGTTACCCTACATTTCGAAGCAAATTCGGCCCTTTTCTTTTGAAAATAGCTATTGATTTTTAGAATAGCTTTTAGCTATCCCAAAAAAAGTATGGATAAGTGGCGGTTTTAAATTTAAAAACACCGCAATTAGGCATTTGAATAGCGCTTCAATAAATGTGGAAGTATTATTATAAAACCTTTCGTTTGTTTTTAGTTGCGTACTGCAGGCTTGCCATTTAATACCCCTGCAATGCGTTCTTGGGTTTTGGCTTCCCCACAAAGGCTCAAAAAAGCCTCCCTTTCAAGGTCTAGTAGGTATTGCTCGCTAACTAATTGAGGACTACTAAGTGCACCACCACAAATAACGTGGGCTAACTTACTTGCTATTTTATTGTCGTGCTCAGTTATGTAACCGCCCATACTCATAGAATTAATACCTACCAGTAAGTTAGCTAGCCCTGTTTTACCTTGTACTTTAATTAAAGATGGCAAAGGCTGGGTGTAACCTGCCTCTGCAAGTAATAGTGCTAATTGTTTGGCATCAGTAATTTGCTTGTCTCTGTTTATTGAAATCCTATCGCCTGTTTGCAATATGCATTGGTCAAACGCTTCATTGGCACTGGTACTCACTCTGGCGGTAGCTACATTCATATACAACCTTTGTAAGTTGTTCAGTTCCACATCGCCAGCTTGGGTAAAGGCTGCGGCACGTTTAGCCATTTCTTTTGTACCCCCACCGCCTGGAATTAGGCCTACACCAAACTCCACCAAACCTGTATATAATTCTGCAGTTGCTTGTACCCTATCGGCGTGAAGGGTAAGTTCGCAGCCTCCACCTAAAGCCAGTCCGTGGGGAGCCACCACTACCGGTATGGCAGAATAGCGTACCCGCATCATGGTTTGCTGAAAATGCTGAACAAGAATATCTAGTTCCTCCCATTCTTCTTCTACCGCTAGCATAAATACCAAGGCTAAGTTTGCCCCATAGGAGAAATTAGCCCCGTCGTTAGCAATTACTAAGCCACCATACTGCTCTTCGGCCAATGAAATGGCGTGGTTAATTCCGTCAATAACTTCCGAACCAAGGGTGTTTTGCTTGGAATGGAAGCCTAGGTTTAAGATACCATCGCCAAGGTCGGTGATGCTAGCACCTTCGTTCTTCCAAATAATTTGGTCTTTTTTATTTGCTAGGATAATGAAAGAATCCAGACCTGGAATAGGTTCATAGCCTTTGGCTTGGATATTATAGTAATAGCTTTTTCCGTCTTTTACTTGGTAGAATTGTTGGAAACCTGCTGCTTTCATTTCCATTACCCAAGGAGCAAGACTATATCCTGCAGCATGAATAAGGTAAATCCCGTTTTCAAACCCAACGGCATCCCAGGCTTCAAAAACGCCCATCTCCCAACCAAATCCTGCTTTAATGGCTTGGTCTATTTGGTAAAGATTATCGGCAATTTCTGGGATGCGATTAGCTGCATAAGCAAACTGACCTGCAAACATTTGCTTGTAGAACTCCCCTGCTTCATCCTTGCTTTGGATTAGTGAGGCAATCTTTTCCGCTACCTTATCGGTCCGTTTAGCGGCT
>Ga0209188_1003004_pt1 | contig 11978 bp, 12 predicted proteins | sample C_130625_EF_Meta_FD_187307 | JGI IMG/M metagenome (GOLD analysis project Ga0209188, IMG submission 187307) | Freshwater microbial communities from Lake Croche, Canada to study carbon cycling - C_130625_EF_MetaG (SPAdes) (version 2) | ecosystem: Environmental > Aquatic > Freshwater > Lake...
AGATCACCGCGATCACCGGGCCGATGCCCCAGCTGATTCCGGCGGCGGTCACCGACCAGGCGGTCACCGCGGCCGGCACCAGCCGAACATCCAGCCGAGTGGCCGTCGGCGGGATCATTGCACCGGTCAGATCCGCACCAGCGGGCGCAGCTTCTCGAGCCGCGCCGGGCCGATGCCGTCGACCTCGCCGAGTTGGTCGATGGCGGTGAACTTCCCGTTGGCCTGGCGCCAGGCCACGATCGATGCGGCCGTCACCGGCCCGACCCCGGGCAGGGTGTCCAACTGCTCGACGGTGGCGGTGTTGAGATCGACCGGACCGCTGGGTGTAGTGCTGGCGACTGCCGGTCCGGTTTCTGGGGCACCGGATCTGACCGAACTGCCCAGCGCGGCCGGGCGGCCGGCCGGGGTGGCGATGCCGACGACGATCTGCTCACCATCGGCGACGTGGCGAGCCAGGTTGAGTCCGACGGTATCGGCCCCGTTGAGTGGACCACCCGCGGCCGACACCGCATCCGCGATACGAGCGCCCGGGGCCAATGTCACCAGGCCCGGCTGCTGAACCAGCCCGACGACACTGACCACCACCGACTGACCCGTGGGCGCCGCGGTCGGCGAACCCGCGCTCGGGGCGGCGCTCGCGGAGGCGCTCGGGGAGGCGGAGGACACCATCTCCACCGGGGGCAGCTTGGCCGAGGACACCGGCGCCGGGCGGTCGCGAACCAGGGTGAACACCGTGATCAGGACGGCTAGCGCGCCGATGACACCCAATGCGATTCCGCCGGACCGGCCGGGGTCGGCCCGGATCGCCGACAGCCAGGCCTGCCCCCGCGGTGACCGACCGTCGGGAACCCAGCTCGGCACTGGCACGCCGAGTTCGTCATCGCTGTCGTCGCTGTCTGGGTCGTCACCGCCGGAGTGGTGATCGTCGCGGACGGCGACCGGCTCGGGTCGGGCCCCGAGCCGGCGGTGCAAGATGGCCAGCGGCTGCTCGGTTCGCATGCGGCGACCGTAGAGTCGAGAACCGACGCGGGACCGCCGGCTGGCACCCGACGGCCGCCCGGCTGTGGATGAATCCCGGACTGTGCAGCCGCGAGTGTCCATAGTGCACACGACCGAACCGACACAGGAGTACGCATATGACCGCAACGACCGACCGGCCGATACGGGTGATCCAGTGGACCACCGGCAACATCGGGCGCCGATCGCTGCACGCGATCATCGGCCGCCCGGATATGGAACTGGTCGGTGTCTATGCGCATGGTGCCGACAAGGTCGGTATAGATGCCGCGGATCTTGCCGGCTGGCCCGAACCGACCGGAATCACGGCGACCAATGACATGGACGCGCTGTTAGCAACGGAGCCCGACGCGTGCTGCTACAACCCGCTGTGGCCCAGCATCGACGAACTTGAGAGACTGCTGGAATCGGGTGTCAACGTGTGCACGTCGGCGGCCTGGATCACCGGCGGCAAGCAGAGTCCAGACGATCTGCTGCGGATCCGAAATGCTTGTGCGCGAGGCAATTCCACCATCTTTGGTAACGGGGCGCACCCCGGCATGACCAATATGGTTGCCATGGTGCTCTCCGGTTCCTGCGAGCGGGTCGACGAGATCCGCATCACCGAGTCGGTGGACTGCTCGACCTACGAGTCGGCCGGAACCCAGACCGCCATGGGGTTCTCCTGCGATCCCGAGACACCGGGGCTTGCCGAGAGCGTCGCCGAGGAGAGCGCTGTCTTCGCCGAGTCGGCGGCGATGATGGCTGACGCGATCGGCGCAACGCTGGACCGGATGACTTTCGACGTGACCTTCACCGCGGCTACCGGCGACACCGATCTCGGGTTCATGACCATTCCGGAGGGCACCGTGGCCGGCGTGATGGGCTACCACCGCGGCTGGGTGGGCGACCGCAATGTGGTCAGCGTGGGATTCAACTGGATCATGGGCAACCATGTCGTGCCGCCGAAGCCGTTGGAGCACGGCCACGTCATTCAGGTGTTCGGGGTGCCCAACATGCGCACTGTGCTGCACTGCCTGCCGCCCAGGGAGTGGACCGAAGACGGGTTCATGGGCCTGGGCATGATCTACACCGCACTACCGGTGACCAACGCGGTGCCCGCCGTGGTGGCCGCACCACCGGGCATTGTGACGCTGAAGGACCTGCCGCCGGTCACGGGCCGATTCGCTTCGCGATGATCGTGCCCTTGACCGAACTCCGGTGACTGAGCAACGCGACCCCGGCGGGCGAACCACCGGCCTGCTGTATGGCCTCGGCGCCTACGGCGCGTGGGGGTTGTATCCGGCGTACTTCCCGCTGCTCAAGCCGGCCGGCGCGGTCGAGATTCTGGCGCATCGCATCGTGTGGACCGTGCTGCTGATGGCGGTGGTTCTGGTGGTGATGGCCAGGTTGTCCGACATCCGGTCGCTCACCCGTCGCACCTGGTTGCTTTTGACTGCCGCCTCGGCACTGATCTGTGTGAACTGGCTCGTCTACGTCTGGGCCGTCAGTAACGGCCACGTCGTCGACGCCGCACTCGGCTACTTCATCAACCCGCTCGTCACTGTGTTGATCGGGGTGCTGTTCTTCGGCGAGCGCCTGCACCGCGCGCAATTGGCTGCGGTTCTCATCGCGGCGGTGGGAGTGGCGGTACTGACCGGCGCGACCGGCCGCGTCCCGGCGATCGCCCTGGTTCTCGCGATCTCCTTCGGGCTCTACGGAGCCGTTAAGAAGGTGGTGCCGGTCGATCCGAGGGTCAGTGTCGGACTGGAGGCCGCCATCGCCGCGCCGTTCGCAATCGTCTTCCTGATCGTCCTGACCATCAGCGGTGCAGCCCAGTTCGCCAACAACGGCGCCGACCACGCGGCGCTGATGATGCTGTGCGGGCCCATCACCGCAATCCCGCTGCTGTGCTTTGCGGCCGCGGCCCAGCGGCTGCCGCTGGTCACTCTCGGACTACTGCAGTACATGACCCCGTCGCTGCAGATGCTCTGGGGTGTGGCGGTGGGCCACGAACCCATGCCGCCGACCCGATGGCTCGGATTCGCAGTGATCTGGGTGGCGTTAGCGGTGTTCAGCGCCGACCTGTTGTCCCGGGCCCGGCGCACCCGGCACACCCGGGCAGTGGCCGCCGCCCACCGGTAGCGGACATCAGTCCGACTCCACCGCCAGGACCACCCCGACCGCACCGGGGCCCAGATGCACCCCGAGCACCGGACCGAGGTCGGTGACGATCGCCGGGCCGCAGCCCGGCAGTGCGCCAGCCAGTGTCGCGGCCACCTCGGCGGCTCCGGCGGGATTGTCGACGTGGTGGACCGCCAATGCAGCGCGGCGCTCCCCCACCACGTCCAAAACCTGTTCAACCATCGCGACAATCGCCTTGGATGTGGTCCGAATCCGCTGGGCCAGAACGAGTTTGCCGCCGTCGATACGCAGCAGCGGCTTGAGCGCCAGAGCGGTTCCCAGCCGAAACGCCGTAGCACTGATCCGGCCACTGCGCCGCAGGTTCTCCAAACGCTGAACCACAAGGTAGGCGTGGACCTTCGGGACAGTCGATTCCGCTTGGACAGCAACGGTATCGAGATCGTCGCCGTGTCGCGCGGCGCGTGCAGCGGCCAGTGCGACGAAGCCGGTGCCCATACCGGCCGACTTGGAATCGACCACCCGAACAGCGCCATCGAACTCGCGTGCGGAATGCTGCGCGGCCCCGAGCGTGCTGGACAACTCCGTGGAGATGTGGACGGCCACTACACCGTCACCGCCGCTGTCAATCAAAGCGGCGCGGTACACCGCTGACAACTCAGACGGGCTGGCACCGGCGGTGCTGACGTGACGCTGATAGAGATCAGCCGGCACCTCGTCGACACCGTCGCGCAGATCGTCGCCGTCGACGAGGATGTGCAACGGAACCACTCGTATCCCCCACTCGGCCACCGCATCGTCGGGTAATCGGGCCGAGGAGTCCGTCACCACGATCACCGACACTGGCCACGCCCAGGTGTGACGCCGACCTGGGCCAGAGCATTGAGCATCAACTCCGCGACCGCCTCGTGCGCTTCGAAGTTCCAGTGAATCCCGTCCGGGTTACCGTGGCCACCGAGGACATGCGGTTCAACGGCTTGCTTGAGGTCCACCAACGGTATCCGGTGACGTTGCGCCCACGGCGTGATCGCAGCGACGGTGCCGCGTCGGCCACGGTGCGAATACCCGTAGGTCTCCGCGATGTGGACCGATGGCAATGACGCCACAATCGGGATTCCCGGGCGGTTGAAGTCGATTGCGCCACGGGTCATCTCAAGGTATTCCACACTCAGCCGCGGTGGCAGTGCCGGTCGAGCCACCGGTGAGAGCCGAGGTTGCAACCACCCGTACCCGTCCCGAACCCACCGCCGTAACCACGGCGGACGCACGTAGCGGATCGCCTCGCGCAGTGCGGTGGGCAGCGGTGACGGCAGTGAGTCCATACCGCTGGTCGCGAAGATCACCGCACCCGCCCGGGGCAGCGCCGCCCAGGAACGAGGATCCTGGGTGGCCGCCCACCAGACGTCGCGACAGGTCCAGCCAATCCGACCAATGAGTTCCAGATCCCAATTAAGTTGAGAAGCAACGATATTGGGCCAGATCCGCGGGTCGTCGGCAGGCAGACCGCCCTGCGGTCCGTAGTAGGACAGCGAGTCCGCGAATACCAACAGTGCCCTGCGACTCGGGACGGCAACTGGCTCAGAGGACATCATTGGCAACCTGGGCGGATGCGTTCCACACGTCCAGCCGCCACCGGATATCGAGCAGTTCGGCGTCGGCGCCCCCGTGTCCGGACAGCTGCACCCAGCTGGCGTTGCCCATCCCGCCGAGCACCGGCCAATTGTCCACCGGTAGGTCGAGCAAAGCCGCGGTCAACGCGGCGATGAGTCCGCCGTGGGCAACCAGCACCACCGGACGCTCCGCATCATCGGCGCCCCACTCCGGCTCACCCGCCACCAACTCGGCAACCACCGGAGTGCTCCGCTCGGCAACGTCGACGCGGCTCTCCCCGCCGTGCGGTGCCCACCTCGCGTCATCGCGCCACGCCAACCGGGCACCCGGCGAACCGGCATCCACCTGGTGGTGGGTCAGGCCCTGCCAGTCCCCGAGGTGAGTCTCCCGCAGCCGGGGGTCTACGTGAACCGGCAGGCCGCAGCACTGGGCCAGCGTCTCGGCGGTGTCGTAGGCGCGGCGCAGATCGGAGGAGACGATGAGCAGCGGCTGCCGTTTGGCCAGCACCTCGGCGGCGGCCAGAGCCTGGCTTCGGCCCAGGTCGGTCAGGTCGGTGTCGAGCTGACCCTGCATTCGGCTGCCGGCATTGAACTCCGTCTGACCGTGACGCAGCATCACCAGCCGCCGCACCCTCACGTCGACTCGCCGGTCGGGGTGTCGACAGCTGGTGTCACGCCGGTTGGATTCACGGCGTCGAGGTCGACGTCGACAATCGGACAGTCCCGCCACAGCCGGTCGAGTGCATAGAAGTTGCGCTCGTCGGTGTGCTGGACATGCACCACGATGTCGATGAAGTCCAGCAGGACCCAGCGACCCTCCCGGGTGCCCTCGCGGCGGGCCGGCTTGTGTCCGGCCAGGCGCATCTTCTCCTCGACCTCATCGACGATCGCGTTGGCCTGGCGCTCGTTGGACGCTGACGCGATGACGAAACAGTCCGTGATCACCAGCTGACCCGACACGTCGATGACGATGATGTCCTGGGCAAGTTTGGCGGCAGCGGCCTGCGCGGCAATTGTTGCCATCAGAATCGCTTCAGCGGATGCGGTCACTGATCCACCTCCCCGGTGCCCGCAGTCGGGATCCGTTCGGCTGCAAGCGGATTGCAGTACAAACCCAGTTTGTTGACATATTGCACGACGCCGTCAGGCACCAGGTACCAGATCGGACGCGAGTTCGCCGCACGCGCTCGGCAGTCACTTGACGAGATGGCCAGCGCGGGAACCTCGACCAGGGTCAGCGCATCGTCAGACAATTGATCTAGTGCCGAGCCGATGTGCTCGCCGGTGAGCTCATAACCGGGACGGTTGACACCGATGAACTTCGCCAGACTGAACAGCTCCTCCCAGTTCTGCCAGGACAGGATCGAGGCGAGCGCATCGGCTCCGGTGATGAAGTACAGGTCACTGTCGGGATTAAGGGCATGCAGATCGGCGAGCGTGTCCTTGGTGTAAGTGGGCCCGGCCCGATCGATGTCGACCCGGCTGACCGAGAAACGCGGATTAGAAGCGGTGGCGATGACCGTCATCAGGTATCGGTCCTCGGCCGCGGTGACGCGGCGGCCATCCTTCTGCCACGGTCGGCCGGTCGGCACGAAGACCACTTCATCCAGGCCGAAAAGATCGGCGACTTCGCTGGCGGCGACGAGGTGGCCGTTGTGGATGGGATCGAACGTCCCGCCCATCACGCCGAGCCTGCGCCGAGAGTGCATGGGTTGCGAGCTTACTGCAGCGCTAGACCGGGAGAAGCTGGTCGATGACCGAGGCGAGCTGCTTGGCCGACCGGCATTCGTGCATGGTGATGATGCCTTCGTAGCGAGGCACGGCAGAGTCGCCGCTGCCCCACAGGTGCCTGGGTTCGGGATTGAGCCAGTGCGCGTGGCGACTGGCAGTCACCATGTGCGCCAGCACGTCAGCGGCCGGGTTGCGGTAGTTGTTGCGCCCGTCACCTAGGACGAGCAATGAACTCCGCGGCGAGAGCACATTGTGGAAGTTCTCGGTGAACGACACGAACGCGTTGCCGTAATCGGAGTGCCCGTCGCGGGTGTACACCCCAGCCTCACGGGTGATCCGCTGGACCGCGACGGCCAGATCGGCATCCGGTCCGAACAGATGGGTCACCTCGTCGGTGGTGTCGATGAAGGCAAAGACCCGAACGCGGGAGAATTGCTGGCGCAGGGCATGCACGAGAAGCAGGGTGAAATGACTGAACCCGGCCACCGAGCCGGAGACATCGCAGAGCACCACCAACTCCGGTCGGGCCGGCCGCGGCTTACGCAACACCAGATCGATCGGCACGCCGCCGGTCGACATCGACTTGCGCAGGGTTTTGCGCAAGTCGATGGCCCCGGCCCGGGACCGCCGCCGCCGCGCAGCCAGCCGGGTGGCCAGCATCCGGGCCAGCGGCGCGACCGCCTTGCGCATCTGACGCAACTGGTCGCCGGAGGCCCGCAGGAACTCGACGTTCTCGGCCAGTTGCGGGATGCCATACATCTGCACATGGTCGCGGCCCAATTGTTCGGCCGTGCGACGTTTGGTCTCGCCCTCCACCATCCTGCGCAACTGCGCGATCTTCTGCGCGGCAAGCGCTTTGGCGATCTGCTCCTGCGTCGGTGACGGGTCGTCACCGTGCGGCGCCAGCAGTCCGGCCAGCAATCGGCCCTCTAGTTGGTCCAGTGCCATGGCCTTGAGCGCCTGATAGGACGAGTACGACGGACCGCGGCTGGATTGGTAGCGCCCGTGCGCCTCGACGATGGCCGCGATCATCGCCACCAGGCGCTCATCGAGGTCACTGATATCGGGATTGTCGGCAAGCAGATCAAGCAGCATGGACCGCATCGCCTCGATGTCCTCCGGCGACAGGTTCGGCGGGGTCTGCGAACCGCCGGCGTCCTCGTCAGCCAACACGGTGCGGCCGCCCAGTGCGGCCGGCCACCACAGGTCGAATAGAGCGTCGTAGGTGGCGCGGTGGTCGGACCGGCGCAACACCGCACACGCGAGACCTTCGCGCAGCTCCTCCCGATCACCCAGGCCGAGCACGCTCATCACCCGGCCGGCATCAACGGTCTCAGACGGACCGACCGAGATACCCTGGGCACGAAGGGCTTCGACGAAGCCGACCAGATGCCCGGGTAGACCGTGCGGTGCCAGCGGCTGCGGGGGGCGGGTTCTGCGGATGGCCATCGTCGCCGCTTTCAGTTCAGCCGAAGCTCGCCGGCGGCGCGCACCTGGTCTGACTGGTGCTTGAGCACCACCCCCAGCGTCGCGGCAATCGTGGCATCGCTGATCGTGTCCATGCCCAGCGCCAGGATGGTGCGGCCCCAGTCGATGGTCTCGGCTACCGACGGCACCTTCTTGAGTTGCATGCCGCGCAGCACGCCAATGATGCGAACGAGTTCGTCGGCGAGACGCTCAGGGAGTTCCGGAACTCGGGAGAGCAGGATGCGACGCTCGAGTTCGGCGTCCGGGAAGTCGATGTGCAGGAACAGGCAGCGGCGCTTGAGCGCCTCCGAGAGTTCACGGGTGGCGTTCGAGGTGAGCACCACGAACGGGATGCGGGTGGCCGCGATGGTGCCCAACTCCGGGATGGTGACCGCGAAATCGCTCAGCACCTCCAATAGCAGGCCCTCGATCTCGATATCGGCCTTATCGGTCTCATCGATGAGCAGAACGGTGGGCTCGGTCCGCCGGATCGCAGTAAGCAACGGCCGCGACAGCAGAAACTCCTCGCTGAACACGTCGGACTTAGTGGACTCCCAGTCACCGGCACCGGACTGGATGCGCAGGATCTGCTTGGCGTGATTCCACTCATAGAGTGCGCGGGCTTCGTCGACACCCTCGTAACACTGCAGCCGAACCAGATCGGAGCCGGTGCACTGCGCCACAGCGCGGGCCAACTCGGTCTTGCCGACACCGGCCGGACCTTCGACGAGCAGCGGCTTGCCGAGGCGGTCGGCCAGGAAAACCGCTGTCGCAGTGGCAGTGTCGGGCAGGTACCCGGTCTCGGCCAATCTGCGAGAGACATCGGCGATATCGGCGAACAGCGGTGCCGTGCGTGCCTGGGAATCAGTCAAGTCAGGGTCTCCAGTCGTGTGTGCCGGGTCAGGCGGGTCGGGTGTGACCGTCACCGATGACGATCCACTTGGTCGAGGTCAGTTCCGGCAGACCCATGGGTCCGCGGGCGTGCAATTTCTGGGTGGAGATGCCGATCTCGGCACCGAAGCCGAACTGCTCGCCGTCGGTGAACGCGGTGGATGCGTTGACCATCACCGCGGCGGCATCCACGCGCTCGGTGAAGCGCTGCGCGGCCGCGAGGTCGGTGGTGACGATGGCCTCGGTGTGGCCGGTTCCGTAGGTGTTGATGTGCTCGATTGCCGCATCCAGTCCGTCGACGACCGCCACCGCGATATCCATGGAGAGGAACTCGGCGCGCAGTTGCTCCTCGGTCGGATCCTCGTGCACGGTCACACCCGCCTGCTGAAGAGCCCCGATCAGCCGCACACCAGCTGTGTCGGCGATGGCGGAGTCCACCAGTAACGTCTCAGCGGCGTTGCACACGCTGGTCCGACGGGTCTTGGCGTTCAACACGATTCGTTCGGCCACATCGAGATCGGCAGCGGTATGGACGTAGACGTGGCAGTTGCCGACGCCGGTCTCGATGGTCGGCACGGTCGCGTCGCGCACTACCGCATCGATCAGTCCCGCTCCGCCGCGCGGAATCACCACGTCGACAAGCCCGCGGGCCTGGATGAGGTGAGTGACGCTGGAGCGGTCGGCACTGGGCAGCAGTTGCACCGCGTCGGCAGGCAGGCCTTCGGCGGTCAGCGCGTCGCGCAGCACTGCCACCAGTGCCGCATTGGAGGCCGCCGCCGACGAACTTCCCCGCAGCAGAACGGCGTTACCCGATTTCAAGGTCAAGCCGAACGCGTCGACGGTGACGTTGGGTCGGCCCTCGTAGACGATCCCGACCACGCCGAGTGGCACACGCTGCTGGCGCACCTGCAGACCGTTGGGCAGGGTGCTTCCGCGCAGCACCTCCCCGATCGGGTCGGATAGGCCGGCGACCTGACGCAGGCCCGCGGCGATCCCGTCGACGCGCTGCGGATTGAGGGCGAGACGATCCAGCATCGCCTCGGGTGTGCCCGCGTCGCGGGCGGCCGCCAGATCCTCGGCATTGGCAGCCAGGATCCGATCGACGTTGGCCAGCACGGCATCGGCGGCGGCGTGCAGGGCGCGATCCTTCACGGCCGTGGTCATCGACCCGAGCGTGCGCGCCGCCACCCGCGCCCGTCGGGCGGCGTCGTGCACGGCATCGCGCACATCAACATCGGCAGCGGCGACGTCCTGACCGGCGTGCACACTCATCGGCCCAGCGTATCGGTTCCCTACCAACCGGGCGGTGGGGGCTAACGTGAGCCCGTGGCCCGGACCAGGATCGCCTGCTGCCAGATCGCGCCGAGAATCGCTGACCTGGCGGCCAACACCGATCTGATCGTGGCCGCGATCACCGCGGCCGTCACCGACGGTGCCCAGGTGATCGTGCTACCCGAACTGGCCACGTCCGGGTACGTGTTCGCCGATGCCGACGAGGCCCGATCTGCCGCGATCGAGGTCGCCGCCCCGGAACTGACCGCCTGGTCGGCCGCAGCCGGCCCGGCGGTGGTGATCGGCGGGTTCTGCGAACTCGGCGACGACGGGCGGCTGTATAACAGCGCCGCGGTGGTGGACGCCGGCGGCGTGGTGGCGCGCTACCGCAAGACGCACCTGTGGGACCGGGAGAAGCTGATCTTCACCCCCGGCGACGCACGCCCGCCGGTCGTGGCGACCGCCTACGGCGCGATCGCGGTGATGGTCTGCTACGACCTGGAGTTCGCTGAACTCACCCGCCGAGCGGCACTCGACGGCGCCGAACTCATCGCCGTTCCGCTCAACTGGCCGTGGTTCGACCGGCCGGAGGGGGAACGCCCCGGCGAGGTGATCACTGCGATGTCGACCGCGCGCACCAACAAGGTTGCGGTGGCAGCCTGCGATCGCGCCGGAACCGAACGCGGCCAGCGGTGGATGGAGGCGACGTCGATCATCAGTCCCGAAGGCTGGGTCATCGCCGAGGCCGGCCCGGGCGAGGGCATCGCATTCGCCGATATCGATCTGAGCCTCACCCACGACAAGTCGGTGACTGAGCATGTCGACCTGTTCGCGGATCGACGGATAGACCTCTACTGAATCGGGCGTCGATGGCTACCATCGCCTGATGAGTCCCGAGCAGACAGCGACATTATTCAGCGGGGGTGCGATCTGGACCGGTAGCGCGGATACCGACGCACTACTGGTCGTCGATGGCGTTGTTCGCGCAGTGGGCGATCAGGCGCGCGCCCTGGCCGCACAGACGGCAGCCGTGGACCGTGTGGATCTCGACGGCGGGTTCCTGATGCCGTCCTTCGGTGACGGTCATGCCCATCCGCTCTACGGTGGGCTCGAATCGGTCGGGCCGGCGGTTCGCGGCTGCGCTTCTGTCGATGAAATCGTCCTTGCGGTAAAGCAATTCGCTGCCGATAACCCGGGCGACGAGTGGATCGTCGGGGCATCCTACGACGGCAGCCTCGCCCCCGACGGACTGTTCGACGCGCGCTGGCTCGATGCCGCCGTGCCGGACCGCCCGGTGGTGTTGCGGGCATGGGATTACCACACGGTGTGGTGCAACACGGTGGCGATCGAGCGAGCCGGCATCACCGCAGATACCCCCGATCCGGTACTGGGCGAGATCCCGCATCGCCCGGACGGCTCCGTACTCGGCACGCTACGGGAATGGGGCGCAACGGATTTGGTGTCGGCGGTCATGCCGGCCCGTGACGAGAAGCTGCGAGTGTCGGCACTCGGTACCGCCGCCGAGTACTTCCTGGCTCGAGGTGTCACCTGGGCACAGGACGCCTGGGTCGAACCGGCCGACGTCGCGACCTACGTCGAGGCGGCCCGCACCGGCGCCCTTCGGATGCGGTTCAACCTCGCGCTCTACGCCGATCCGCGCCACTTCGACGCGCAGGTGGCGCAGTTCGCCGAATCGAGACGCCAGGTTGAGCAGGTCGGCTCACCGTTGCTGACCGCGAACACGGTGAAGTTCTTCGCCGACGGCGTCATCGAGAACGAAACCGGCGCACTGCTGGCGCCGTATTGTTCGGGCCTGCACAGCCACGGCATGCGGACATGGGAGGGTGACTCGCTGGCCGAGGCCGCCCG
>Ga0209188_1003007_pt1 | contig 11974 bp, 10 predicted proteins | sample C_130625_EF_Meta_FD_187307 | JGI IMG/M metagenome (GOLD analysis project Ga0209188, IMG submission 187307) | Freshwater microbial communities from Lake Croche, Canada to study carbon cycling - C_130625_EF_MetaG (SPAdes) (version 2) | ecosystem: Environmental > Aquatic > Freshwater > Lake...
TAAGTAAGAATAAAGAGGTAAAAAATTAAAGCGGTCTGATTTTAAAATACCCTTTCAGCTTTTACCTCCTTTCTATCAATCAACTATATCGATCATTTCGCCAAGGATATGCTGTATTTGAATAGCCTCGTTCTTCCCAAAATCCTAACTTATTTTTGTTCATAAATTCAATTCTTTTAATCCATTTCGAACCTTTCCAAGCGTATAGTTGAGGCGTAATCATCCGCAAAGGACCACCGTGTTCAAGTGCCAAAGGCTGACCATCAACGGTATGTCCTAACAAAACATCGGGTTTCAGCGCTTCTTCCAAGGAAACATTTGTCGTGTACGTATCATATCCGTAACACATAATATGCGTAGCAGTTTCTTTGGGTTGCACCAAAGCTGCCAAATCAATCAGGCTCACTCCTTGCCAAACCATATCCAATTTCGACCAAGTGGTTACGCAATGAAAATCAGACGTATCTTCGGTTTGAGGCAATGCCATAAATTCATCCCAAGTCAGCATGACTGGATTTTCAACTTCTCCATCAATAATCAGACGCCATTTATCCAAAGGAATTTTAGGTTGATAACCCAAATCAAGCACGGGCCATTTGGTTGTAAGTGTCTGACCTACTGGCGTATTTGGCATTCCATGACGATTTATTGAACCTTTACCTTGGGGTTTTTCATCCGCCATTGAAGGCGTAGATTTCATCTTCTCCTCGAACCGATTTTTCAATTTCATCCGTGCTTCGATGATGCGGTCGAGCTTATTATTTTCTGTTTCTTCGTTTTCCATAATTATCTAATTTGTCTCTTTTTAACACACATTCGATTTAAAAAGTTTAGTTAAATTTACTCAAGCTATTGGTTAAAAAATTCGCCAAAATGCCAGAGAATTCCAGAAGGGTCATGCAAAAAACATTCTTTTCCCCAGTTATTTGTTCTGATAGGAATCAGCCTTACGCCATCGTATTTTGAAGGTAAATTTAAAGCCAAAAGTTCTTGGTAGTATCTTTCAACGCTATCTACTTCCATAAAAATCATGGAATTATCAATCCAATCTTTTATGTAAGCATCTTGCAGATAAAATCCAATTCCTTCTGTTTTGAAATAAGAGAAATTATGTTCTAGTACGACTTCTTGGAATCCTAAATCTAAGTAAAACTCCCGGGATAATTCAAAATTTTTGGCTCCGATAAATGGTCTGATTGACAGGGCTTTATGATTCATATTGTTGAAATTAGAAATCAAAAGTAGGTTTTATTTTTTAAAAAAAGCTAAAAGGCACAAAAAAAGAGACAAGGCAAAAGCCCTGTCTCCAACATTTAATCAAACCTTATCATACCACTAAATAAGACCGTTTTTGGCTAAAGCTTCGCAAATTTGAACGGCATTTGTGGCCGCTCCTTTACGCAAATTATCAGCGACAATCCACATATTTACAGTATTGGGTTGGGTTAAATCACGACGAATACGTCCGACAAATACCTCATCCTTCCCATGTGCATTGATTGGCATTGGATAGATCGCATTTTTAGGGTCATCTTGCAGGATTATCCCTTCTTCTGTTGCTAAAATGCGCTTCATTTCTTCTACGTCAAAATCATTTTCAAACTCAATATTCACCGATTCAGAGTGTCCGCCGATGGTCGGAATTCTAACCGTTGTGGCAGTTACCTGAATCGAATCATCCATCATGATTTTCTTCGTTTCGTTCACCATTTTCATTTCCTCTTTTGTGTAACCATTATCTAAAAATACATCAATGTGTGGCAAAACGTTCAAGTCAATCTTGTGTGGATAAACCGAAGGAACGTCTGTACGTCCTTCTCGCTCAGCAAAAAGTTGGTCAACCGCCGCTTTTCCCGTTCCCGTAACCGACTGGTAGGTAGAAACAACCACCCGTTTTACCTTGTATTTTTTATGTAATGGATTCAAAACCACAACCATCTGAATCGTAGAACAATTTGGATTGGCAATAATTTTATCTTCGGCGGTTAAAGTATGCGCATTAATTTCTGGAACAACCAATTTTTTAGTTTCGTCCATTCTCCAGGCCGATGAATTATCAACAACTGTAATACCCGCTGCGGCAAATTTTGGCGCTAATTCCAAGGATGTTACACCGCCTGCGGAGAAAATAGCCACGTTTGGTTTCATCGTGATAGCATCATCAAAACCTACAACGGTGTACTGTTTACCCTTGAACTCAACCTGTTTCCCCACTGAACGCTCAGAGGCAACTGGAATAAGTTCTGTCACGGGGAAATTACGTTCCGCCAATACTTTAAGGATTTCACCACCGACCAAACCCGTGGCTCCGACTACTGCTACTTTCATTTTAACTGATTGATTATTTAAAAAGTGACTTAGGCACGAAGGCACAAAAGGCACATAGTGAAAAAAGAAAATTAAAGTTTTATATTATTTTCATCCTATCGATAATGTGATGAAGAATTAGGATTCTTACGCTTTCAGCCAATAAGATTTAAAAACGATGCGAAATTCCTACGCCTAAAATAGACTGATTATCAATTGATTTATCAAAAATTAAGCCGATTTTATTTTCAGAAATGACTTCATTATACCTTTTTAGCGCCTTTCCTAGATGCACATTTGATTTAATATTCAAATATCCCGAAATCAAAACGGTACTTCCAAAAATTCCCCAATACGTTTCGCTCGATACTTTTTCACGGTTAAAAATGGTATAAAGTGAAAATCCGGTCGAAATTAAACTCACAATTTGAACTGCTTTTCGTTGCTTTTTAAAAGTCAAATATTCAAAATTTACTTCTGTATCTCGTAACTGCAACAAAGGTATTTGCAAGCCCAAAGGATTTTCAATTATCTGACGATCATAAATAAATTTTGTACCCAAAGTATTTTGTTTAACTTCTATTGGACACAAAACTTTTCTATCAATCTGAGCGAATGATTTGGAATAACAACCAATTAAAAGAATGAGCAATATCCTGATTCTCACGGCGATAATTTTCTGAAAAGTTTGCAAACTTAGTCTATAAATTTAGAAGAGAAAAGAGATTTTAGAGAATAGTTGTTTAATTCACTGATTATCAACGAATTACCTACACTTAGAATTTATAGATTATATTGGGCGTAATGCAAAAATCCATTCTGATGTCAAATTCATCGGGATCTTTAATCAATTCAATGGGTTCTTCAAAACAGACACCAATTTTCAATATTTCAGGTTTGCATGATTGCAAAAAACGGTCGTAAAAACCTTTTCCATAACCTACTCGGTAGCCATTTTTATCAAAGATTAACAAGGGAATGATCACTAAATCAATTTGTTCTGACAAGATTTCACCTTGATTTTCTCCTGAAGGTTCTAAAATTCCCCATCGGTTTTCAACTAATTCTTTTTCGTCAAAAAGGTAGTTTTCTAGGGTAGAATTTACTGGGATAATTTTTGGAATGACAATATTTATTTTGGGTAAATTTTCTTGTAAATATTTAATAATCAGCCAAGTATTTATTTCATTGTGTTTAACAATCGGCAAAAAAATATGCAGATTTTTTACTTTTGAAAGGTCGAAATTGGCAAAAAATAAATCCTTAATTCGATGACTTTTAATGGCCATTTCTTCGGCAGAAACTGCCTTGCGTTTGGAGAGGTGATGTTGGCGGAGCTGAGATTTTTTCATGGATATTCAATTTTAGCAATTCCTCAAAATCCAAATCGGAATGAAGTTCCTTGTTTTTCACCGGACTTTAACATTCTGTGGACTTCTTTTTTCAAATCGTCATCATATTTACGACGTGATTTGACTTACTTTACTTTGACCATTTTGTGCATTTATTATGCAAAAAAGTGTGTCCTTTTTGTGTACTATGTCAGAGGCAGTTGCAAGCCTAAAAGCTGTATATATTCTACGCTAACAAAGCCAAAACATCATCTTTTGATAACGATTTTACAAAACTTTCCTCCGTTGTAATTAGCTCATTAGCAAGGCGTTTTTTACTTTGTTGTAAGGCCAGAATTTTTTCTTCTACCGTATTTTTGGTAATGAATTTATACGTAAAAACGGGGTTAACTTGCCCAATTCTATGCGCTCGGTCAACTGCCTGAGCCTCAATGGCCGGATTCCACCAAGGGTCCAAAATAAAGACATAATCGGCCGCTGTGAGATTCAGTCCCAATCCCCCTGCCTTCAATGAAATCAAGAAAATTTGAATATTTGGATTATTTTGGAATAATTCAACCTGCGCTTGGCGGTCGCTAGTGCTGCCATCCAAATAGGCATACGAGCGTGATTCTTTGTCTAAATGTTCTCTAAAAAGACTAAGGTGTTTTACAAATTGACTAAAAATCAAGACTTTATGTCCTTCTTCTAAAATGGTATCTAATTTCTGAATGACATCATCCAATTTACCAGAATCTCCTGCATACGCTTGGTCGGTAAGTCTGGGATGATTGGCTAGTTGCCGCAATTTTGTTAAACCCTGTAAGACCATTATTTGCGATTTTGATATTCCTTCTTTTTCGATATGATTCAGAATAAGATTTCGATAATAGGCTTTCGCTTCTTCGTATTCAATCTCCTGCAGTTCAGTCATTTGGGCGTAATGAATTGCCTCAATTTTGGGGGGCAATTCAGTGGCCACTTGCGACTTATGTCTCCTCAACATAAACGGTTTTATGATAGAATATAGTTTTTTCAGTTTTGTTTCATCCGCTTTTTTTTCAATTGGAATTTGAAATTCATTTTTAAAAGAATGCTGACTTCCCAAGATGCCCGGATTAATAAAGGTCATTTGCGACCATAGATCCATTGTGCTATTTTCCAAAGGTGTTCCCGTAAGTACCAATCGGTGCTGAGAATTCAGTTGCATCACGGCATTGGAGATGTTGGAAGCAGGGTTTTTTATTGCCTGAGATTCGTCCAGAATTACGTAATTAAAACGATGATTTTTTAATAAATCGATGTCAATCCGAACGATTCCATAAGAAGTTAAAACGACATCGTAATGATCAAATTGTTTGGTATTTTTACCTCGATTTGTACCTGTATAACTGAGTAGTTTGAGATGCGGAGTAAATTTTTGAGCTTCTTTTTCCCAATTATAAATCAGCGAAGTTGGCATAATCAAAAGGCTCGGAGTCGCATTTTTCAGCTCTTTTTGTGAGGCTAATAATGAGAGCGTTTGAACTGTTTTACCGAGTCCCATATCATCGGCAAGGCAACCCCCAAAATTGTATTCATTCAAGAAGCGCATCCAATCGTACCCTGCTTTTTGGTAAGGCCTTAATTTCCCATTAAAACCTTTAGGGATGTCGTAAGTTTGAATTTCTTCAAAATCACGCAATTTTTCTAATTTCCTGCTCAAAACCGCCACCGCTAAAGAATCATTTTGCAAATCTTGAATTAAAGAAATATGATGCTTTTTTAAAAAAAATTGCTGATTTTCACCATTTTGTTCGATGAAATTAAAAAATTCGGCATATTGAGTAAACCAATTTTCGGGAATTATGGCAGTTTCTCCATTTTCTAGTAAAAACTCCTTTTTGCCTTGCAGAATCAAGTTTCTAATTTTCAAAAATGGAATTTCATACTCCCCAAAAAGCACTTTTGCGTGAATATCAAACCAGTCATTTCCTTCCACAATATTCACCTCAATTTTAGAATATCCCAAGAAATATTTTTTGCCATTATTAGAGATATTTTGCACTACTTTGAAACCTGCCTCCAATAAAATTTCGTGGTTTTTATGTAACCAAAAAAAAGCATCCGGTTTAGACAAAATGGATCTTCCGTGCTTTAAATCTAAGCCTGATTCAATCAACGTTAACAACTTATCTTTTTCTTGTTTCAGATCTCTTTGGACTTTATAAAAAACATACTCATTACCTGATTTTTGCATACTTACGTTGGCTGAAGCCGCAAAGCTATCGAATGGAAAAGTGTATTTCCCATAATGAAAAGAAATACTCAAGGTCACGTTTATATCTGCATCCATTTTCTCTCGAACATTATTTTTGATTGGCGAATCAAAAAGCGTTGTTTGAACGGCCTTCTGCTCGGAAAAAATCAGGACTGGCACGCAAGTGTAAGCCTCTAAACGAATTTCAAAACCTTTTGCGTAAACATCAAACATGGAAATGATGGAGGTTACAAATTTTCGGTAATAATCTTCTTCAATTTTCTTGGGAATGATGATGTATTTTTTATGAAGAAATGGCCGTAATTTCTTGCCATCCACATTTTTAGCAAAATGATACAATTTATTGTTGAGAATCATCCAAGCAGGTTCATCGCAGACGATGAAAGCATTTTTAAATTGAAAGTCTATCTTCTCACCTTGATACCTTATTCTTGGAAAATAATGCGTATTTTCTTCATTTCGCATAAAATGGAATAATACCGTTGCCTTTTCTGGAAGCACGTCAATTTTTTGCCAAATCGGATTACCGTCATTACCCATAATGTATAATTGTTTACCCAAAAGCAAGGGAAGCATATGGGCTTTCACTTTATCAATATAATCCATAATAAGCCCCTGGGTAACTTTTTCTCCTTTGAGTGGGTCATAAAGTTTCAAGAAAAAATCAGTGATCGTCCGCTTTTTTGTACCGACAAATTTCTTGTATATATTTTCTTGCTGAATGGAATCAATCAATTTTACAAGTTTTAAATCACTCTCATCCAAGCCATGTTTGAACTCTTTTATGTTCTTAACTGATACGTTTTGATTGAGTAAAGTGAGTTCATTTTTCGAGTCTAGTTGAACTACAAAAGCCTCAAAAAGATAGCCCAAATACTCATGATTGAGGATTGAATAAATTATTTGAAATGGTTCAGAAGTATAAACTTTCATGTTAGGAAACGGTATATTTTTGTGTGATCTATCTTGGATTATCTGGAAAGTAACTGGAACAAAAGATAATTACGTTTTTTCAATTTAATCAATTCCAAATCTAAAAAATTAAAACGATAATGCCAAGGGTGAGGTGGGTAGATAAAAGTTCTTAGGTGCCGTCGCTTGGCTGAGGATTGTTCAGAAGACTGCGGTTATCAAACCAGAAAAGCTTTTAGTTGCAGGGCTCGGGAAATAGACTAATTTCTGACAACAGGTGACAGAAATTTTGCGGGGAAATTTGGCTTTTGTTTATCTTAAAGAATAGACAGAAAAAAGTTCTCAGGATTATTCTAAATGGCTTTTTTCGTGTAAATAAAATACGATGGCGCTCAATACAATCAAAACACTAGAATTTTGTGCAACTTCCCGAAAGCTCAAAACTTTCGGGAAGTTACAATTCCAACCGGTAATGTCGTTCTCGCTAATTGGCGAATAATTAATCAATCCGTTTCAACTTCACATTTTCCATCGGACGAATAACCAATGGTACTTTCTCAAGTTTCACAGCGGATGTATCAAGCCCGAACCATTTGTCTTCCGACGGGGTAAAGTCTTTAATAAAGAAATAAGCTTTCATAATCGTTCCTTCAATAATGGATAATTTATTATCGAAAGAAAGAAATCGCTCCAAAACTACAAAACGGAAATCACCAATAACATTCTGTTTATTTAACGATTCGTATCTTGAAGTAATGTCCACTTCACCTTTTTGCACCATATCCTCCACCACTTTTCGGAAGTAAAGATTTATTTTTTGATCTACTTTAAATCCTAATCTAAAATTGACTTTAATGACATCATCAGGTTCAATCACGCTTACTTTGTATTCCATCGCATAAGGATCATCCACGGTATCAACGTGAATAAACCAGTAAATATCTGCTCGTTTTGGGCGCTTCTGGAAAATAGAATAAATAATTTTATTTTCTATTTCACTCAAACGAGCAGCATTCGACATAAATACTAGGTGAGTAGCATATTTTGGAATACTCATATCTTGGCTCAATTCTTTCAAAGGCTCGATATAATCCGCCAGTTTTACGTATTCTGTCAAACGCATTTTAATAATGTTGGCTCTGTACCATATTACCATCAACGCAATGATAACTGATGCAATGAGTAGCGAAACATATCCACCATGAACAAATTTGCGCAGATTAGCCACTAAAAATGCCCCTTCGATAGCCCCGTAAACGAGAAGGAAGGCAATAACCCACCACATATCAATTTTCTTCACATGCAGATAATAAGCAAATAATGAAGTGGTCATCAACATCGTGAGGGTAATGGCCAAACCATAGGCAGCCTCCATTTTAGATGATTCTCTAAACCACAAAACCACACCGATGCAGCCCAACCAAAGAAAAATATTCATACTCGGAACGTACAACTGTCCCTTTTGGTCAGAAGGATAATGTAAGCGAACTTTAGGCCAAAAATTCAAACGAATTGCCTCTGAAACCAAAGTAAACGAACCAGAAATTAAAGCCTGACTGGCAATTACCGCCGCTGCTGTGGCAATAACAATTCCATAAATCAAGAACCATTCTGGCATCAATTCAAAAATAGGTTTACGTCCATTCAAGAGTTCGCCATTGTGAGACAATAACCAGGCTCCTTGTCCAAAATATTGAAGTAGCAAACATACTTTAACGAAAATCCAACTAATTCTAATATTTCCACGACCGCAATGACCCAAATCTGAATATAGCGCTTCTGCTCCCGTCGTACACAGGAAAACGGCTCCTAAAATCCAGAAACCTTCATCGCCACCGTGTGGATTTATGAGTAATTCATATCCATAATACGGAGAGATCGCCTTCAGAATTGTCCAGTCTTGCCCGATCCATACGATGCCAAAAATGGCTAACATCCCGAACCAAACCAACATTACTGGACCGAAGGCACGCCCAACAACCTTGGTCCCAAAGATTTGAAACATAAAAAGTCCGGTAATAATCGCAATGACGATTGGAACAGTTTGAAGGTCTGGATATAGTTTCAGTAATCCTTCAACTGCCGAAGCCACAGAAATTGGTGGCGTGATTACACCATCGGCTAAAAGTGTTGCCGCCCCAATAATTGCTGGAATGGTAAGCCATTTTGCGTGTCTACGAACCAGCGCAAAAAGGGCTAAGATACCACCTTCACCACGGTTATCGGCTCGAAGAATTAGAATAACATATTTTAGGGTTGTTTGGAGGGTGAGTGTCCAAAAAATACAAGATAAACCTCCCAAGACAGTGCGCTCATCAATGGCTTCTTTGTCAATGATTGACTGCATCACGTACAAAGGCGAAGTCCCAATGTCGCCGTAGATAATTCCCATCGCTACCAACAGACCCGCTGCGGTGGCTTTCTCCATGCTTTTGTGTTCCATAAAAGGACTCGAAGTGTAATGTCAAAAGTATTTAATAAAATTCCTTGAAATATTACAATTAGTTAGGGTTAATAAGTTTTTTTGTGACAATATTACGATTTCTTTATTATCAAAAGCAAATATAATATTTCTAATGATTTAATTGGCAACAAAAAACTCCGCAAAAGGCTAGACCTTGCGGAGTTTTTTGTTATTTCTATGCTTTGATTAATTCTCCAAACTTTTCAATAATGGTTAAATTTTTATCCAATAAAATATCGTATTTTTCAAACCGCCCTTCTATCGTATTTAATAAGCGTTCAATTATTTTATAGCCTTCTTTGCTTTCTCCAATGTCAAAATTACCCACTGAGTTTTGATTGAAAGTATTATTGAAAATATTTTTCTCATCAAAATTAAGAATCTCTTATAATTTTATTTACAAATACTTGGCAATTTCCCCGATTCGTTCAAAGTCTAATTTCGTTTCTTCTCGTTCTATTTTTCCTTAAGCCTGTGGTGAGATGTTTAAGTACGTAGCAACTGCTTCTTGTGAAACGCCTTTGATTTCACGAATCATCCTAATCTTTTCTCCAATTTTCATCTGAGTTTCTGGTTACAACTGTCTTGGGTTTAAAAAAACAACTAATAGGAACATACATACAACTTATTGCTTTATTAAAACCAATAAATAACATTCAACTTTGCAAAAGAAAAAGACGTCGTTTTCTATAAGTTATTTTTTAACATAAAATTATATTGAAAATGAAAAAGAATTTTTGAACTTTAACAGCATTTTTGATGCTATTATTTTTCGCAACGAGTTGTGATAATAAGGAAAGTAAGATTGAACCAAATCCAGTAAAAGATAATAAGCCTTCTTCTTTGCGGATTGCGGATGGAACAGTACAATTAGCAGAGGTTACGGTCTATGGCATATCTTTAAGAGGAAACAGTTTTGATATGATACTGGGTTGGTATAACAATACAACGCATAGCCAGGAACGGCAAACCGTTAGTAGTAATGCCTTTGATGGAATTGCAATTGATGATGATGCACTAAAATCTCCTGAATTTAAGGACAAGGTTATTGCTTATTTCAAACAAAGATTATTAGAGTTAGGAGTAAAAAATGGTCTTAACGCCGCTGAAATAGCTATTCTAAAGACAATGGATGTAAGGCAAATACTTGTTTATGGTAATATTTTTTTAACCTCAAGAACGTACGGTTATAGTTTAATCGGAAGAGGTGCGTTATTTGCAGAGGAACGTCCAGATAAAGGTTTTGCCAATGCGTTCACTCACTTGACTTTATCATTTAGATTCAAGGAAGCTTTTGGAGTGAACTTAGCTAAACAATTATTAAATGCTCATGAAAGAGAGGAAAGTCCAACGGATATACGGTCAATTATGGATTTAAGAAACAATGCTATCGGATTATATGTGCTTTCTGGTATTGACGAACAAACACTAATTAACTTTGCAACTTCTGGAGCCTTATGGACTATACAGAAAATAAATGGAGATAGAGTTTTAGGAAATTATATTTTTACGCTTAACACAAACAACCCACGCCATGAGCAACCTTAGAATAATTAATTTTTTCTCTATTTCTTTATTGGTTCTCTTTTCTTTATGCCTAAGTGCTTGTTCAGAAGAAAAGTATAATAGAAATTATACTATATCAGACGCTGGTAGAGATACAACCATAAAATTAAGAGATGTACTTAAAGGGTTTGCCTCACGCCATGTTTTATTTAAGGTTACTGGCGTGGTAAATGATTCAGCAAAACTTTTTATGACAGATGCAACTGATAATGGAGATACAGGAATGACATATTTCCACTTATTAAAAGGAAATAATAATTTCTCAGATAAAGCTGAAGCCTATTCGGAAGTCTATCGAATTGTCTATTTGCATAAAAAAGCAACTAAAGGACAATTAAAGATTAGGCTTCTATTACTTTCTGCTGATGGAGATACCTTAACAGATAATGAATGACAATAAAAAGCCCCATAACTTGGGGCTTTTTTAATCTAAAATCTATACGCTAATCTCTACCTATCCACCTCTCCCATTACCAAATCCATCGACCCAATAATCGCCACTAAATCCGCCAACATCGCTCCACGGCTAATTTCTGGAATAATCGACAAATTATGCAAGGAACACGCACGAGCTTTTAAGCGTACAGGAATATCCGAACGCCCATCCGTGCGGAAGAAGAAACCTAATTCTCCCTTTGGATTTTCGGCACGAGCGTAAAAATCCATGGCTTGCGGGCGAATTTTCTTGGGAACTAAGGCTTGTGGATCAAAATCAGTAGTACGTTTATGGTCATTTTTGAGTTGAACAAGACATTGTTCCATAATTTTAATGGATTCATCGCATTCTTGCACCCGCACGTAATTTCTATCCCAACAATCGCCAACCGTTCCCATTTCACCTTTCCCGATGGGAATATCAAAATCCATTTCTGGATAAACCGAATAACCATCCACTTTACGAAGGTCAAGTTTCAACCCTGAACCTCTCAAAACGGGACCCGTACAACCGTAATTTATGGCTAAATCCATCGGAAGAATCCCTACATTTGCCGTCCGTTGCACAAAGATTTTATTCTCAATAATTAACTCACGCAATTCTATCATTTTTGGTTTTAAGTAATTGATAAACTCCGTACAACGTTCTTCAAAACCAACGGGCAAATCATAAAATAAACCACCCACCCAAATGTAATT
>Ga0209188_1003013_pt1 | contig 11955 bp, 10 predicted proteins | sample C_130625_EF_Meta_FD_187307 | JGI IMG/M metagenome (GOLD analysis project Ga0209188, IMG submission 187307) | Freshwater microbial communities from Lake Croche, Canada to study carbon cycling - C_130625_EF_MetaG (SPAdes) (version 2) | ecosystem: Environmental > Aquatic > Freshwater > Lake...
TGACATGCGCACACTCCCGATCGTGGATCCTGCCTCCTCGGCCACCTGCCCCTCCGCCGGCGGGGCGCCGCAACTGCTCGCCATAGAGCCCCCCGATGCCAACTGCCGCGGGACGTTCGCGATGGTCAGCCTCGGGTGCCCGAAGAATCTCGTCGACAGCGAGCGGATGCTCGGGTTGCTGCGCCAGGACGGCTGGCAGCTCGTCGCCGAACCGAAGGGGGCCGATCTCGTCGTCGTCAACACCTGCGCCTTCATCGATGCCTCGCGGGAGGAGTCGTATGGGGTCGTCCGCGAGATGCTCGATCTGAAGAAGGAGGGGGGGACACGCGGCGTGATCGTCGCCGGCTGCCTCGCCGAGCGGCAAAAAGAAAAACTCCTCGACGAGCTTCCCGGGCTCGATTCGGTGATCGGCGTCTTCTCGCGCGACGATGTCGCCAAGGCTGCCGAGCGGCTCATCGGCGGCTTGGGCGATCAGCGGAGCGTGTTCCGGCCGGCGCCGGCGGTGCCGCTCGAAGACCGCGGCCGGATGCGCGTCACGCCGCGGCACATGGCCTATCTCAAGATCTCCGAGGGCTGCGACCGCACCTGCACGTTCTGCGCGATCCCGAAGATGCGCGGCAAGCACGCCACGAAGCCGCTGGAAGAGGTGATCCGCGAGGCCCACGAACTCGCTGCCGACGGCGTCAAGGAACTCGTCGTCGTCGCCCAGGACACGACCTACTACGGGATGGATCTCTACGGCGAGCCGAGGCTCGTGGAGCTGCTCGGCGAGCTCGAGAAGGTCGAGGGGCTCGAGTGGATTCGGCTGATGTACCTCTACCCCGAGCACTTCTCCGACCGGCTCATCGGCGGAATTGCCGACTCAGAAAAAATCGTCCCCTATCTCGACATGCCGCTCCAGCATGCCAGCGACCCGGTCCTCAAGCGGATGCAGCGGCGCGTTTCGCGGAAGCCGACCGAGGATCTCCTCGGCAAGCTGCGGAAGCGGATCCCCGAGCTTGTTCTCCGGACGACGTTCATCACCGGCTTCCCCGGCGAGACCGATGCGCAGTTCGAGGAGATGGTCGACTTCGCCCGGCAGTGGCGGTTCGAGCGCGTCGGCGTGTTCACGTATTCCCTCGAGCCCGACACCCCGGCAGCGAAGCTCGACGGCCATCTGCCGGAAGAGGTGAAGGCCGCCCGCCGCGACCAACTCATGGAGGTGCAGCAGGGGATCGCCCATGATCATGCCCGCAAGCAGGTGGGGCGGATCGTGGATTGCATCGTCGACGGGCCGAGTGGCGAGCGCGACGACGTCTGGCTCGCCCGCTCCACCGGCGACGCCCCCGACATCGACTGCCTCGTCTACCTCACGGCGCCGGGGAGCGGCCCCGACGAGCCCCTCACCGGCTCGATCCTCCCGGTCGAGATCGTCGCCTCGAGCGGCTACGACCTCGCCGGCGTGCCGGCCGAGGAATGACCGCCATGCGCGAGCGATCTCCCGCTACCGATCTCATTTGGACCGTGCCGAATCTGCTGTCAGCGGCGCGGATGGTCCTCTCGATCGTCTTCTTCGTGCTCGTCGAGCGGGAGGATTTCGCTGCGGCGACGGTCCTCTTCCTCGTCGCCGCCACGACCGACTGGGTCGACGGTTGGTATGCGCGCCGCTTCAATCAGGTGAGCCGGCTGGGGCGGATCCTCGATCCGCTCGTCGACAAGGTGCTCGTCTGCGGGGCGTTTATTTTTTTGGCGACCCGGCCCGGGACTTCGATCCTCCCCTGGATGGCGGTCGTCGTCGTCGTCCGCGAACTCGTCGTCACGGCCGTCCGCGCCGAGATGGAGCGAGCCGGGAGTGACTTCTCTGCGGGAATGGCCGGGAAGCTGAAGATGGTGCTTCAGTGTGCCGCGGTGGCAGTCGAATTGGGCCGGCTCGGATTTCCCCGCCTGTTCACCGGCATCGACGCAGGGGGCCTGGCGTCGGGGCTCGCTTGGGCCGCGGTGGTCCTCACGGCGTATTCCGGCGCTGAGTATGTCTTGAAGGCTTGGCCTGTGCTCACGGGCCGCGATTCGGCTTCCCGTTCCTGAACGTCTTCCCGATCCTGAACTGAGAAGGTCGCTCCGCCCCATGATCGCTGCTCCGCTGCCGTTGTTCCTGCCGCTGCTGGCTGCCGACGCCGGGGCGCTTGCGGGGGAGAGCGCGGCTGAGGTGGGCACGGCGGCGCTGGGCTGGGGAGGGGTGGCCCTGGCCATCCTGGCGAGCGTCTTTGTCGCGTCGCGGATCTGGCAGTGTGAATCGCGCGGCGGCACGGTCGTGCCGGGGCGGCCCTGGCCGGCGGCGGCGTGGAGCGGGGCGGCGGTGCTGCTTGTCGCCTGCGGTTGGCTGCTCGTGGCGGCGTTGTGTGTCAGCCTCTTGCCCCCTGATGCGCCGCTCCTCAACCGGATGGCCGCGCAGGCCGCTGGATCGATCGTCGCCACGCTTGCAGTCGTCGCGGCGCTGCGGGCCCAGGGGGCCTCGTGGGAGACGATCGGCTTGTCGAGCGAGAGCGCCGCGGTCGACTGGCGCCTGGCCCTTGGCGGGCTGGCGCTCGTCACCGGCCCGCTCCTGCTGATCTCGGCGGCCCTCGATCGGCTCGTGACCTACGAGCACCCCGTCATCGACACCCTCCAGGCGGAGCATGGGCTCGGCGCGATCGCGATCGTCGTCATCACCGCCGTGATCGCCGCGCCGATCGCCGAGGAGCTCTTCTTCCGCCGCATCCTTCTGGGCTGGATCGATGCCCGCGTGCCGTCGACCGGCGGAAGCGTGGCGATCCTCGCCTCGGCGCTCCTCTTCGGGCTGTCGCATTGGGGGCAGGGGCTGGCCTGGATCCCGCTGGTGCTTCTGGGCATCGCCCTTGGCGAATTGGCCCAGCGCCGCGGCTCGCTCGTGCCGGCGATTCTCCTCCATGCCCTGTTCAATGCGGTGAGTGTCGTGATGCTCGTCGTCCAGATCGCCACGGGCTCGATGCGGCCGCCCGGTTGAGGCGGAAAAAAACGATCTGGCCGGAAATGGGCCAGCCGCGGCACAATTTTGTTTGGCGGCCGCCGGCCGCCGGCGATTGTGTCACCTCCGCCCACCGGATCTCTCCCCCCTTGTCCCGCACCCTCGTCTCCCGGATCACCGATCGGCTCACCTACGTCGCTGTCCGCGTGGCGATCTGTGTCGTCCAGGCGCTCCCCCGACCGGCGTGTGAACGGGGGGCCCGGACACTGGCCAGATTCATCGCCCGCTCGGTGCGGATTCGGCGCTCGGTTGTCCGCGAGAACCTGCGGATCGCGTTCCCCGACTGGTCGGACGCCCAGGCCGACCGGACGATCGAGGCGATGTGGGAGCACTTCCTCCTCATGGTTGTGGAGATTGCCCACGCCCAGCGGGTGATCCAAAAGACCACCTGGCGGAAGCACCTCCGCTTCCACGGCATGGAGCAGATGGTGCGGATGCTGTGGAGCGACCGGCCGAAGGTGATCCTCTCGGGGCATTACGGCAATTTCGAACTGGCCGCCTACCTGTTCGGCGTCTTCGGATTCCGGATCTATTCGGTGGCCCGCGTCCTCGACAACCCGCTTCTCGACCGGTTTGTGACCCAATTCCGTGAGTCGCGTGGGCAGCGGATCCTTCCCAAGAAGGGAAGCGCTCCGGACGTCGAACTCGCCCTTCAAGCCAACGGCGCCATCGGCCTCCTCGGCGATCAGGCCGCCGGGCCGAAGGGGGCGTGGGTCGAGTTCTTCGGCCGTCCGGCCAGCGTCCACAAGGCGATCGGCCTGTTTGCCGTCTCCTCGGGCGCCCCGATCATGGTCTGCTCGGCAACGCGGCGCCACGGGCTGTTTGACTACGACATGCGGCTCGAGGGGACCGCCGATCCGGCGCTCGGTGGAGCGGAGACGGCGGGCCTCAAGGAGATCTCGCAGTGGTACACCTCGCTCCTCGAAGCCTCCATCCGCCGGGCTCCCGAGCAGTATTGGTGGGTGCATCGTCGATGGCGGGGGGAGCCGGCACAGGCTAAAGTACGCAAGGCTGTTCCTTCCGGTCCTGATCCCGTGGAGGAGGCTGCCTGATCACCCGTTCTGACGGGCGGATCATGGATGGGCGAAAGGGCGGAGCTTTGTGATGGTGGTTGCGGTTCGAGGCACCGGAGTGCCGCGCCGGCCCGACCGAATCGAATCCTTGGCGGACTGACATGGCCGAGTGGTTGCCGATCGCCGCAGCAAGCGAATGCCCCCCCGGCACGAGCCTCGAGCGGGTCGTCGGGAACAGGATCGTGGCGCTTGCCAACCTCGACGGCGTCTGGCACGCCATCGACGGCCTCTGTCCCCATCAGGGAGGGCCGCTGGGCACCGGGAAGCTCTGCGGCGCCGTCCTTACCTGTCCCTGGCACGGTTGGCAATTCGACATGCCGACCGGCCGCCACCGCCTCTCCGCCACCGTCACCCAGCCGCGCTTCGACGTCTGCGAAGCCGAAGGCCAGGTTCTCATTCGGGTCGAGTCGGGCTCGCCGGTGGAATTGCCCCCTGCCAACCACGGCACGCCAGGGGGACCGACGGCGTGATCGAGATCCGGGCCTTCCGCAATGAGGATCCTCCCCGGCTCGCCGCCGTTTGGCGGGCCGCCGACCTTGGTCCGGCGGCGATGCAACCGATGACGCCGCCGCTCCTGGAAGCGTGCGTCTTCTCCAAGCCTTACTTCGACCGGCGCGGGCTCGTCGTTGCCCTCGACGACGGCGTGATGGTCGGATTCGCCCAAGCCGGATTCGGGCCCAATCCCGACCGCTCCGGCGTCGACACGCGCGAGGGCTCGACGCTTCTCATCGCCGTCGTCCCCCACCCCCAAGCCGAGGAGATCGGCGATCGCTTACTCGCGGCTTGCGAGGACTACCTCCGTGACCGCGGGGCGAAGGTCCTCTATGGCGGCGGCTCGGCGGCGATGCGGAGCTTCTACCTCGGCCTCTACGGCGGCTCCGACATGCCGGGGATCCTCGATTCCTCGGCGACGATGCAGCAGGTCTTCCGCCGCGCCGGCTACGTCGAGCACGACCGGGTGGCGATCCTCCAGCGGGCGCTCGCCGGATTCCGCCCCCCCGTCAATCGGCATCAGCTCGCCATCCGCCGCACCACGCACCTTCGCGTCATTGACGAGCCGGCCCGGCGGAGCTGGTGGGAGGCGGCCACCACCACGGGGATGGCGCTGCGCCGCTACGAGCTGTGTGGCGAGGGGGACCGGCTCATCGGCTCGGCGTCGTTTTGGGACATGCAGCCGCTGGCGAGCGTGTGGGGCGTCGCCGCTGCGGGGCTTCTCGATGTCGAGGTCGAGGGGGGAAGGCGGCGCCAGGGACTGGCCCACTTCCTCTTGGCCGACGCGCTCCAGGACCTCGCCCGCGAAGGGGTGACGCTCGTCGAGACCCACGCCTCGCGCTCCAACGTCGCGGCCCTGATGCTGTTCTCGAAGCTCGGCTTCGAGGCGGTCGAGCACGGCACGCTCTTTCGGAAGCCGTAGCTTTCTGCGGACAGAGCCAACCATGGCCGATCCGGCTGAAGGCCAGGGGCCCGATGCGGATCACTCCGCGGCGCTGGCGGACGTGGCACGCCCAGCGAGCTCCTCGACGTGGGCCTTGAGGCTTGTCGTCCAAGTTGCCGCCGGCCCCTCGTAGTAGGCAAGCCTGGCCGAGAGCGGCGCCGAGCGGCCGTCGCGGCGCAGGTCGGCAAGATAATCCTGGAGGATGCGGCGGCGCAGCGGCGTGGAGTGGAGGAGCCAGTGGACCCAGGCCCACGCCTCGGCGTAGTGGTCCTGTGACATCTCCCCGGCTGCCGCGAGCGACTCGAGGCGCGCAAGATCTAATCGCCAGGTCCCTTCGAGGAACCGGCCGGCGAGGTGGGCGACATGCTGCGGATGGATTCCCTCGCTGCCGCGCGGCAGCTCAAAGTGCTCGGCGATTCCCTCGTCGAGCCACAGCGGCACGGTGGGAACGACGGCGTGGACGTAGCCGTGCGTCGTCTCGTGGCGGAGGTCCTCGGCGATCCGGTCCTGCCACGGCGCGAACACCGCGAGCGTCGTGTCGGTTTCGACGAAGAACGCCCGCCGCACCGGGAAGTTGGGGAAGTGGCGGGCGGCGAAGCTGTCGTAGCGGCTGGTGTCGGAGAAGAGATAGAGATGGACCGGCTCGTCGGAGATCGGCAGGCCGAGATCCTGGGAGACCTCCGTCCGCAGCGTCTCGAGATCGCGGATGAGGCGGTGCTGCTCGGCGAGGCCGAAGTCGGCGTGGATCACCAGTTGGCCGGCCTGGACGACGTTTCGATCCGGGAGTCCTTCCTGCCACTGGCTCTCGCGGCTGAAGGCACTGCCGACCGTCTCCTCGAGCCTGGACGGGTCAAGCGCCGGCACGGCGGCGAGGTGGCGGCACCCCAGCACCAAAAGCGCCGCGGTGAGCACCATGAGAAGCGGGATCAGCCCCCGACCCAGATCTCGGTCACCACGGCGGTGCTCGACGACGATCATGCAGAGGCTCGTGGGGATCAGGATGACGCGGGGGAGGCGGCGGGAACCGAGGGCGGACGGATGGTAGCGGGGCTGCCGGGGCCCACCAATCCCACTGTCGGGCTGCCAGCCCGGCCTGTTCCTTGCCTGCAAGAAGGGCCGCGGCGTGGGAAGGGCTCGCCTCACCCCCGCACGGCGACCGTGGAAAGGCCCCGCAGGGTGCCGGCGAGGACCTCGAGCCCCACCGGGCGGCCGAGAATCGCGGAAGCCCCCGCCCGCAGTGCCCCGCGGGCGATGTCCCCGCGGGGAAAGGAATCGAGGATCACGACCGCCACGCCGGGGCGATTGGCCACGAGCAATCGCAGCCACTCGAGATCGGCGCCGTCGAAGCGGCCGGCATCCCAGACCACGAGCCGGTCGGGAGGGGCGAGCTGAGGCCGACCGATCGATCGCTCCCCGATCGGATGGCCGGCGGCGGCAAGGAGATCGACGAGCCCGTCGAGATCGAGGGACGACCGGGCTGCCACCGTGACCGGCGCGAGGGAGCCGACGGGGCGCGGATGGGGCTGAAAGGTGGGTGCTTCGTGGAAACGCTCCTCGCGGCGGACGGTGGGGGGCAAGCCGAGGGATCCGGGGAGGCCGGCATCGAGATCGGCAAACCAGCGGGCCAGCCGCCCACCGACGTCGTGCCAGGGCAGTTCCTCGACCCCCTGGAGCGGAGGCCCGCTCCGCCGTCGGCCATCGCCGAGGCTCGTGGCGATGGCGAAGATCGGCGTCAACGGAAAGCTCAGCGAGAGGCCGAGAACCTGTTCAACGCTCCACCGTCCCGGTCGGTCGATCGCGAGCAGGATGCAATCGGGAGGGGAGGTGCCGAGGAGATCGGAGCCATGATGAGCTGACGGCGAGCCCGGCGCGGGGACGGTTCCGCGGATCACGGCACACCCCGTCAACCGCACCAGACACTCTCTGGCGATCGCCAGCTCCTCGGCGTCGATTTCGCCGACCCAGAGCACGCGTCGCGGAGCGCCGCGGGTGACCGGTTCGACGGCGCGGGCTCCATGCATGGCTGACGGTTCCTGGCAAGACCGGTCGCGCGACATTCCTGAGCCCGGGACGCTAGCCGATGGGGCGCAACCGTGGCAAGAGAGGGGAGATGAGCAACGCCGGATGGCTTTGCGGAGCGGAAAAAACAAGGATAAATCGCGGGGTTGACCCCGAATCAGCGCCACGGACAATGCTCACGCGCCGCGGTCAAGGACGATCGCGGCGGGAACTCCCGCGGAGACGCGGCACAAGCAGCGAGGAGGCCGTCATGGCCGATGGCGTGCGTGGAGATGGGGGCAGGGAAGCCCGGGGACGGTCGAAGAAGGCCGGGGCATTGGCCGCCGTGCGGCTCTCCGAGATCCTGCCAGGAGCCCGGTTCGTTGCCTGCGACGACATCGTCGCCAGGCGGTGTCACGACACCCCCGAAGCCTGCCGGCCGGGGGATCTGTTCATCGCCCGCCTCGAGGCTGGGGGCGATGGCCACGAACTCGCGGCCAAGGCGATTGCCCGCGGGGTGGCGGGGATCGTCGCCGAGCGAATCATTCCCACCTTCGGGACGCCGCTGTGCATCGTCCCCGATACGGCCTGGGCGCAGGCCCGTCTGGCGCACGCGCTGGCCGGTGACCCGGCCCGGCGGATGCGGGTGATCGCGATCACCGGCACGAGCGGGAAGACGACGACGGCGTGGCTGACCGCGTCGGTCCTCGCCGAGGGAGGCTTCAATGTCGGTGTCCTCTCCGACCTCGGTTGCCTCGACGGCGACAGCACGGCGCCCGTGCCTGCCGCCTTCGATCGCCCTGACGATCTCGCCGCCTGGCTCGGCCGCCTGGCCGCGAGTGGATGCACGCACGCCGTCGTCGAGGTGTCGAGCGCCATGCTCGCCCGCCACGCACTGGCCGGGGTGTCGTGCGACGCGGTCGTGGTCACCAACCTCGCCAGCGCCCATCTCGACCGTCACGGCACGATCGAGGCCTATCACGAGATCAAGGCACGGATTCTCGACTCGCTCGGTGAGGATGGCTGCTTGGTGGCGAATCTTGACGATGCCCGCGTCCGTCGGCTCGTTGCCCGCCACGCCGAGGAAGGTCGTGCGCTCGGCAGCGATTCATCGCGGCGCGCCGTTGGGGTGGCCCTCAACCGCCGGGCCGATCTCAGCGCCACCGCCGTCGAACGCCACCTCGGCGGGCAGACGTTCCTCCTCCGCCATGCCGGGGATGCGGCGGCCGTCGAGGTCACCGTCCCGGTGGCGTCGTTCGTGCGAAACAGTCTTCTCGCGGCGGCCGTCGGCATCGGGCAGGGGGTGCCGATGGAACTGGTGGCGCGGGGGCTTGAATCGACGCCCGGGGGTGTGCCGGGGCGGCTCGATCGAATTCGCCGCGGTCAAGAGGTCCATGTGTTCGTCGATCAACCCACCAGCGGCCATGCCCTGGCATCGACCCTCACGAGCCTCCGGCGGCTCACGCCAGGGAAGCTGATCGTCCTTGCCGAGGAGAAGGCGCTGGCGACACTGGGGGGCGGAAGGCGGTTTGCGGAGCGGGTGTCGCGGTGGTGCAACGACTGCCTCATCGCTCCGGAAGGGGTGCTCGATGCCGGAGCCGGGAGCCGACAACTGGCCGCCTATGCCCGCATCGACCGGCTCCTTTCCGGGCTCGGATCGCGCGACTGCGTGCTCCTCGTCGGCACGAATCTCGTTCCTGGCCCCGATCCCGGGGATCCGGGTGATCCTGGGGAGCCGCAGGTCCCCTTGGCCGTGCTCGTCGATGCCTGGCTGGAACTCGCCCATCCGGCCGAGGGGAGCTTCCGGAAGAAACGCGCTGCCTAGCGGGCCCTCCATCGGGCATGGACGGAATCGGATCGGGGGAGGCACAATTCGTCGGCCTCGCTTCCGTCGCGCCGGGCCAGAGGCGACACTGTTGTCCTTCGGCTGCGATGACGGCCAACGACGGCGACGGCGGCGGACAGACACCGATGAGGAATGATGAGGCATAGGGATGAGCGCAGCAGTGGCGGGTGGTGACGTGGGTGGCAGGCACGAAGGATCTCCGTTCGACGATCTCGCTGTGGCGGTCGGCGAGGGCGAACCGCTCGCCCCGCACACCTGGCTGGGGGTCGGCGGCCCGGCAGCCTGGTTCTGCGAGCCGGTCGATGTCGCGGCGCTCGGCCGGGTGGTGAAACGCTGCCAGGAACGCTCGATCCCGTTGCGGGTCATCGGCGGCGGGTCGAATGTCCTCGTCCCGGCAGCGGGGTTTGCGGGGATGGTCGTCCGCCTTTCGGCACCGGCGTTCAGCACGATCGAAGTGCAGGGATCGGCGGTGCTGGCCGGCGCCGGCGCCAAGCTCGTCCATGTCGTGGCGGCTGCCGTCCAGGCCGGCCTGTCGGGGCTCGAGACGCTCGTCGGGATCCCGGGGACGATCGGAGGGGCGCTGGTCGGCAATGCCGGCGGCCGCGGTGGCGACATCGGTGACACGGTGCGGTCGGTGACGGTGATGAACCCCGACGGCTCGGTCGTGGAACGGGGCGGGGCCGATCTCACCTTCGGGTCGCGGTGGAGCAATCTCGACGACGTGATCGTCATCGGCTGCCGCCTCGAACTCGAGGCCGAGGACACCGACCTGCTCACCAAACGGATGCAGAAGCGTTGGATCGTCGATCGCACCGAGCAGCCGGCCGGCGTGCGGACGGTGGCGATGATGTTCAAGGATCCCCACGGCTCGACGGCCGAGGCGCTCGTCGCCCAGGCCGGAGCTCGCGAGATCCGCGTCGGTGAGGCATCGATCCACGGTCCCCGGTCGAACTACGTCGTCGCGCAGCCGGGCTGCACCAGCGACGATGTCCGCCTCCTCGTCGAGCAGGTCAGGGCCCGGGTGCGGGAACGGCTCGGCGTCGAACTCACCCCCCAGATCGAACTCTGGTGAGCGGCCGGCAGGCGATCCCATGACACCCAATCCCCGCCGCCGCGTCACCACCCCGGAGCCTCCGCCGGAGGAGCCCTCGGTTTGGAAGGCGATTCTCGCGCGGCGCGTGGGGCTCGGCGCGGTCGGCGTCGTCCTCGCGGCCGTGGGGCTGGCCGCCTTCGTCTGGCCGCGGGTCGCCGAACGGGTGGGGGGGAGCGACGACGTCGTGCTCGTCCCCGACGCCATCGAGCTTCGTGGACAGGCGCCGTGGGTGAAGGCCGACATCCGCGCCGAAGCGCTGCGGGATGCGAGCCTCGACCACGGCCTGCCGCTCCACGACCCGGAACTCGCCAACCGGCTCGCCCGTGCCTTCGACATGCACCCCTGGGTGCGGCAGGTGGTGAAGGTGGAGCTGCGCCACCCGGCTGCGGCGCTCGTCGAGGTGCTCTGCCGCGAGCCGGCGGCCATGGTCGGCGTGGCCGGGGGACTCCTCGCCGTCGATGCCGAGGGGGTCGTTCTTCCCAGCGCCGACTTTACCGCCGAATCAGCGGCGTCCTACCCACGATTGGCGGGGATCGAATCGAGTCCCCAGGGGCCCGAAGGGGCGCGGTGGGGCGATCCGACGGTCGAGGAGGGGGCGGCGCTCGCGCATGTTATCGGACCGGAGTGGACGAAGCTCGGTATGAGCGAATGCCGGGCGGTGACGATCTCCACCGCAGACGGCCAGCGCCGGGTGTGGGAACTCGTCGGCGCCGACGGCAGGATCGTCGTGTTTGGCTCTGCCCCGGGGCGCGAACTCGACCGCGAGCCCTCGGCGGCGGCGAAGATCGCCCGCTTGCGAGCGCTCGATGGAACCTCGACCGAAAAGGTCGACCTCCGCGACGCCCCGGCTGGATCGTGAGGCCGCCGCCTCCAGCGGCGGGGTAGGTTGGCCACAGGGAGGTAGGCCACAGCCTGCTAGGGCGTCGTTGCTTCGCCTGCAGCATGGAGGACGAGCGTGCGGATCTCCCGGAAGGCCGGGTGGTCGGCTGAACGGCACCATTCGAAGAGGATCGCCTCGGTCGTCGTCAGGATCGCCCCGGCGCACTCCAGACGGCGCAGGGCAACGTCATGGTCGATGCGGTGCCGGGAGCCGACGGCATCGACGGCCACGAACACCGTCATCCCGGTGGCGAGGAGATCGAGGACGGTCTGACTGACGCAGACGTGGGTCTCGAGCCCGCAGACGATGATCGCGCTGACGCCGCTCCCCGCTGCTGCCGCCGCATCGAATCCCGGGCAGCCGGCACAGCTGAACGACAGCTTCTCTTCGGCCGACGGGAGGAGGGGACGGAGCCGCGGGGCAGTGGCTCCCAGCCCCTTGGGATACTGCTCGGTGAGGAGGCGACGGACCCCGAGGATCTGCGCCGCTTCGGCGAGCCTGGCCACGCGGGCCACGAGCCGCTCGGCCTCAGGGATCACGGCCAGGAGCCGCTCCTGGACGTCGATCACGCACACCAGCGACGTGGCGGGGAAGAGGCGCATGGGAAT
>Ga0209188_1003017_pt1 | contig 11947 bp, 9 predicted proteins | sample C_130625_EF_Meta_FD_187307 | JGI IMG/M metagenome (GOLD analysis project Ga0209188, IMG submission 187307) | Freshwater microbial communities from Lake Croche, Canada to study carbon cycling - C_130625_EF_MetaG (SPAdes) (version 2) | ecosystem: Environmental > Aquatic > Freshwater > Lake | place...
AATAAAAACTGGGATTTAATAACCGGGTTCAAAACAAAATATATTGATTTATTAAAACAGTATTATTATGTGGGAGGTATGCCAGAAGCGGTGTTGACTTTCATCAATCAAAAGGATTTTAAAAAAGTAAGGGAAAAGCAATTGAATATTTTGTCTGCATATGAACAGGATTTTTCAAAACATGCACCTCATGAAATTGTTCCAAGAATAAGGCTTGTTTGGCAATCACTGCCTTCACAACTGGCGAAAGAAAACAGAAAGTTTGTTTATGGGAATTTAAAAAAAGGGGCAAGGGCTCGTGAATTTGAACTAGCGATTGAATGGCTCACAGATGCCGGAATTGTCCATAAAGTTAGCAGATGCAACAAACCCGGATTGCCCTTGATTGCTTATGAGGTACTTTCCGATTTCAAATTGTATTTGTTGGATGTAGGTTTATTAGCGGCAATGGGAAATCTTGATATTCAAACGCTGATTGCTGATCAATCATTATTTGAGGAATTTAAAGGAGCCATCACTGAGCAGTACTTGTTACAGCAATTAAAATCAATCGACCAGCTTCCGGTATATTATTGGTCTGCAGAAAAAGCAACTGCTGAAATTGATTTTCTGATTCAATATCAAAACAAAATTATTCCTGTCGAAGTAAAAGCAGCAGAAAATCTGAAAGCGAAAAGTTTAAAAACATATCATCAGAAGTTCAATCCTGAAATAAGCATTCGAACTTCATTATCGGATTACAGAGAAGAAGATTGGTTGGTTAATTTGCCGTTGTATGTGTTTGGGGTATTTTTTGAGAGTTAATAAGTATGCTTGAATTCATATTAGATAGTTTTAATTAAAAGAGTTCAAAATTTAGGATAAGTGAAAATGTCTAATTTTTTAAAGTATCATATTCAGTCTGAAACATCAATCCTCCCAAAGATTCTTTTTCTTCTTTTGATATGCTGCGCAAGGTTCTTCTAATGCATCTCTTGGTTACTCTTTTAAATTTCCCTTTTGTAATTACTTTGCCGGTTGGCATAACCATAAGTGTTGGTTTACAAGAAACCAAAATGATTCCAAAAAGGAGGTAAATGATGATTTTTTTCATTTAACTTAAACTAAATTTTATGAAAGGGACTAATGACTAGATTGCATAGTATCAAGACCATCAAAATCATAAACACTGCTTCGAATAATGGCACTGCTTGGAATTTTTGTTCTGAGCCTCAATAACTCTTCTTGTATTTTATCCTTTTTCCAAATTATTCTATCAGTGTAATCTTTATTGTAGAAAGTTACCTCCTCCAATTCAAAGGAATCTTTTGAATAAATCGTGTAGGCACAAGTATGTATGTTTCTCTTAAAAATATCAGAGAGATATTCAATAAAGGATTTTTTTGATTCAGGCTTCTGAGAGTAACTTTCAATAGAAAAAAAGAAAAATAAAATAAATACTAGGATTTTTAAATTATTGATTTTAATAATCATAATAGAGTTTAAATTATTGTTTATGAATTTCTGACTGAGCTATTCCAGGTGAACTTGGCTTCGATTTATCAATTAAATCCTTCTGTTTTGTTTTTTCTACAACTTCCATTACAACTCTAAAACCAATATCATCAGATGGGGCTGAATATTTTTTTTTGCTGACAATTCTAATATCATAACCAGGGTCTCTAAATCCACCACCTTTTGCTAATCCTTTTTCGTTAACCATCTCAGCTACATTGCCACTCATATTGTATAAACCAAAATCGTTTGGTTTGAATTGATTGATTTCACAAGTCATCAAAGACCTATCATTTAGACCGTATTCTATTGTTTCATCATCATTTATTACTTCATATTTTTTTGTGCTTACATCATAAGTAATGTGCTCTTGACCTATGCGATTGAAATTACACAAAAACCTTCCATCATAACCTCTTAAATAGGGACCTCCCCATGGAAAAGGTAATTGAGAACGACCACCTCTTGCTGCAAACTCCCATTCTTTTTCTGTAGGCAAACGAAAAATCACTTTATTGAATTTACGTTTGTTGTCATTATTATATTGATTTGTTTTCCACTTGCAGAATTCAATGGCTGCGTCATAACTAATATTGTTAACAGGGAAATTATTGATGGTATAATCTTTTTGGTGATAATAATGAGTTGACTTGTAATTGCTGTCAATTGATAAAGAATCAATTTTATTTTTCTCATATAATTCTTTATTACCTGAATTTCTCAAATCATTGAGAAAAACAAAATACTCGTAAAATGAAACTTCATATTTTCCAAAATAAACATCACCTTTTACAGGCAAATATTCTTGTTGATATATCTTTAGTTTTTTGTTCTTATTTCTATATTGAGCCATTGAAATATGAGTTTCTAAAAACAAAATGACAATAGTGAACAAAAATACTTTTCTCATAATTTATTGGTTTTGGAATGAAAGAGTATTGAAAAATGATTAGTGAACTTAGAAGTAATTTTAAATAGATGTTTGTTATAATTGTTAAATGTTATTTTCTTTAAATAACATTAACAATTTGACATAAAATTGCAAAAACATAGATGCATTGCCCTTAAAAATGAGAAATCGATTTCTATAAAATTCAAAATTGATTTAATATATTTGAACTATTCAAATGATATTGTAATGGAGTTGGTTATTGTAATACTTCTAATTGTATTCTTAGTCGGGTTGTTGTCAAGGAAAAAAGGTGATAACTTTCTTGATACTCTAAGTTCAGGTTGTGGAATATTAATTATTATTGTCGTAATAACTGCTATCATTTTAATTTATTTGGCTTTAAAAAAACACTAATACCAAAAATGGTTTTCACTTAATTCTTAATGGGTTGAAAAATATAATTAATTATTGTTTGTTTTTCTTGCTCTTGATAAATGTTTCAGAGTGTCATATTCCAGATAGTAAGTATAATAATCTAGAAAAAGATACTCTGATTTCCCGAAATGATACTGATTATAGATACATTGAAAATACTTCAAATCAATCTCGAAAACTTTCAATCACAGATTTTATAGGAGTATGGAAAATTCAAAATGACGGAAAATCAAATTTTGTGATGTTTAACCAAGACAAAGCTTTTTATCTGATAGAAAATGAAAATGGAAATACTGTTTCACAGAAAGGCTCATGGGATTACAATAGCGATTCAAACTTGTTACATTATGATTTAAATGGAGATTATTATTTTTATGATTTAAGTATTACTTATTCTGATAGCGTGACATTTACAGGTAAATCAAATTTTGAAGGAGATAACTTTGAATTAAAATTTGAAAGAGTCAGAGATAATAATGGAAAAATTTTACTTTATTCTGAAGCATTTAAAACATACTTAACGGAAAACACAACTTCAGATAATTCTGACAATTATGCAAATAATTATAATGGTGGGAATAATTCTGAAAGCAATAATAGTACACCCCAATATGAAACGTGTGATGCGTGTAACGGATCTGGGAGATGCTCGAACTGCAACAAGAGTTTTAGGGTACACTACTGGGATTATAACACAGATCAGTGGAAAGACAGAAATGAAATGAGACCAGGACAAGTTATGTGTTCTACCTGCTCTGGTGCCGGAGTTATTTATGGCTCATTTCAAGGAAATTTAAAAGATCCTGAAACAAGACCTTGCTATATTAATGGTTGTCAAGGAGGATGGTTGCCCTGCAATGAATGTAACGCAAATGGAAACGGCGAAAGACCCGGACAATGCAGAAGGTGCTATGGCAAAGGTGTTATCGGAAGATAGAAGAAAAAAAACTTAAGAAATTTAGTACCGAATAATTACATTTAAAATGAAACTCAAAACAATTTTATTTATAGCATTTTTATTCATAATTAAAATCAATAATGCACAAACCAAACACGCATTAGTTATTGCCATCTCAGATTATCCAAAAGTTTCAGGAAGAGAAAAAAATTGGCCGCAACTTAGTTCAAAAAACGATTATGACTTGGTGATGGAGATGTTGAAAAGGCAGGAGTTTCAGCAGGGCAATATTATTTCTCTATTGGATAAAGATGCCACTGTTGAAAATATTGAAAACGCATTTGAAAAACTGATATCAACTTCAAATTCCGGAGACATTATCTACTTCCATTTTTCCGGTCACGGTCAACAAGTAGCAGATGTAAATCCACCAAAAAATTTCAAAGCAAAATTTTTGAAGAAGGACGAAAAAGATGGTTACGATGAAGCATTGGTTACCTACAATGCTCCCTTGGAATTTGAAAAAGATTATCAATACCAGGATCATTTTGTTGATGACCAGATGAATTATTATATGAACAGGTTGCGAAAAAAAATCGGTGGTACAGGTCAGGTCATTGCTGTATTTGATTGCTGTCATTCCGGTTCGGCAACAAGAGGACAAAGTGCAGAAGTGATAAGAGGTACAAACATAATTTGCGCACCAGCTGATTATAATCCCAATAGTAATTCAGAAAAGGATTCGAGTATGGCATTTGATGCTGATTTCGATTATTCCAATAGTGATGATATGGGAAAACTAACTGCATATTTTGGATGTAAATCCGATCAGGTTGACAGAGAAGTAAAAGACGAAAAAACAAATAAAGGATATGGTTCACTTACTTATTATTTCATAAAGGCGATGGAGGAGTTAGGGCCCAATTCAAGTTACAATAATCTGTTTTCGAAAATCAATGAACAGATGGTACTTGGATTTAAAAACCAGCAACAACCTGAAGTTGAGGGTGATAATTTAAATCAATTAATATTTAAAGGAACTTTCATTGATCAAAAACCTTTTTACCAAATCACTTATGCCGGTTATAAAGAACTAACCATTAATGGGGGAAGTTTACAAGGTTTATCGATTGGAGATTCAATTGGTATCTATCCTAACACGGCCATTACTACAAAAGGGCAAACTGCAAAATACAACGGTGTTGTTACGCAAGTAGAACCCTACAGCTCAACTATTAATTTGAATAATTCTTTTGAGTCGGGAAAAGATGCTGAGGTGAAATACAGGGCTTTTGCAACCTATTCGTCAGCACCTTCGATGAAATTGAAATTGAATATCAGCGTAAGTTCCAAATCTTTGAAAAAAGAATTAGAGGGGTTGTTTGCAAATGAAAAAGCTATTGAGTTGGTGAAAACTGATTTTGATTATCAGATTGTGGATTCTGTTTATAATGGGAAGAGTGATCAAGTAATAGTTTTTCTCGGACCCAACAAACAAAGAGCACTAAGAAATATGACCCCCAGATCTGTAAAAGGGGATGCGATGCAGTCAGATTCGTTGCTGCAGTTTATAAAGCAATCGATGAAGACGGATATGTTTAGGAATTTAAATATAGAAGAAGAGTCATTGAGTTTTGATTATAAGATTCTTCCTTGTACATCTGATGGAAATTGCATTTATGATTCTACAAAATTTGCAAATGGCAATTTAAGGTTTGTTGACAAAACAAAGTTTCAGCTAATTATTAAAAACACAGGTAACAAAAGAATGTACGGTAATATAATTGACATAGACCCAATGAATGTATTGAGTTGGTTTACAAAAAGTGAGATGAAAAATTTTGAACTTTTACCAGGAGCTGAGAAGAAAATGAAAATTACGATTTCAAAACCTTACGGAGTGGAGCAGATGAAAATTATTGCAACTGACAGGCCAGTTGATTTTAGCTCATTACAAGAAAATGGAACATCACTAACAAGAGGAGGAGACACCAATCCTCTATTAGATTTTGTTGATAAATCGGTGAATGGCACACGCAGTGCAGGGGGAGAAGATGCGACAGGGGCAACGGTGAAGACTTTGACGTTTGAGATAATGGAGAAGAAATAATTTTTTGAAACTAATAAAAATCACACAATGAAAAAGATGCTCTTTCTCATACTTGTGCCATTCACAAGCTTTGCACAACAAAACAGAGGTTTAACAATTGAAAATGCTAGTAATGAATCACAATCAGGAAAGTTTCATGCGATAATCATTTCTGAAAATCAATATCAAGATGATAGAATAACTGATTTAATTGAACCTAAAAATGATGCCGATAAGCTGACATCTATTTTGATTTCAAAATACTTTTTTAATAAAGAAGATGTTACTAGACTAACAGACCCAACAAGATCTGATATATATAAAGCCATTGAACAAAAAACAAAATCACTTTCTATTGATGATAATCTCTTGATATTTTATGCAGGTCATGGTTATTGGGATGCCAATTTAAAAATGGGGTATTGGTTGCCATCTGATGCACAAAAAGACAGTAAGAGCAATTGGATGTCTAATACAGATATTTCAATTTATTTAACTGCAATACAATCCAATCACATTCTTTTAATTTCTGATGCATGTTTTAGTGGTGGAATATTTAAAACTAGAAGTTTAGGAGATATGGATCAAGGGACAAAAAGATTGTACGAAGTAAAGAGTCGTAAGGCTATAACAAGCGGTAATCTTAAGGAGGTGCCAGATAAAAGTGTATTGATGAAATTTTTCCTAAAAGAACTTGAAACCAACTCCGTCCAATTTTTTTCATCTGATCAATTTTTTTCAAAAATTCGTCAAAACATTTTGAACAATAGCAATACAGAGCCGCAATATGGTGTGATTCAAGGAACAGGCGATGAAGGCGGGGAATTTATTTTTTATAATGCAGGTGTGCCTTCAATTGCAGAAGCTAATGAAAATGCTGCGTTGGCTGCAACTATTCAAAATAAAGAAAAAAGAACGGTTAATAACGTTATCACAGAAAAAAATAGAATCTTAGATAAGCCTAAAAGAGTTGCCATAATAAGCTTTGATAATACTTCAGGAAAAATAAGTGAATATGGAGATCTTGGTGGACCATTGAGAGATATGATTGTAAGTGATTTAAGTGGTGTTGAAAATTTACTAATGGTAGATCGTCAAGCATTGGAAAAAGTATTGAATGAACAAAATTTGAATAATAGCAAAAGTTTTGATGAAGCAACTGCTACAAAAATTGGAAAGCTTTTAGGTGCAGAGGTTATCATTACGGGAACTTACTTTGAAATGTTTGGTAGTTTAAGGGTAGATGCCAAATTTATCAATGTTGAAACAGGAGCAATTTCTTTTTCTGTTGGAGCAGATGGGGCTAGAGAAAAATTCTTTGAACTAAAAAATACACTTGCAAATAAAATTGTAGAAAAACTAAAAAATTAATCAATAATGAAAAAGTTGTTGTTTTTAATATTGAATTTATTTATTTTTTTAATTGGTTATTCACAGTCAATTAAAGTTGCCATTCTTGATTTTGAAAATACATCGGGTAAAACCGAATATGATGCTTTAGGAAAAGCCATGAGCAGTATGCTCATAACGGATTTGAAAAATAATATTCATCCCAAAAAAGTTGATTTTTTTGAACGCGCTCAACTCAACAAACTTTTGGATGAACAAAAATTACAAAAGAGTAAAAACTTTGATGCAAAAACTGCAGTTGACTTTGGTAAGTTAAGCGGAGTCAATTACGTTTTCGTAGGATCTGTTTTTGTATTGGATGGCAATTGCAATATATCATCAAAATTGGTAGATGTAAAAACATCAAAAATCATTCTATCAAAAGAAGCTAATGGGAAAATTGAAACATGGCTTCAGCTAAAATCAGAATTGGCAGAATCAATAGCAAATCAACTAAATAATCCTGTAACATTAGATCCTGCTTATAAAAGCCAAAGTACCACTTTAGCAACACTCAATCAATATTGTAAAATAATTACCACAATGGACAATGGTGATTTGGAAAAAGCGGAACAAATGAGGGGATTATTTGAAGAAACAAATCCCGATTTTAAATATTTCAAAGACATTAAAGAGGATATTGAAAAGCTGAAACAGCGGGTTGCAGAATTGGAAAATGTTACAGATGTTTTAACCGATGCTTTCGAACTTGGGCAAAAAGCACTTTCAAAGTCAGATTACAAAAGTGCTGTAAAATACTTTGAGAAATTTATTCTCAATCCTGGAAATCAAGAATTCATTGAAAATAGGAAGTTATACGCATATGGCAAATTGTCTATTGCATATTTCAAAAATGGCGATTTTGAAAACGCATTATTAAACGCTACTAAAGCGAATAAAATTTACTGTTACTATCCTGAAACAAATGAAATCGAACTAATGTCATTGATGAAATTGAAAAAAAATGATGAAGCAAAGAAAAAATACAATTTTATACTGGATTCAATCTCATACGCAAATGAATTGAGTTTTAGGCGTGAAAACAAAAATGAATTATTAGAGTGGAAATCAATGGATGGACTTTTTTATGGTTTAATGGGCAAAATCAACCAAGACGAAGATGATTTTTGGTGTTACGAGGGTATGCCAAAATCCGGTTATTATAACAAACCTAAAAATGAATTCAAAATTAGGTCAACTCTAAAAGAAAATAATATTGATATTAATATTCTTGAAAGAGGATTGAATCAATATCAAAAAAAAGAGAAGAAACTGTTAGAACTCAATGATTCTGAAGTGTTTTCAAGTCCACAAATTCTATATTTATTTAAATCATCTCTAGAATATGCAGATGAATTGAGAAATCAAAAAGATTTTAATAATTACAAAAATCATCTTGAAAAAGAGATTCAAAGAATGGAACATTATGGGCTTGTTTGTGATGACAAAAAAAGAGATTTAAATAAGGAATGTGAATGTGATAAACATTATGAAATAGTAAAACGGTCAAATGACATAAGAAGTAAAAAATACGTATATAAAATTAGTTCAGAAAAACACTTTAATGAATTACCTTATACAGATTTTACTGAATTTTTACATGACATTCCTCTGATTTATGGTAAATTCATTTTTAAATATTTTATTTTTTGTTTGAGTGATAATAAAAACTACGACAAAGCACTTAATTTATATCATGAGATGAAATCAGGGTTTATAAAAAATAGGAATTCATATTTTTATGGGTTTTATTGGGATATAGTTTTAGGTCTAAGGCCTTCTAATGATGATTTGGAATCTAGATTTGAATTATCAGATGAAGTTTTTGAAAAAAAGTTAGATGAAAAAATTATTAATGAATTAAAGAACCAAAACATCACATCAGATATCTATAATAAAATAAAATTGGATAATACGTCTTTTAAAGTAATAGACAAGAATATTGAAATAGATAATCAATTATCTTCGAAAGATTTGATTTGGTCTAAACCAATTTGTATTACAAAAGATGCAAAAGGAAATAATTTTAAATTCGTTAAAAATTGGGGTCAAATTGATGATAATATACCCAGTTATTGCTTTTACGATTTTGATGAGCACAATCTGGATGAGTGTGGTCTTTTGTACAATTACGCTGCAGTAAAAGCTTTAAGTAATTTTCCTATACCTGGTTGGAGATTACCCAATCAATTAGATATTGATGTTTTAAAAAATTATAATACTAAGCAAAGATGCGGTTTTTTTGCTGGTTGGAGAGATAAAGAAGGGTTACCTTATGTTTATCATGGAGAAGAATTTCTAGGTGTTAACCAAGTTGATTATTTTTGGATTAAAGACTCACCAACTCCAAATGGTTTCGAAATAGGGGCAATATTAAGTGATGAAGCAGGAACTACGATTTTAAATTGCAAAGAATGTTTTTTTTCAGTTAAACTTATTAATTCCAAACAATAACCAATTTTATTAGAGATTCCTTTTATGCTTAATTTTTAATTTTAAGAAAATACTATTTATGAACAATAAACTCACCTTCATCACCTTATTGATTTTGTCATTTATTTCCAAAGAAATAAATGCCCAATCTCACTACATTGTTGTCATCGATAGAATCAACAACACCCAAACTTTCAAACAAAAAGAATTTAAAAACGGCAGACCTCTTGAAACAGACATCAAAACACCGGATGTTAAAAAAGGAGATATCATTACTGTTAGAATGATCAATTTTAATGAATTGATATATGGTCTTTATGTTCAGGGAAAATTAATTGAAAAACCTAAAAGTATAGTTTCTGATGTATTAAAAGCATCGGATGATATGCTTGACACCTATTCAATGTCTCCTGCAATGGGTAAATTAACAAATTTGCTAAAATACCCTCCAACAATAACAAGAGGGGAATCAGGTGAGAAATCAGCAGCAAGTTTACATAAGCGTTTGGTAAAAGTGATAAAAGAAGTTGCTGAAACAGAAGCTGCATATAATGACATATCGAATGATGAAGGTCTTACTTTAGAAGAATTAAAAAATAGAATAAATGACCTTGATTCAAAATTTAATTCTAAATCTATTGTAAATGAGTACAAAAAAATTGAGAAAGATGTTCAACAATCTGCCGATTCTACAGATGCTGATTGGGCCTCAATTTTAGAGACAACAAATGACTATGAAGAAAATGATATTGAAGATATAGGAACCAAAATCCACGACTTTAAAAAAGCATTAGATCAAGTAGATTTTATTTCAGAGACTACATTTATTGTAGAAGAAAATGAATCTCGTTACTCTTCATCAGATGTTGTTTATGAAAAATTCAATATCAAAGCTAATGTATACAAAAGGGTAGAACCAATAACAACAAGATCAATCGCTGATACAAAGAAGCAGTATAAACAAGATGAATATCATAACCCAGATGATCAACTCAACCAAAGTTTTGATTTGAATTTAAAAGTAAAAAATAAATACGCACCTTATTTTGGAATTGCTGTCAACAGGATATTTGTGCCTAATAACAGATTCTCTTACTCAACCGTGTATGATTATTTTTCTGACTCTGTTAAATTCAAATCTACTTCAGTTGGTGGACCCAAAACAGCAATCGGATTGTCTTTAAATTTTGATATCCCATTACATTCTCAAAATCTTAGTTTCGCCGGAAGTTTGGGATATACGATGGCCTTTTGGAAATCGGCCTTGGGTAATGACGCGGAGAGCTCCAATAAAAAAGGTTTTGTTACAACAGGCATAAGTATTGGTCATAAAAAATTTAAATACATCAATCTTGCAGTCGGAGCCGCTTGGGGTGAATATTCACAATTGTCATCTAAATATCAGGCAGATAAATTCATAGAAAACAATTTATCAGATGCTGAAATATCAGCCGCTGTAAGCAAAAAAATCAAACCAGCCTTTTACCTCGGATTGAACATTAATCTTTAATTTATTTAAAGATCAGATCTCAATATTAAAGTAGATTTTTTGGCTATATTTGAAAAGCAAAAACCTACTTCAATGTTGAGATTTTTTTTATCCTTTATTTTCTTATTTAACTCGCTTATCTTTTTCGCCCAAACCAATAGCAGTATTACTGTTTATTGCACCACTGGTAAGGTTGAATTGAAATCAGGAAAAGAAAGTCGGATGTTAAAGTCGTATGATATTTTGATGCCTCAGGCACTTCTAAACTTCACTCCAAATTCGAAATTATTTTTTATCAGTACTGATAACAAAATGTATGAGTTTGCAAAATCGGGTAAATATACAGTTTCCAAAATTACTGCTTCCGTCAATAAAACACCCGGAGAAATGAGCAATGCGATGTCGTTGATCATTCATCATTTTATTGAAAAAGGTAAATCCTATCATGATAAAACGAATTTCAGTACAGCCGGTGTGGTTACAAGAGGAGGGCAAGCTAAGTCGTTACTTTTCCCTACATACAACACACCAATTCTATTTCAGAAAAAAATAACTCCAATATTCAATACCAGCATCATTGATTCGTCTGCGGTAGTCAATATCTCATTGGTCATAAATGACAGTATCATAAAGAACTTTCAAATAAAGAATGGAGAAACTATTGAATTGCCGGATGATTTGAAAAGCGGTGATGAAGTTTTTTTGAAAATAAACCGCGGAATTGAACCTGAAATGATAAAACTAATGGTTGCATCTGAACAGAAAAAGAATGCTATACTAAAAGAATTACAACAAATAGAAACGGATTTTAATTCAGATGACAACATG
>Ga0209188_1003021_pt1 | contig 11932 bp, 15 predicted proteins | sample C_130625_EF_Meta_FD_187307 | JGI IMG/M metagenome (GOLD analysis project Ga0209188, IMG submission 187307) | Freshwater microbial communities from Lake Croche, Canada to study carbon cycling - C_130625_EF_MetaG (SPAdes) (version 2) | ecosystem: Environmental > Aquatic > Freshwater > Lake...
ACAGGGGTGAATGGAGGTGAAGGGGTAGATAAACCCTTGAAAATCTTGCCTTTCGGCTGTGGGCCCACCAGGGCATGATCCTGGGACCCCCTGATTATGAGGGTCTCAAGTGGTATTCTATACCTTTTCTTTTATTGATACTCAATAGGATACAAGATTGAAATAGTTTTATATTTCTCATATTTCACCTGTTTTAACCCGTTTTTGGTGAAAACCTGGCACGGAACCTGGCTGGGATTTTATTTTAAATGTTTCACTTTAGTGCAACATAAATTCATATCTTTGCAATGTGTCAGATAATAAAAAAATAAGGACAATTGTATTTTACAAAGAATACTTTCAAGAGTTTTTCTCTACACAAAAAGATAAGGTTAAGGATAAAATAATCTGGACACTTACATTAATAGAAGAAATTGAACGTGTATCAGAACATTATCTTAAACATTTAGAAGGTACAGATGGATTGTATGAAATTAGAATTCAATTAGGAAACGATATTTTTAGAATATTCTGTTTTTTTGATGCAGGAAAACTAATTATAATAACAAACGGATTCCAAAAGAAAACACAAAAAACGCCGAAACAAGAAATTGAAAAGGCGTTAAAAATTAAACAAGATTATGAAAACGAGAAGTAACACCTTTACCTTGGAACAATTTAAGGAAAAGAACTATGGGGCTAAGGGAACTTTAAAGCGTGAGAAATTAGAAGCAGGCTACCAAAATTTCAAATTGGGTGCATTGCTTCAAGAAGCAAGGTTAGGTGCAGGATTAACGCAAGAAGAATTAGCTGCAAAAGTGGGCACAACAAAATCTTATATTTCTAAATTAGAAAACGACATTAAGGAGGTAAGACTTTCTAATCTTCAAAAAATTGTAGAATTAGGATTAGGAGGAAAATTGGAGCTTTCAATTAAGATATGAGAATAGACTGGATAATTCGCCGATTTCTATTTTTTCATAGAACGAATTACAGTTGCATAAAGGGATAACTTGTGCTTTCATAATTAGTCCCAAAGTCCTTGGGTTAAAAATTCTAATTTTTCCTCTTTACAAGAAGGGCAATGGTATTTCTTGTCTTCTAAAATATATTGTAAATCCATTCCCATTATCCAATCAATGACTACTTTTTTAGGATTATAAAACCTATCAGATTCATCATCACTAAAATAACCTATTTTTCTACCATACAGAATTAGCTTTTTTCGACATTTCCAACATCTGTTTTCTTTGGCAAATAGGTTGCTTTGGGAAATAGTTGCACAATGGTCACAATAAAATGGCGCATAAACCTTAGTAGTAAAGTCAATCATCCCTCCTCCAATTAATATTGGTTTAAATTGAGCACCACAATCGCAATCTGGTTTTACTATTTTACCCATTATTAGTATTTACTTTTCCCATTAAATAAACTGCCCAATTAACTTAGTAGTCCTCGGCCTACTTTTCGTTCTAAACCCGATTTTGTGGTAGGGATACCTGTTTCTTTTGCAAATTTTTGTTTTGAAGAAGAAATGCCTAATGCCCTTTTCCAGCTAAAGCTAAAACCGTACTTTCCCATATTTTTCTAATTAATTATACAATTTAAGTATTTCTTCTTTCTTTAAATCATATTCGTGAATGGTAATAAGTACCTCATCAAACATTTTCTTCAGTACTTGCAGTTTTTTTAGGGCATCATTAGGGTCTTCTATATTGCGTTTCTTGTATGCTAATATTTCTTCATTAGAAAGTACTTCTATTTCGAAATTCACATAATCATCATAGTTAATTCTGCAACAAGCTATTTTACCATCGGTAGTAATATCCCATCCAGTATTGGAGCCCCAACATAATACCTGATTGGCTACCCAATTCATATTTCCATACCTTGGTTTATACCTCATATTCATATGCATACCCCTTTGTATTTGCTTTAAATGAATACCATAATTAATTTCAAGAAAACCAGTATGCACTTTACTAAAAGGCATCATTTGATGAAAAAGGACTGGTGTAAGTATATTAACGATTCTTGCCCTTTTAATAGCTTCTTTCATAGGCCACACTTTTCCATACATATTAAATAATTGTTATTGTAAATTAAAATTATAGTTTCATTATATATTTCATTATATTTATATTAATTAATTATAATGAAATCCAAGTTATTATTAGTATTAACTATACTAATTTCTTTTCAAAGCTTTTCTCAATGGGAATCTAGTAAACAAGAGTTTAAATCTCCAAATTTAAAGTCCTTATTAGCATCCGCTAAGACAGTTGCAATATTGCCCTATAAGGCAAATATTTCTTATAAGAAAATGCCTAAAGGAGTTACAGTTGAAAATATAAAGGAAGAAGAAAAAATTGCATCCATTCAAATGCAAGAGGGTATGTATACATATTTATTAAGAAAATCTAAAGATTACACGGTAACATTTCAAGACATAAGTAGAACTAATGCATTGTTAAAGAAAGCTGGAATATTTGATAATCTCGATGAAATTTTAGCTAATTCAGTTTGTAAAATATTGGGTGTAGATACTATAGTTAAATCAACTTGGACTTATGAAAAAACTGGAAGTGAGGCAGGAGCAATAATTAGCACTTTAGCATTTGGTATTGCAAAAGGAGTTGCAAGTGGTTCATTGGTATTACAATTGTATGGAGCAAAGGATGGGGAACTATCTTGGAGATTTTATAAAGAAATGAATGAATCGGCATTTTCTAGTGCAAGTCAACTAATGGAAAGAATGATGAGAAAAGTTGGAAGAAACTTTCCATTTGAAAAATAATCTAATTCGAATATAGTAATAAAATACAAATTTTAAAATATTTATAACAATGAAGAAATTTATAATTATCGTATTATGTTTAATTACATTAATTGGAAACACTCAATCAATTTCATTTGAAGAAGCCTTAAAAACTAGTACTGAAATATTACCAGAACAAATTTCTAATCAATATCCTTTATTTTTTAAGGTATTACTCAGCAGCAAATTGGAAGATAATTATATAACAAAAGTGGCTTATGGTGAATTTGAAGGAAAGTTTCCTATTAGGTATATTAATAATAAGGGCGTTATAATCTTAGATAATAAATATTTCACTTCTGGATCTACAAATATTGAAAGCTATGCAATTTGGAGCCTTTATAATAATATAGGAACAATACACTATTTAAAAGATAATAACAAGAATAGTGTTGATTATGAAGGTTTTAAAAGTAAATTTTATTTTGCTATTGGAAAAGCAAAAGAACAAGCGGAGAAAGGTTATTGTTTGACATTAAAAACTGGAATAAATAATGTTGTTGGTATTTCAAAAAATGCAACTGATTTAAATTTAAAACAAGCTGCTCTAGATGTTACAAACGATAATTTATTTAAACAAATGGTAGAGCTTTCAAAATTAAAAGGGTGTCCTATTGAAACTAACCAAATTAATTCAAATACATTAAATAATAGTCAAACTAATTCAAGTACAAATAACAATCAACAAAGCTCACAAACAACTACAACTAGTCAAATAAATGAAGAAGAAATATTGGGAAATTTAAAAGTTAAAATTGACAATATAACAAAGAGTGTAATTTATTATGATAAAAGAACTGGATATGATAATTTATATGGAGAGGGTTTATATGCTTCTTTATTCAAGTCGCAAAATAAATATTTACTTCGTACAACATATTACCACATTTCAACAGCAGCTGAACCAGCTACAATAACAAAAATACTCGTTAATGTCGGAGAAAACGAACCAATTAATTTGAAATTCAAACCATTTATTGGAGTAAATTCAATGATTGAATCTGTAGTATCTAAAAATGCTTTTTATTATAAACTATTAAAAAAGGCGGTAGAAAATAAAACATGTATGATGAGAATTTATTATGATAATGGAAGAGCAACTGATTATAGTTTAGGAAAAAGAGAAATTTCTGAAATTGCAACTATTTTGGATGCTTATGAAAAGTTAAATGGTTTAAATTAATCATTTGTTATTTGATTAATTGTATTAAATAATTAAGATGAACGATATACAAATAATAACGGAGGCTTTGGTTGAATTTAGAAATGAGAGAGATTGGGAGCAATTTCATAATCCAAAGGATTTAGCTATTGCGCTTAATATTGAAGCGGGTGAATTATTAGAAGCATTTATTTGGAAGGACGCTAACACTGCAAATCCTCAAAAAATTAAAGAAGAGTTAGCTGATGTATTTGCATATGCATTCTTGATGGCAGATAAATGTGGCCTTAATGTAAAGGATATTGTTTTAGAAAAAATTAAGCAAAATTCACTAAAATACCCTGTTGAGAAATCAAAAGGGACTGCGAAAAAATACAACGAGCTTTGATAGTTTATAGTGCGAATAAAACCCAATTCTTAAATGACGTACTTACCAACGACATAGAGGGTATTGTTTTAAAAAATGTCAAACAAAAATTAAACAGAGGTGTCGGTATTGCTGAAATTAGGTCCTGGGCTGCTTCATTAGTATACATGGATCGAATTATGCAAGACCAAGATATTCCAGTTGATTGTGGTGTTGCAATAGAATACCAAATTCCACAAACTGGTAAAAGAATAGATTTTATTATTTCTGGGCAAGATGCAAATAACAGAGATAGTGTATTATTAGTTGAGCTTAAGCAATGGGCTGAAGCTAAATTGACAAATAAAGATTCGATTGTTGAAACTTATGTTGGAGGTAGAATAGGAGAGCATACTCATCCATCTTACCAAGCCTGGTCTTATGCCACTTTATTACAAGGTTTTAATGAGGTTGTTTATACTGAAAATATTCAATTACATCCTTGTGCTTACCTACATAACTACATTGATGACAATGTAATTAAAAACGAATTTTATTCAGAATACATACAAAAGGCGCCGGTTTTTTTAAAAAGTGACGCACTTAAACTAAGAGAATTTATAAAGAGCCATGTAAAGTATGGGGATCGGTCAAATATTTTATACCGTATTGAAAATGGTAAAATTAGACCATCAAAAATGCTTGCTGATAGTATTGGGAAAATGATAAAGGGAAATCAAGAGTTTGTCATGATTGATGACCAAAAAGTAGTTTATGAAAATGCATTAGCACTAGCAAAGAAGGCAAGTTTAACTAATAAGCAAGTTTTAATAGTCCAAGGAGGGCCAGGTACTGGAAAATCTGTGGTTGCAATTAATTTATTGGTTGAACTAACAAAAACTGGCTTATTGGCACATTATGTGTCTAAAAATGCTGCCCCAAGAGCCGTTTATGAGTCAAGATTAACAGGGAGTCTTAAACCCACCATAATTAGGAATTTATTCAAAGGCTCTGGAGCATTTATTGGAACTCCAGAAAACGAATATGATGCCTTAATTATTGACGAAGCCCATCGCTTGAATAAACATAGTGGGCTTTATGGTAATCTTGGTGAAAATCAAATAAAGGAAATCATTTCTGCTTCAAAATTTTGTATTTTTTTTATTGATGAGGACCAGCGTGTAACACTTAAAGATATTGGTCAAAAAAGTGAGATCGAATTATGGGCTCATAAATTAGGTGCAAGTGTAACAGAAATGGAATTAAACTCGCAATTTAGGTGCAACGGTTCTGATGGTTACTTAGCTTGGCTTGATAATATTTTACAGATAAAAGAAACCGCAAATGAAGACTTAGGTGACATTGAATACGATTTTAAAGTAGTAGATAGTCCATCTGAATTAAGAGACATCATTTTCGAGAAAAATGAAATAAATAATAGGGCTAGATTAGTTGCGGGGTATTGTTGGAAATGGCCTAGCAAAAAAGACACAAGCAAATATGATATAGAGTTTCCAGAATATGATTTTAAAATGAAATGGAATCTAACTGAAGATGGAAGTACTTGGATTATCAGTCCTAAATCGGTTAATGAAATTGGGTGTATACACACATGTCAGGGTTTAGAAGTGGATTACATAGGAGTGATTATTGGAGAAGACTTTATAGTAAGAAATGGACAAGTAATTACTGAAGTTTCTAAAAGGGCAAGTTCGGACAAATCAGTTCATGGATATAAAAAACAACTTCTGGAAAAGCCAGCAGAAACTAGAGCAATGCTTGATTTGGTTATCAAGAACACTTATAGAACACTAATGACAAGAGGAATGAAAGGATGTTATGTATATTTTGTAGATAAGGAAACCGGAGTATATTTTAAAAGTATATTAAATGGTTAATCTCCCACATAATAAAAATTTACCTATTGCCAATCTGGCTGCTTGTTTTAATAATACAACAACACCATATAAGTTTTATTGGCTTTTATCAATTTTGAATGAAGTTGAAACGGGGAATTCAAAGATATATAAACGTGTTTTATATACAAAAATGATTAGCACAGCATGGTATACAGTCAATTACTTTCATGTGTCTTTTGGAAATCAGGATAAATTACAAGAAGCAATTAAATTAATTAAGGATGCTGAAAATCTAAATATTGATGCAAAGCGAACAGAGATAGAGAAAGTATTAAATTCTACAACTAACAAATTTACTATAAAGCAACTTTCACATTTTAATAAAAATGTGCCACATTGGTTTTTGAGCCCATGGTTTCCTAAAAAGACCGAAAAAGAGATATATAAATTATCAAAAGAAGATAGGACTAACTGTTTGTATGGCTTATATGATGATTTTATACAAATGAATCCTATTTGGATTAATTACTTAATTGAGAATAGTAAAATTTTAAAAGACTTTTGTTATTGGAACTTATCCCTTTATTTACAAAAAAGGAATCCAAATGTTCCAGATATCCCAAATAAACTAATACAACCAGCCACAAGAAAAGCATTAACGCAACAAAGAAGTAAATTTTGGGATATTGTCATTAAAGAACATGGGGGTCTTAAATGTATTTATACAGGCAAAACAATCAAAATAGGCGAATATGCTGTAGAGCATTTTGTACCGTATAGTTTTGTGTCTCATGATTTAATTTGGAATTTAATTCCGGCCGATAAAGTTTTTAATAGTTCAAAGAGTGATAAGCTTCCTTCAATTGAAAAATACTTTAATCCTTTTTTCAATATACAGAAAACAGCTATAGAAATTATTAATGCAAAGTCACCAAAAAATATCTTTTTGGAGGATTATTTAACCATTTTCCCAGACATTAATGAAATTTCTGCGTTGCCTATTTCTTTTACAAAAGAAAAATTTAAAGAAAAAATACAGCCTTTAATTACTATCGCTTCAAATAACGGATTCGAATTTTTATGATAACTGATAATAACATAAGCTGCCCTTTTTGCATACTTGAATCAAACAGAGATGTAGTTATTGAAAATGAAAACGCATTTGCAATCTTTGATAAATTTCCAGTGAGTAATGGTCATTTACTAATTATACCTAAGCTTCATAGTAATTCATATTTTGATTTAGATATTGAAATACAAAATGCTTGTTGGGATATAGTTAATCATGTAAAACAATTACTTGAAAAAATGTATTCTCCTTCAGGATACAATATTGGTATTAATATAAATGTAGCTGGTGGTCAAACAATACCTCACGCTCATATACATCTTATCCCACGATATATTGGAGACGTTTCTAATCCAAGAGGAGGTGTAAGAGGTGTAATTCCTTTTAAGCAAGATTACAAAGCAGTTTAATGCGTTACACTAATTTAGTTGGTCTACAGATTGCTTGAATTAAATGTTATTCCCCCAAATAACTATCCTCTCCAAAAACAACCACCCCAACATTTCGCACGTTTCAACAAAAGAGTTATGGTGCAAATTGCTTCTAAATGAAAAAGCACCTACAAAGTATTCCTTCGTAAGTGCTTGATTCCCAAGTGGGCCCACCAGGGCATGATCCTGGGACCCCCTGATTATGAGTCAGGTGCTCTAACCAACTGAGCTATAGGCCCGCATCTTTCGATGTAGGCGGCAAAAATAGTAAAAATGAAAATGTAATGGCCCATATTAACCGAATATTTTAACCTTTTTTAAAGGTATCTACCCTTTTTTTCAACTATTTTTGCGTTATGAAGAAAGTAATATTATCCGCTTTAACTATTTTGTTCCTTGGACACTTTGCTATGGCACAAACTACAACCACTCCGAGTGATACAAAAATTGACCTAACTGGCCGTGCAGCCGATCATCTAATGATTCAATTTGGTTCCGACGCTTGGACAAATCGCCCCGACAGTGTAAAAACAAGTGGCTTTAGTAGGCATTTTAATGTTTACTTTATGTACGACAAACCATTTAAAAAGAATCCTCATTACAGTGTTGCTTTTGGAGCAGGTATTGGAACCAGTAATATTTTCTTTAATGACCATACTTATGTGAATTTGAAGACATCAGCTAGCACCCTTCCTTTTCAACATTTAGATTCTGCAGCCAATCATTTTGCGAAACAAAAAGTAACGACTATTTATTTGCAAGCCCCTTTTGAACTAAGGTATTACAGCAATCCTGCCCATCCGGGTAAATCATGGAAAGCAGCAGCAGGGATTAAATTAGGACAATTGCTGAAAGCATATTCTAAAGCTAAAAATTACGAAACAGCCAATGGGTATTCTATCTATGGGAAAACATACATTGAAAAACAACAAGATACACGCTTTTTTAATTCAACTGACGTTACTTTAACAGGTCGTTTTGGGTATGGCATTTTCTCATTTGATATGGGCTATTCACCAACGGCTGTCTTACGTGATGGATATGGTGCTGTGATGAATAAAGTTTCCTTTGGTATTACGATTAGTGGTTTATAAATTACCCTCATCATATTGGTAAAACCCTCTGTTTGGAGGGTTTTTTATTTGCGTTAAACATTAGAGTATCTTTGTAAAAACATTGCATTTTGATAGAGAAAAAGCAGATCATTAAAAAGGAAGAGAAAGCGGTTTTAGTGGGGCTTATCCAACAGGAGCATACCGAGGAGCAAGTAAATGAGTATTTACACGAGTTGGCTTTTTTAGCCGAAACCGCTGGGGCTATGACCATTAAATTGTTCAAACAAAGATTACAACATCCTGATAGCCGCACTTTTGTGGGCAAAGGAAAACTAGAAGAAATAAAGCAATATGTGGCGGCAAAAGATATTGACATGGTGATATTTGATGATGAACTTACGGGCTCACAAATTTCAAATATTGAAAAGGAAGTTAAGTGCCGTGTGATTGACCGAAGCGATTTAATTTTAGACATTTTCGCATCACGTGCCCGCACTGCGCAAGCAAAAGTGCAGGTGGAGTTGGCACAATACCAATATATTTTACCACGCTTAAAAGGGATGTGGACGCACTTGGAACGACAAGGTGCAGGTATTGGATCACGTGGTCCGGGTGAAACTGAAATTGAAACCGACCGTCGTATTGTTAAAGATAAAATATCCTTACTACGCAAACGTTTAGCAGAAATTGATAAACAATCCTTCACACAGCGCAAGGAGCGTGGTGAGTTTATACGGGTAGCCTTGGTGGGGTATACCAACGTAGGCAAAAGCACCATCATGAATTTAATGAGCAAGAGCGAAGTGTTTGCTGAAAATAAATTGTTTGCAACCCTTGATACCACTACGCGTAAAGTAGTTTTTGAAAACACACCTTTTTTATTAAGTGATACCGTTGGATTTATTCGTAAGCTTCCGCATCATTTAGTAGAAAGTTTTAAGAGCACCTTAGATGAAGTGCGTGAAGCCGATGTATTATTACACGTGGTGGATATTTCACATGCGCAGTATGAGGATCAAATTGCCGTGGTGAACAAAACCTTACAAGAATTAAAAGCCTTTGACAAACCTGTGGTGACAATTTTCAACAAGATGGATTTGTACAAGCAAAAATATTTTGATGAGTGGTTGGAGGATGAAGTGAAGGAAGATATTTTAAGTGAATTGAAAGAACGTTGGAATGGCATTACCAACAATCAATGTGTTTTTGTTTCGGCTATTGAAAAACAAAACATCGAAGAATTAAGAACCGTTATTTTGCATAGAGTACGTGATATGTACCAGGTAAAGTATCCGTATAAAACTGTTTTCTTTACTTAATTGTTTTAAAGCACTTGCATGAATTGGGTATTAGTAACCGAGTTTCCTTTAAGCCTTGATTTTGGAGAAAATGGCATGCTCGAAATGGAGCTTGAAGGGCGTAAATTTACCCTGGCTAAATGGTCCGATCAGTACTTTGCATTTGCCCAAAAATGCCCCCATGCCAGCGGCCGAATGGCATCGGGATTCATAAACACACATGGTCAGGTAGTTTGCCCCTTGCACCGTTACGCCTTTGACATGAAAAATGGTCGAAATACCACCGGCGAAGGCTATTTTTTGAAAACATATCCCATCGAACAGCGTCCGGAAGGAATATTTATTGGATTTAAGCCCAATTCTTTCTTTTAAACTTTTGTTCTTTGCGAATTTTTATTATTTTTGCCACCCTATTAAAGGGAACACTCCTCCTTAGCTCAGTTGGTTAGAGCATCTGACTGTTAATCAGAGGGTCTCTGGTTCAAGTCCAGAAGGGGGAGCTTGATAATCAACCACTTACACAAAAATGTAGGTGGTTTTTTTATGTCCTGGCCAGGTTTGTGCCAGGTTTCGATTTTTTTGATGGAAAACAGGGGTGAATGGAGGTGAAGGGGTGGAAACTGATCATCTTTATATTTAATATTTCGTAACGATATTTTTTTTTACTACTGTCCGATAGAAGTATAAAAAAATGTTGTTGTAATTAACCATCCTCCTAAACGAGGGTGGTTTTTTATTTTAATTAATTTCTTTTTGGGTTGGATGCTTTGAGAATTTCCCCAAAAAAAGGAATAAGTAACAATTATTTAATATTTAGAAATCTTTTAAAATGAAAGAAAAACGAATTTTATAATTCACAAAAAAATTTAAAAATGAAATTAAAAATTTTCAAGAATCTTGTATTCTTAGCTTTTGGACTGATTTTAAGTTCTAATGTATTTTCGCAACAATTAAGACCCGTAGTTAAAGATGCTATGGGTATTAGGTTGGACGAAACTTTTTCTGGGAAAATTATTTGTAGTCAAAACGAAACTGAGCCAAAGTTTTCCGAAAACTTACCAGAAGGTTTCAATTTGACTTTGATTAATTATTCTAATTTTCCTAATAAATCCAACACTTTATCTTCAAATATGTTTTTTTCAAAAACTTTTGGTGATGGAAGATCCTCTTTTACTATGCCTCCAAATGGAGTAGTGTACATTAATGTAGTAATAGTTAATGGGAAAAAAAGGATTTATCTCCTCGGTGATGTAAACTAAAAAGTATTTTTCTGAATAATAGACCATCCTCCTAAACGAGGGTGGTTTTTTATTTTAATTAATGTCCCGGAATCTCTGTGCGTTGTATTAAGAATTAATTATTGATTAGATTAAAAATTAATTCTTAATCTAATTTATGTTATAATGTTCACTATTATGTATAAGTGAACATCACTAACTCATAAAACCCGGCCAGGTTCCGGGCCAGGTTTTCTCAAAAAAAGTAAAAAAAGGGGTCAAATATGAGACATCCCGTTTAATATGAATCTTGTATCCTATTGATTATCAACGAAAGAAAATATATAGAATACCTCCAGAATCCCTGTTAATCAGAGGGTCTCTGGTTCAAGTCCAGAAGGGGGAGCCAAACTAGAAAAGCCATCAGCAATGATGGCTTTTTCTTTGTCCGTCAGTGAGTTAGGGTAGTTGCATCTTTTTGTTTTTCTTTGATTAACTTCAGTACTTAAATAATCAAACGAATATAAAAATGAAAAGAATTGCCCTCCTATCACTTTTGCTTCTACCATTACTTGGTTTTGCACAAAACACCCAATATACGGTTACCTCTTTTTTACCTGAAGGGCCATTGGCTCCTAATACACATTATATTGGTGAGGCTTGGTTAAGTAGTGTACTTCAAGGGGATAGTGAATTGA
>Ga0209188_1003022_pt1 | contig 11928 bp, 11 predicted proteins | sample C_130625_EF_Meta_FD_187307 | JGI IMG/M metagenome (GOLD analysis project Ga0209188, IMG submission 187307) | Freshwater microbial communities from Lake Croche, Canada to study carbon cycling - C_130625_EF_MetaG (SPAdes) (version 2) | ecosystem: Environmental > Aquatic > Freshwater > Lake...
GTGAGTCTGGTTCAGTCTGGTTCAGTCAGTCTGGATCAGTCTGGATCGAGCCCGACTAGCTAGCGCGCGAGGCCTCGCTTGGCACCTGATGCACTCGGGCCACCGCTTCAACGTCGGCACACGACAGGGTCTCGTACTGGGTACGAGCGGTTTCAAGCAGGCCGCGCCATGAGGTCACCTGACTGCTGCGACGCAGTAGCGCTCGCCGCTCGCGCTCGGTCATGCCACCCCAGACACCAAATTCGATTTGGTTATCTAAGGCATCAGCCAGACACTCGGTTCGTACTTGGCAACCGAGGCAGATGGCCTTTGCGCGATTCTGAGCAGCACCCTGCACGAACAGTGCATCGGGATCGGTACTCCGGCATGAGGCTTTGGTCGACCAGTCATCCATCCAACCCACAGCGGCCCAGCTCCCTCGATCGGCAAACTCCAGATGAAGTTTGGGTACGATCCCTGACCGTAGGGGCTTAGACCGCCTAGGTGACAGCAACCGTTCGGCCCATTGAGTGTCATCCGAAAGGATGAACCGCTAGTGACCCCAGACGCGCTAGCGAGAGTTCTGCGTAAGGGAACATCGGCCCGTAGGCTAAACGTCATATGAGTGTGCCCTCAACCAAACCAGCCGGCAGGCCCTTCGGGGTACTCGCCGCGATTGTGCTTTTTCTGGGCCTCTCTGTCGTTGCCGGAGTGATTGCGGCCGCCGTCGCCCTTCCGTTTATCGGAACCGCCGGAGTGGCCGGGCGAAATGTAGCTCAGGGATTTAACTCGCTACCCGATCAGTTGCAGGTCGTTCCCTTGCCCCAGCAATCGGTTGTGTTGGCAGCCGACGGCAGTCAAATAGCCACGTTGTTCTACCAAAATCGGGTCGAAGTTCCACTTTCACAAATCTCCCCACTGGTTCAAAAAGCGATTGTGGCAATCGAAGACTCACGGTTTTATGAACACCGCGGCGTTGATGTTCGCGGCACCGTGCGGGCTCTGGTGCAAAACCGAGGTAGCGGAGCCACCGTGCAGGGTGGTTCAACGCTGACTCAGCAGTACGTGAAAAACGTGCTAGTGACATCGGCTCAAACCCAGTCAGAGGCTTCCGATGCGAGGTCTCGCACGATCTCGCGCAAAGTTAAGGAACTGCGGTACGCCCTCGGAATTGAGCGCGAACTCACCAAGGATCAAATTCTTGAGCGCTATCTGAACATCGCGTACTTCGGCGCCGGGTCGTACGGCGTTGAGGCTGCTTCGCGACGATACTTCGCAACTCACGCCGCTAATCTCACCCTCGCTCAGGCGGCAACATTGGCCGGCCTTGTGCAGCAACCCGTGGGATACAACCCGTTGCACAATCCACGCGGCGCGCAGATTCGTCGCGACATGGTGCTGAACCGAATGGTTGAAACCGGCGCCATCGACCGCACTCAAGCAGCCGTAGCAATGGCAACGCCCATGGCCGCCGAGGTCAAATCTCAGCGCTTGCCCCCTAACGGTTGCACCACGTCGGGCTCACCATTTTTCTGCGACTACGTGCTTCGAATCATTCGCAATGATCCAGCCTTTGGCGCAACACCCGAGGCACGCGATTCGCTGCTTCGGTCTGGTGGTTTGGTTATTCGCACCACCCTTGATCCCGCGGCTCAGAAGGCGGCCGACGCTTCGGTTCAAGCCCACATTCCTAACGCAGACCCCTCGGGCAAAGCCACCGCCGTAAGCATGGTGCGCCCCAAAGATGGCGCCATCTTGGCAATGACTCAAAACCGCACGTGGGGCACGAGCGGTGTCGGCCGCACCACGTTCAACTACAACGTCGATCGGGCACATGGCGGAACCGTCGGCATGCAGGCTGGTTCAACCTTCAAGGTATTCACCCTTGCCGCTGCTCTCGAGCAGGGCATCAGCCCCACCGAGGCAATCGATGCGCCACAAGAGAACACCTTTGATGGCTTCACCAATTGCTCAACCGGTGCCAGCTTTGCTCCGTACCGTGCGCGAAACTCCACTGGCTCAGGCGTATTCGACATGTACAGCGGCACCGCGTATTCAGTGAATACGTTCTTTCTCGCCCTCGAACAGCGCACCGGATTGTGTCGACCAATCGATATCGCCACCCGGCTCGGCGTCACGTTGGCGAACGGCAAGCCACTGCAGGCGGTGCCTTCACAGGTGCTCGGAACAAACGAAATCACACCACTTGCAATGGCCGGAGCCTACGCAGCCTTCGCCAACCACGGGGTGTTCTGTACCCCCTACGCCATCACAAGCATCACCGATCGCAATGGCAAGGCGCTTAAGGTTCCGAAGGTTAACTGCCAGGCGGCTCTCGATCGCGGCATTGCCGATGCAGTCACTGCGATGCTCGCCGGCGTAATTGACGGACCTTTGCCGGGCCGCACTGGTCAGGTGATGTCACTTGGTCGTCCGGCCGGTGGAAAGACTGGTACCACTAACGATTCGGCCGCGGTGTGGTTCGACGGATTCACTCCCGATGTCGCCACCGCGGTGTGGGTGGGCGACCCGCGCGGTGGCTTCGGGCATCCGATGAAGAACGTCACCATCAATGGCAACTACTACGACCAGGTGTTCGGAAGTTCGCTGCCCGGCCCCATTTGGCGAGACACTCTGCTGGCTTACCTAGCCGACAAGCCAGTCACCGAATTCGACCTGCAGCCCGCCGCGGGCGTTCAACTTGGCGGCGGTGGACCGGTGTCTACAGGCACTCCCAGCCCAACGGCTAGCAGTGCTACGCCGACTGCCTCACCGACACCCACGCCGAGCGACACCGGCAATCAAGGGGGCGGAAACCAGGGCGGCGGAAACCAGACCACCCTGGCACCGACTCCGACTCAAACCTCAGCTCCGCCGACCTCAGCGCCGCCGACACCGAGTGACACCCCCAGCACACCGCCTACGAGCGCCGATCCAACTCCATCGGCGCCGTCGACGACCTAGGCGCCTAGTGCGGCCTTCACAGCCGCCGCAACGGCTGCGCCATCGGCTCGACCTTGAATTTGTGGCTGCAGCACCTTCATCACCGCACCCATCGCCTTCATTCCTTCTGCGCCCTGCGCCTTGACCTCTTCTAACGCTTGGGCGATCAACGCCGACAACTCGGCCTCGCTCAGCGCTTCGGGCAGATAGTTGGCCAACACCGCAAGTTCGGCTTCCTCGCGGTCGGCGAGTTCTTGTCGCCCGGCGGCGGTGTAGGCCTCAACTGACTCGCGGCGCTTTTTGGCCTCACGCCCCAGAACCATGATCACTTCGTCGTCGGTGAGTATTCGTGCGGTCTTGCCCGATACCTCTTCGTTGGTGATCGCGGCCAATGCCATTCGAAGGGTGGCCGAGCGCACCTCATCGCGACTACGAATTGACTCGGTGAGATCGCTTTGCAGGGTCTGCTTCATGTCGCTCATAAGCCCATCGTGCCACCGTGACAGACTTTCGAACATGCAGGCATGGGCTCGGGCGGCAGTTGCGACCACTGCCATCGGCGCGGCGTGCATTGCGTACGGCGCCGGATACGAGGTTCGCTCATACCGTCTGCGTCGGGTTCAGGCCCCAGTACTTCCGATCGGCCAGCCGTCTATGCGGGTGCTACACCTGAGCGATTTACACCTGACGCCGGGCCAAAAACGCAAAGTTGAATGGGTTCGCCGACTCGATGCACTCAACCCTGACGTGGTCGTTGTCACCGGAGATTTCCTCAGCCATCGCGACGCGGTTGCGACTGTACTCGAAGCCCTCGATCCCCTATTGGCTCGGCCGGGACTTTTTGTCTTCGGGTCGAACGACTACTACGCACCCTCGCTGAAGAATCCGGCTAAGTACCTCATGCCCGATGATGGGCGTCGCGTGCTCGGAACCGAACTTCCGTGGCGCGATCTACAAGCCGGTCTGGCTCAAGCAGGTTGGAACGACCTGAGCAACAGCCGAGCCACGGTTACCGTTGATGGGCGCGTGTGGGATGTTCGCGGCGTCGACGACCCACACATCAAGCGCGACCGATACGCCGAGGTTGCGGGCGCCTTCGACTCCGAGGCTGACCTCGCAGTCGGAGTTGTTCATGCCCCGTATCTTAGGGTTCTTGATGCCATGCGCGACGACGGCGCCGACCTGGTACTCGCGGGCCATACTCACGGTGGTCAGTTGGCGATTCCCGGATTTGGCGCATTGGTCACCAATTGCGACCTTGACCGCAAGCGGGCCAAGGGCCTGCACCGGCACGGTGATTCGTACCTGCATGTCTCGGCCGGGCTTGGCACCTCACCCTTTGCCCCGATTCGGTTTGCCTGCCCGCCGGAGGCCACCCTGATTACTCTGACAGCGCTCGGATAGAGTCATCACGCTGCACCGGGGTGTGGCGCAGCTTGGTAGCGCGCTTCGTTCGGGACGAAGAGGCCGTGGGTTCGAATCCCGCCACCCCGACCATTAAGCCAGTCGCACCAGTCGCCAGGCCAAAAACGCGGCCACGGTTGCCGTGGCAGAGATTCCAAGTGACACGGTCACAGTCGCCGGAAGCGAGAGCGTGGAAAGAACCGACGACGCCACTGAGCCACCCAGCATCTGCAAGCACCCGATCACCGCCGCTGCTGTGCCCGCTAGGGCTGGGAAGGGCTCAAGCGCGCTTGCAGCTGAATTGGGGTTGATCGCCCCGGTGCAGCAAACAGTGGCGCCGAGCAGCAGCACAAAGATTCCAAGGCCAACTCCGGCGATAGCCGCGGCGAGTAGCGCCAGGCCAAATACCGCTTGAATCGTCACCATTCGAGCCAGCAAAGGCCGTACCTGGAAGCGCCGTAGCAATCGCACATTGACCTGTGACATTCCAAACAGGGCAATGCAAATGCCGCCAAAGACCAGCACAAACTGGCTTTGGGCTAAGCCGAAATAGGTCAGGAAGACCGCCGGCGAGAGCGAGATGAACGAGAAGAGGGCCGCGCCGGCGAGTGAGGCTACCAAACTTGAGAGCAACACAATCGGGTTGCGCAGCACGGTGCGATAGGCCCTCAGTGCTTGAGTGAACCCGTGGTCGGTGCGCTTGTTCACCGGGTGCGTCTCACTCATGAAGAACACTCCGGCAAAGCACAGCACCCCGTAAACAGACAGCCCCCAAAACAGCGACTGCCACGGCAAAAACGTCAACAGGGCCACGCCCAAGGCCGGCGACAACACCGGCGCAATCCCGAAGATCAAGAAGATCATCGACAAAGCTTTAGCCAAAGCGGGCCCTTGGTAGAGATCACGAGTCATTGCGCGAGAGGCCACAAATCCCGCGCAGCCGCCGAGTGCCTGCACAATGCGAAAGAACAGGAGCCAGCCGATTGTCGGGCTGAGTGCACAGCCGATCGACGCCAAAATAAAGATCGACAGCCCAATCATGGTCGGAGGCCGCCGGCCGAATCTGTCCGTGAGTGGGCCCACGATCAACTGCCCCAACGCCACCCCGAGTAGTGACACTGACAGGGTTAATTGCACCGCACTGATCGGAACGCCAAATTGGGCACCAATGTCAGGAAATGCGGGCAGGTAGAAGTCGAACGACATCGGCGCAATGGCCGAAAGAGCAGCGGCTAAGACCAGAAAAGGTGCACCTTGCCGCGCTGTTCTAGGCACGCTCGACGAGTAACTGCGCAATCTGAACCGCGTTCAGCGCCGCACCCTTTCGCAGGTTGTCATTGCTTACGAACAGCGCCAGACCGCGGCCGTCGGCAACGCTCGCGTCATTACGAATTCGTCCGACGAACGACGCATCAGCACCAGCGGCTTGCAGCGGCGTTGGCACTTCAGACATTTCAACCCCCGCAGCGCTTGCGAGAATTTCGGTGGCCCGCTCGGGTGAGATGGGCCGATCGAATTCGGCGTTGATGGCCAGCGAGTGGCCCGTGAACACCGGAACGCGAACACAGGTTCCTGACACCAGCAGATCTGGAATTCCCAAAATCTTGCGGCTTTCATTGCGCAACTTCTGCTCTTCATCGGTTTCAAGTGAACCGTCAGTCACCACACTTCCGGCCATCGGAATCACATTGAATGCGATGGGGCGCACATACTTCACCGGAGCGGGCAACGTGATGGCCGAGCCATCGTGCGTCAGACCCGGAAAATCTTGGATAACGGCTGCGTTGATCTGACTGGTGAGTTCTTCAACTCCGGCCAATCCGCTACCGCTAACGGCTTGGTACGAACTCACGATCAGTCGGCGCAGACCTGCTTCGCGGTGCAGGGGCATCAACACCGGCATCGCAGCCATCGTGGTGCAGTTTGGGTTAGCCACAATTCCTTTACGAATATCGGCCAAGGCCTCGGGGTTAACTTCGCTCACGACCAGCGGCACGTCGGGATCCATGCGCCACGCCGAGGAGTTGTCGACCACGATCGCGCCCGCGGCCGCGTACTTCGGTGCGAGTTCTTTCGAGGTAGATCCGCCCGCCGAGAAGAGCGCAATATCAATTCCGCTCAGATCGGCGGTGGCGGCATCTTCAATCGTGATCTGGCCACCGCGCCATGGCAACGTGCCACCGGCCGAGCGAGCCGATGCCATGAAGCGCACTGAATCGATCGGTAGGTTGAGCTCGTCGAGTAGTTTGCGCATCACTGCGCCGACCTGACCCGTTGCCCCGACAACAGCAATCACTGGAGCCATCGTTAGCGCCCCGTTCCGCCGTAGACCACGGCCTCGCCATCGGCGTCGAGACCAAATGCGGTGTGCACGGCCTGTGCCGCCTTTTGGGCATCGGCACTGCGGGTGACAATCGAGATTCGAATCTCAGACGTCGAGATCATTTCAACGTTGACTCCGGCGTCGGCGATAGCGCGGAAGAACGTGGCTGAAACGCCCGGGTGCGAACGCATTCCGGCACCAATGAGAGAGATCTTGGCGATGTCTTCGTCACTTTCCAACGACTGGAAACCAATCTCGCCCTTCTTGGCTTCCAAGGCAGCGAGTGCTTTGGCCAGCGAGCCCTGCGGGCACGTGAACGTGACATCGGTGTGGCCGGTGCCGGCAACTGACACGTTTTGCACGATCATGTCGATGTTGATCTCGGCATCGGCGACCGCCTGGAAGATGGCCGCAGCCTCACCCGGTCGGTCGGGAACAGCCACAACGGTGACCTTGGCATCACCCATGTCATGGGCGACTCCGGCGATGATCGGCTGTTCCACGGTGGTGTCTCCGTTCTCTGCGGCAATCGCCGCTGCTGCTACTGCGGGCAAGTTAGCGGGGTCGGCAACGACCCACGTTCCGTTCTTGTGCGAGAAAGACGACCGCACGTGGATGGGCAGGTTGAATCGGCGGGCGTACTCAACGCAGCGCAGGTGCAATACCTTGGCACCGCTTGCGGCAAGTTCGAGCATCTCTTCATAAACTAACGCCTGCTGACGACGCGCCTTCGGCACGAACCTCGGGTCGGCGCTGAACACCCCGTCGACGTCGGTGTAGATCTCACAAACATCGGCGTTGAGGGCTGCGGCCAACGCAACTGCGGTGGTGTCAGATCCGCCTCGGCCAAGGGTGGTGATGTCTTTGGTGTCTTGAGCCACGCCTTGGAATCCGGCGACGATCGGAATCGCACCTTCGGCGATCGCCGTTTGAATTCGGCCTGGAGTGACGTCGATGATGCGGGCGCGACCGTGAGCGGCATCGGTGATCAGGCCAGCCTGACTTCCGGTGTAACTGCGGGCATCGGCACCAAGATCGCTGATCGCCATGGCGAGCAAGGCCATCGAGATGCGCTCACCCGAGGTCAACAGCATGTCGAGTTCGCGGGCGGCGGGTGAGGGCGAAACCTGACCGGCCAAATCAAGCAGCTCATCGGTGGTATCGCCCATGGCTGAAACGACAACGACCACATCATGGCCAGCGTTCTTCGTTTCGACGATTCTGGCCGCTACCCGGCGCACACTCTGCGCATCGGCGACCGACGAACCGCCGTACTTTTGCACAACGAGGCCCACGGTGCTCCCTTGAAAATCGGCGGAAACCTCAGTCTACCGGGCTACTTCACGATCGCACCGACCGTGTGCCGGCGGGTCTGTTGAACTAACCCTCGACGCGACGACGACCTTCGAACGCACGGCCAAGTGTGACCTCGTCGGCGTATTCAAGATCGCCACCCACCGGAAGCCCGCTCGCCAGCCTCGACACCGACAGGCCCATCGGAACAAGAAGTCGCGCAAGGTAGGTGGCCGTGGCTTCGCCCTCAAGGTTGGGATCGGTGGCCAGAATCACTTCGGTGACCGAGCCATCGGCGAGTCGGGTCATCAACTCGCGGATACGCAGATCGTCGGGGCCAACGCCCTCGATCGGGCTGATTGCTCCACCCAGAACGTGATACCTGCCACGAAATTCGCGAGTGCGCTCGATGGCGATGACATCTTTGCTTTCTTCAACCACGCAAATCAGCGAAACATCTCGCCGCGGATCGCGACAGATTCGGCATTCTTGAGCCTCGCTGACGTTGCCGCAGATTCGGCAGAAGATCACTTTCTCCTTGACCTCATTGAGGGTGCGGGCCAAGCGCGCAACATCAGCCGGGTCGGCCGCCAGGATGTAGAACGCGATGCGTTGAGCCGACTTTGGCCCAATGCCGGGCAGACGACCGAGCTCATCGATCAGGTCAGCAAGTGCACCTTCGTACATGCTCAGGCCTCATCAAATTCTGCAACGACCTTGGCACCAAGTTCGCGGGCTGCCAAAGCGATACCGCTCAGCCCGTCGTCGTCGGCAACATCGGGATCGTCGGCGCTGGGTTCATCAGGATCGGCCGGTGCGGGCGCCTTTGCGACCGGCGGCTCGTCGACCGTTTGCGCAGCCGGTTCGGGAGCGGCGGCGATCACTGCTCCGGGGTCGAGTACCAGATCAGGAATCAAGTCGGCGTGCATCACCGCGAGAATTGCCTCGCGCAGTCGCGTGTCGTGACCTGACTTCTTGGCGAAGGTGAGTGTGCCACTTTCAGGAACTCCGACGGTGACGGTGTCGCCGCTGACACCCACCGGGGCACTGCGCTCGAAGGCGGTCCAGGCCACGCGGCTATCGAGTTTGAGTTTCTCAAGCACGGCTGGCCACATCGTGCGAACGGCCGACAGTTCAACCGTGGCCGCCGATGTGTCGGTCGCTGCGGCAGGTGCAACGACTTCGACTGACTCAACGGATTCAACGGATTCAACTGATTCAACTGAGGGAACAGCCGGAGGTTCGGCGTCGCTCATCACCGGTGCAGTCGGAACCGACGACGTCTGAGCTGTGGATTTCGCAGCCGACTTCGGCGCTGCCTTCGCCGCCGACGTGCTGGGTGCAACTTCGGAAAGTTTGGGCGGAGGCCCCGCCGGCCCGGGTGAGGCAGCCGCGGCAGACGGCTTGGACTCACCGGTTACAACCACACCCTGCGCAAGTTGCTGTTCAACCCGATCGAGTCGTACCAAAGTTCCGCGAACATCATCATCAGCGCCCGGAAGTAGTAGACGCGCCGCCAACAGTTCTAGTTGTAGGCGAGGAGCCGTGGCGCCTTTCAACTCACTCAGGCCCTCGTTGGTGAGGTCGGCCGCGCGTGAAAGCCCAGCAAGGCCAATGCGATTGGCCTGCGCGGCCAACACCGCTAGACGATCGGGAGAGGCATCAACAAGACCGTGACTAGCGGCCTCGGGGGCCGCGTTCAGTACGATCAGATCGCGCAGCCGCTCAAGCAGATCAGTGGCAAATCGGCGCGGATCGTGCCCGCCGGAAACAACGCGATCGATCACCTCGAACATGGCCGGCCCATCGGCTGCTGCCATGGACTCGATCACTTCATCAAGTAGCGAGTCGGCGGTGAAACCCAACTGACTCACGGCCTCGGCGTAGGTGAGACCCTCAGGCCCCGACCCACCAATCAACTGACCCAGAACACTTAGTGCATCGCGCACACTGCCCTGACCCGCGCGCGCCACCAGAGCCAACGCGGCCGGCTCGTACGGAACACCTTCGGCATCGCACACCGTTGCCAAGTGCTCTTGCAAGGTCTTATCGGGAACAAGACGAAACGCGTATTGATGCGTGCGCGACCGAATGGTGCCGATCAACTTGTCGGGTTCGGTGGTGGCGAAAATGAACCGAAGATGGGCCGGGGGTTCTTCAACAAGTTTGAGCAGCGCGTTGGCGGCTTCGGGGGTGAGCTGATGAGCCTCGTCGATGATGTACACCTTGTAGCGCGACGACGCTGGCGCGTAAGCCGCACGCTCGCGCAGATCGCGCGCCTGATCGATGCCGCGATTACTGGCCGCGTCGAGTTCGATCACATCAAGTGAACCCGCACCGTTGGGCGCCAGGGCGATACACGAGTCGCATTCACCGCAGGGATCAGGCGTTGGCCCCTGCTCGCAATTGAGGCTGCGAGCCAGAATTCGAGCACTTGAGGTCTTGCCACAACCGCGCGGGCCGCTGAATAGATAGGCGTGGTGCACGCGATCGCTGAGCAAAGCTCGTGACAGTGGTTCGGTGACATGCTCTTGACCAATGACATCGGAGAACCGGCCGGGCCGGTACGTGCGATACAGGGCGAGAGTCACGGGTTCCACCCTAGTGCGAGGGTGCGACGACGGTCGGCGCTAACAAAAAGAGGGACCCCCCGCACACCCGCCAGAGCCTGCTTACCCTTGCTGCCTTCCGGCCCTGGGGGGGTTCAGCGGGGTGACGCCGCACGAGGGGTCGGCCCCTACTCTACGCGCAGGTTCACAGCCCGGTAAGTTCGCTCCCGGGAGGATTCGCATAGTGGCCTAGTGCGCACGCTTGGAAAGCGTGTTGGGTGAAAGCCCTCAGGAGTTCGAATCTCCTATCCTCCGCTCACAGTCTCGGCATCGGCGGCGACGTACAGTGGAAACCGTGATCTTCCGCGAGGTCGCCGACCACCGGCCATACCCCGATCACGACTTCACGCTGGCCCAGTGGGCCGAACTCCCGCCACGTCAGGTGCGGTTGGCCGATTTGATCACCACGAAAAGTACCCTCGATCTGCACACTCTGCTGACCGAGGAATCGACCTTCTATGGCGATCTGTTTGCCCACGTTGTGCAGTTCAAAGACGACCTCTATCTCGAAGACGGACTCCACCGCGCGGTGCGAGCCGCGCTAGCGCAGCGACCAACCCTGCACGCCCGTGTACTCGTGTTGTGATCTCCGCAGTGACGCATCCGTGTGAAAGCCGTGCCGCTACACCAATCACGGGTCATCGGCGACTAATGTCCGATACATGAGTCAACGATCCTCCGGAGGACCCTCGCGAAGCACGCGCGGCTCCGGTGGCATGACTCCGATGACGTGGGTGTGGATTGGTTTGGGCATGATCGCGCTCTTTGCCGCTGGCTTCGGACTTTCGCGCATGATCTCGAGCAAGACTTCGGCAGCCGCCGAGCCCACCCCGCTTCCGTGCATCACGATCACACCAACGGCCAATGCAGCACTTCCGGCTCCGGCCAAGGTAAAGACCAATGTCTACAACTCAACCGCTACCAAGGGTCTAGCCCGTAAAACCGCGGCGCAGTTGAAGGCTCAGGGCTTCGTGATCGCCACGGTAGCCAACGATCCCAACGGACAGATTGCCAAGGGTGTCGGCGAGATTCGCCACGGAACCGCCGGGCTAGCTGGTGCTCAGTTACTGGCCCTCTATCTGCCCGGAGCCAAACTCGTCGACGATGGGCGAGATGGCGCCACCGTCGACGTAGCAGTAGGCCCTGAGTTCGGTGCCGTACTCACCAAGGCCCAGGTCGATGCCGAGAAGGCGTCGCCCGAACCCACAACAACCGGCGCCGGCTGCCCCGGTGCCACCCCGCAAGGTGCCACTGGCGCCTCAGCCGCCGTTACCGCCTCACCTTGATTTGAGAACTAGCGCACCCGCAAGCGATCGGGATCGTAGAGCGGGCGCAACGACAATGTTGCCGGCACTCGCTCGCCGGCAACCACCACGT
>Ga0209188_1003024_pt1 | contig 11926 bp, 14 predicted proteins | sample C_130625_EF_Meta_FD_187307 | JGI IMG/M metagenome (GOLD analysis project Ga0209188, IMG submission 187307) | Freshwater microbial communities from Lake Croche, Canada to study carbon cycling - C_130625_EF_MetaG (SPAdes) (version 2) | ecosystem: Environmental > Aquatic > Freshwater > Lake...
ACGACAATACTGAACAGCCTCTCGTCATTGAGTGCGACTTGGGCGGTCCCAATACAAGGCATACAATTATTATTTCGCCTAATTTGGCTGAAGCTGATTGATTTTTGTGTTAAGAGAAAAAGGCGATATGAGGGTGGGGAGAAATAGTGTGACGAAAGGATTGTAAAAGTTGCAATAATCGCTGAAATATGTATTCTTCACCCTTTTATTTATAATGATATAAAGCTTTAACGCGATGCGGCCATGTTCCACGTAATCCGGAGATCTATCGTGTTTGTACCAGTATTCAAGGTTGGTGAAGATCCGGGAGTCAGCGTATATGCCGTCATTATTAAGTTGTTGGCTAACGATTTGTCTACGGTTACAAAACCTCCATCTTCAGTTTGGGCGTCGATAGTTGCACCAATAAACGAGTACTTGCTTGCCTGGTCAAGCGTCAGCACGACAGTGTAGGGTTTTATAGACGCTACAGTTACCAGAGACGCCGAAAACGGAAGCCCAAAAATTTCGTACGGATCCTGCGTATCAGCTACAGCGACAGTGCTTGAACCTGCCGTATATGTTATTCTTGTAAAGAAGAATCGGTTCACATTCTTATACGCACGCGCAAACGAAACTAATTCAACAAACAACAGCGTTGATACCACGAAAACTCCGAGACTGGCAAGTCCAATCGCTGCAGTGCCTTTAGAACTCATTTTTTTTCTCGTAAATTTACTAGTACAAGATTAGATTTCCTTTTTTTTATTCTTACAGGTACGAAAACATTTTGCAACTTTTTACTTTGTAGCCAACTGAGGAAAAGTGACATAAATGTCCATGGTTCCACTCGTGATCGGTTTTGGGAAAACGTGGGTTAAGGTACCTCCAGTGTCCGTCAAACCTGCGTAAGCGTTTGTAACAGTGATCGACGTTGGCGTTGACGAAACAACCGTGTGTGTAGCATTTAACAGAGCGTAACCAGTAGACGTAAAACCGCTTCCCACGAAGGTGTCTCCGACCTCAAAGTACTGGCCACCGTACGGGACGGTGAAAGTGACAGATCCACCAGAGTTTGAGACAGCTGTGGGTTGGATGGGCGCCATGATTCTGTAAGGCGTGAGACTCATGGTCGTAGCGCTCGTCTTCTTGACGGATACAAATCCTCCTCCATCGGAAACCAAATACGCCTTAACGTTTGCACCCGCAAAATAGTACCCGCTTTTCGTCAGCGTAAAGAGCGTTACGGATGACGTAGTCGACGGCTTTTCCACGACGCTGTAGGGGTCACGCGTATTTGAAAGCGTGTTTCCGCTCGCTGAAAATGTAACCGTAGTCCTGAAATACCGATGAATGTTCTTAAAAGTCCTGCCATACGACACCATTTGAATCAGTAAAAGAATTACAATGATGAATGACACAGTCGATATTGCCAGGTTAGTCATGTTGTCCATGGCAAAGTTAAGTGCCTTGGTAACCTGTTCTGTCGACGGTGCTACACCCGAGACCGAAGAAGCGATTGAAGCCATTTTTTTGTTATGAAAAAAAGTGTTTTTGTTCTTACCTAGTAAAGATTATCTTTTTTTTATTTATTGTACACCACTTGACGACAGACGTTCCAAAAAATTTACATGATTACGAAAGTTTTCGTTCTGAATTTGGTCAGATCTTTTTCTTGCAGTTTCTGACAATGATCGCACGCACTGGTCAACGCCCCTCGAATCATTTCTTACTATGCGCAGCAAACTCTGAAGTTCGTCCTTCAAGGTTTTTTCCGTCCTTTCAAGTTTGTCAATCTCACTCAAATATTTAGTTTTAATGGTGTTTAATGCATCGAAAATTCGTCCTCTAAACGAAATGCAATCTTTATTTATTGAAGAATAAATTTGTTTCTGATACTTTTCGATTTCTTCGTCAATTTCTTCGTCAAGAGATTTTTTTAAAAGTCTTATTTTGACCCCAACGCAATTTAAAGTTATTAAAGCTTTCTTGTTTGCATCTTTAATTTTTATAAGCTTTTCCTCGTCTTGTAACATACTACTGCTACTGTGCTTCTCTTTCTCTTGATCTATATTCTCGTTTTCCTTCTTTACCTTTACCGCAGACGAAGACAACATTGTATTGGTAATGCTTAAGATATTATCATCAATCTCGTTTTCTGCAAGTCGTAATGTTTCCAACGCAATTGCCAAATTGGAAGTCTTGGTGCTTTTATTAGACAATTCAAAAAGCTTTTGCTTTGAAATCTCGTTTTTTTGCATGCGAAGTTTAAACCTTTCATCAAGCTCTGAAGAAAAATTAATGTCTGGGTTTCCTCTTGCTCCTGTATCCTGGTTCTTTAATGATAAAGATAAGGAATGCAACCGAAAATCAATTTTCTTATTTTTTTCGCAGTAATACAAATAAGATTCCATGTCATTGTTGTTGGTGTTGCTGCGCTCGTGCTCGAATCCCAGTAAGCCTTGGGCTTCGTCGAGGTCATTGCAAGCTTGAGTATATTCTTGCCACGAAAAAAAATCAGCAAGCATTTTTTTGTGCAAAGCTTCGCGCCTCGTGGCAGTCTCACTGATCAGATCTTGTAATGAAAGCCTACCGGCGTTTAAAGATTTCCACATTTTTTTCGACAGGAAGCTCAAGGCATAAAAAATATCATTCATGTAAAATTCCTCTCTCGACCCTTTTTGCAGCTGAACGTCGCCAAGAGCAAGGATTAAATTTTTCGTCGGAGGACTCAGAGTCTCAAACCCCAATGTTGTTCTCTTGACAGTGCTATTATTATTATTATTATTATCATTTTCTTCCTCCTTTTTCAAATTGGTGCTGTACTTAAACTCCGAGTTTGAAAGCAAGTTTTGCGCTTGAGATTGGATCCAATTACAAAAACCTTCGTAAATTCGTAAAATGTCTTCTAGACCCAATGGTTCAGACGTCTGTGATGGTGGTTGCAAAACATTTTCCTTTTGCAACTCCAATGGATGATTAATTTTTCTGTCATCTTCGCGCAATAACAACAAATTCCTCTCCTTTCGAACCACGTCCATCTTTATTTAATATAAATAGAAAAATAAAACAGAAAAAGTTCGTTCCGAACTAATTATTACATTTTGTAATTTTTTGAATCAATCAATCAGATAAAAACAAATAAAAGAGATTACATATTTAATTTAAGAAATGCCTCCCAAGTCTTGGAGACAGCTGAAAAAGAATGAACCGATCCCCCCATCGACTGAATTAACTATTCTGCCAGCTCAACCTACGGGCGGAGGAGCCGTCAGCGAAGATTTCAAGCCACAAATTTCGTCTTGCGTTTCATTTTACGATACTCTTGTGCAATTTGGAGCGGCCTGCACTGAAGTGTGGCCGGAAGATGAAGAGCTTAAAGTACTTCTTTCTCAAATTAATGAAAGAAAGGGTGACTTAGCATTCGCAAAGACAATCACCGTAAAATTTCATGACACGTACAAGGATCTTTACTTGGCTTCGAACAAGAAGGATTCTTCAATCTTCAAGGAGGACAAGCCATTGTTCGCGAGGCTCAAGGTCCTCGAAAAATATGAAAGAGCCTCACCCGAAATTAAAGAAACTGTTTTTGAATACATTCGTCTTTTAGTACAGTGGGCCGGTATGCATTCAATGTACGCAAAGTGTCCCGACAAGATGATGAATTCCATCGCGGCCGCCGCGAGAGATTTTAGCTCCAAAATCGAGTCCGGGAATATGGATTTCTCAAAACTAAATCCCATGTCTCTGGGTCAAGACTTGATGGGATCCATGTCAAAGGACGACATTGAAAGCTTTACGCGGTCTATCATGGACGAGGGGGGGGAGAATATCAAGAACATGATGTCCAGCATGGTGAACAACTTGGCGCAAGGGCCCGGCGGAATTCCAGGAGGCGAGGGCCTCGTAGACATGATCAAGATGATGATGAGTAATGCGATGCCAGAATCTGAATCTGAAGGCGCGGATAAAATGGACTAACTCAATAATAAAAAAAAACAAACAAATAAGAAATGGAAATTGTTACCAAGGCTACAAATGCCGGGTTTGTGGCTTTATCAATAGGATTTGCCGTTCTCTCTAGCTTTATGATGATCACGTTTCTTTTCCTATGGATTTCCTATGGCCACGTGTACAAGAACGTACATCGCCGTTCAAAAGTCCGTGTGCACGTGAACAGCGAACGAGAAATATCTTTAGTCGACATTCAAGACCCTTACAACATTTTTAAAGGAGCTTCTTTTGGGTCAAATGACGGGCTAAGCAAGACGGACACGCACGGGTTGTTCTACATTGCGCTTCCGTTAAACTCTAGGTACGATTTCAAAAAGTCATTAAGCATTCAAGCAACGCTTGAAGAAGGCTTTGTCGTACCCAAAACAATCGACTCGACTTCGCTCACCCTTGCCCCATACATGGTCGTTCTCGACAACACTGACTACATATTACAACCTGTCAGTGATCCTTACGACATGTATGTAACCATCACATGGGAACAGCCTGCGAGTTCGTAGGTGCAGGTGGTGGCGTAACGTGTGACTTGATTTGAAGTAATTTTAAAAGCCTTTCTTTTCCAACCTCATCCGAAATAGTTCCCCTTAAAACGTCGATTTTTAGCTCAATCGCCCTTTGCATGTCCATGACATTCTGTTCAGTGGTTGATGAATTGCACAGAAATGAAAAGAGCTGCGGGTATTCCCTCGAAAATGTTTCAAACCTTTGTTTCAAAAGGTGCCTAAAATCACAATCGTTCTTCATTTCAACACTCTGCTTTTCCTTGTCCTGCACCAAGGCATTAAACGCTTGACGAATTTCTAAACATAACTGTAAAACATTTTCAAGGTCCATAGTAAAAATAAATATGGAGTTTTCTTACACGATAGATGACCGAATCGCGGGCGTAGCGGCCGACTTGATTGAAGTGGACAAGAAAAGAGTAGGGCAACTAAATAAATTGCGCTTTACTGCTCAGCATGAAGGGCGGCAAAAAACACAATTTTTTAACTTTGATGAAGGCAAAAAATTTCATTATCAAGAAGAAGGCGAAGACGTGAACGCGAATGAGCCCGTGAACGATGCGAATGAGACCTTGAACGCGGAGGAGACCGTGAACTCTGAGGAGCCGAGGTGGCGCAAAGACAAGAGTAAAGAAAATAAGAGAATCGCACTTGAAAATTTGGAAACGTTATCGCAGGCTCTTGAAGATGAAAATAAACTTGAGACACTTGAGGGAAAAGCTGAGACGCCTTCATTAAACCAGAAAGATCAAAAACAAGAAGTAAAAGAAGCGCAGGATCCGTCTGTCGCAGTCAAAGAGGGTTATCTACACTTAAAGGCGATCGCCTACATTTCTTTGATTCTTTACATCATGTACATTACGATAGGAATGGGAAAAGTGTTTGTACACAATTAAATTTTTTGGTGTTCTGAGACAAATGTCAACATAAATAGAAGAAAGATATTATTTATTACGTAATACAAAATGAACTCGGGGAGTATCATTCTCGTGATTGCGCTTCTCGCGGCTTCAGTTGTGATCGCAACTCAAATCATCAGCATGAAGAACCAGGAGACGCAAAGAGAGCAAAATGCCGCGTTTATCGCCGCTCAACGTGCTGAGTTGAAGAAGCAGGAAGAACTTGAGAAGGAAAAGGAAGAAGAGGCGAAAAAATTAGTTTTGAATGCAAAAATTTCTTCTTGGGAAACGTTGAACACGAAACCAGCGGAAGTGACAAACCCAGAGAAAAATATTCTTCCGCGTTCTTCACCTCTACCGGTTAACGATATGTGGGCGTCCGAACCGTCAGAAGAAGACGTGAATGTCGCCGAGAATCTGTTTTCTGTTGTCAAGGATGAAGAGGGGGGAGACGAGAAAGAAAGCCTTTACTCTTACAAGAATTTAACTCACGCTCACACTCTTTCGCGACGCGAAACGTTGCCGACGAGAGACGCGTGGAGCCGAGCGGACAATACGAATGCTTCTCTTTGGGAGTCGCAAAGAGAGTTTATGAAACAGGAAATAAAGGCTTCGGGTCAGACGCTCGAAGAGTTTCGCGAAAACACTCTTATGCCCCTGCCCGAACAATTCACTGCTCTTTGGAAGGCGGCTGACGAGGAGCCTACGCGCCGCTCTTCCTCTTCCTCTTCGTCTTCGGAAATTCCAAAGCCTCCCCCTCGTCACGCCGCCTCTGAAGCGGCTTCTCTAGTACGCGAAGCAACGCAGCACGTGCATTTTGAAAATGCGGATTTGGCGTCTCAAAGCATGATTGACATTGCCAAGGCGATCAAGAGGTCCTCTGCGCTTGGTGTAACTCTTCCCTCCCTTCCGCAATCTACCGCGGACGCGGTCAAGAAGTGGGCGACTTCGGATGACGATCTCGCCAAGCAAGCTGCAATGTCATTAGTAAATATCATTTAGGTTGTTCAAAGATCATTTTCAGGAAGCTCCGACACCGCCTTCTCCTTCTCCTTGGCGCTAGAGCTTGATGACTTTTTCGAAGATTTGCTGCTCTTGTGCTTTGTAGAGGACTCATCCTCTGAGTCGCGCTCCTTGCGCTTCTTGTCCTTTTCGCCCCCACTGCCACTGTGCACGCGCTCGCTCTGGGGAGGCACAACCGGTTCGGATTTCCCGCCGCTGCCGCTGCCCTCGAGAGCCGCCGCGTCACTTGACTCGTGCTCCTTGTCATCTGAAACGGATACATTTTCATCCTCCTCGGGTTCCTCTGAATTCATTAACGCCTGCAGCGCACGCGCGGCTTGCAGAGGGTCCACGACTTGAACGATTTTGGCGCCTCCGAGGACGCCACGCTCGCGCGGCGGCGCGGGCTTAATGTAAACCTCGCGGATGGCGTTGATCGGGCCGAAGGAGGCCGCGACATAGAGCTTGCTCATCTGAAAGACTACTGTTGCCTTGCTTCCGCGCTTGCAATCGCCGGGGCCTACCCAGCGGTACTGCATGTTGCCGTGCTCGTCCATAACGGGGCGGCCAGTGGCGTCCGTGATTGGCACGCGCTCCGTGTACGTGTCGGTGCTCATGACGGGGTCCTTGCCCATAAAGAGGTAGAAGCGCGTGTCTCCCTCCTTGAAGTTGCTCATTCGGCCCGTGGGATCGCAAATGCGCGGCTTCCACATTACATTATCTACCATCTTGGTGTTCGGCACGCCCTTCACAGTGCAGTCCTTGTAGACAATGTGGTCGACGTAGTCTTTCCAACCGTAAACTTTGCCGTGAATAGAGTCGTCGTATTTGGCGCCCTCCTTTGCCTCCTTGCCCTCCTTGATAAATGGAGTGTACGCGCCGCGGACTACGTCCACGCTGCTCATGCTCTTGGCCTTTTGCGATCCAAAAAAGTCGCCCTTGTTCTTGAGACCAAAGTTCAAAATGACATTGTCGACTTCCTGAGCCTTGCTCCGGAAATCGTCAACATCCTTTCGCTCGCCTTGAGGAGGAAGACCGAGCTCCAAATTAAAGCTGTAAGCGTCCTCGACATTTTCTGTGCCCGAAGGCTTGATATGCCACAGCACTCGAAGCTCCTTGGGCGCGGTCATGGCTCGCGCGAATTTCGGGTCAGTGTAATCAATAAAACAAGATTGGCCCTTCCCACCCTTGTTCTGCGAAAGTGATTTGATTGAAATCGCGCTGCTCGGCAGGTCTGCAAATGAGGGGTACGGAGAGGCCATCTTCGCGGTCTTTCTTTTATAGAATGTTGATTTTGTATAAAATATATTTATTTTAAAGTATTGAAACGAGCATTTTTAATTGATTATTATTAATTAATTAATTAATTTAAAACAAATTCATTATTCATTATACTATGAAGCACTTTGTGATTTCAGGTATTGGTTGTGCATCTCAAGATAAGAATACAGAAAATAAAAAATGGCGAGACGTCAAGAAATTTAAATTTGAGACGACACATGATCCGGAAGAGTTGGAGGAGCGGGGGGAGTGGGAGGAGTGGAAGGAGGATGAAAATGTAATTCCAATGCTTTGTTATGGGCTTATCATGATGGTTTTGATAACATTAATGATAGCAGTGTTATTCATTCCATGTTACAAACTACTGACAGGTGATGAATTGAATGAAAACTCTATATTTTGCGCTAAACAAATTTTAGTTTCTGTTCTCATTGGAGAAGTTTTTGGAGTTTTATTTTCAATTTGTTGTGTCCTTATTCAAGGCTTTTGGGCGATGGGGGCAAGAAGTTTAGATGGTGGAAATAAAAAGTTGAAAGATGTTTAAAAAATAAACAATAAACAAGTTTTTTACCTCCTTCGTATACTACACACAGAACACACAGAAAAAAAAATGGCGTCTTTACTAAAACCAACGTTTGTTTCCACAAGCCTCGTGGACTCAAAAAACGTAAAGGCAAATTCTGTATTTGCGCCCCAAGTGTGGCTGTCAGATTCATCTGGCCCGCCACTGCCGACTGATGCTGTCCTTGACGGGGCGACGTGGACAAGCGCAATGAACCGTTTGAAGCAGCTAGAACTTCAGAACGCTCGGGTAACAAATATGGAACTAAAGTTAACGTCTCTGATACAGAGCGTTCGAACGATTCTCATCTATCTTAATGAACTCAAGGTCGCAGTGGAGCTCTTGGATGCGGCGGGCGGGACAGTGCAGCCTCCACCAGTTCCTACGTGAGTTGTTGAGTGTAATGTAGTTTGCAAGCGTTTAGTCCTGACTTGAAAGACATGATTATCAAAGTTATGCCGAGTGCAAGCGCTGCGTATTTCCATAAATAGTGTACGCCGGAAAAGTCAGTTGCGTGAATGCCCCTCTGACCAGCAAAGAGCTTGGCGGCATCCGAGCTTGGCGAAAAAAATGGAGCGATTCGTAGACTTGGAAAGTGCAATGCATAAGCCCCAAACTGGCCTAACTCGGCTTCAGACAAGTAAAAGTCGTCTTGCTTTGTCTTAAAAATCTCTGACTTATAATCTGCCCAGACGAGCTCGGGAAACACTTGTACGTAGGAAGAAAGTCCTATTTGGTCATCCGTGTACCCCTTGTTCAAAGCCCACGTCAATGCGGTCGCTAGGGCCTTGCATTCTCCCATTATAAGTCCGGCGCACATAAACTTGTTGTTCCCTACGATATGTTGCTTTTGGTCCTCGTTGTCATTCCACCATTCAGTGATCAATCCGCAGTTAACGCCACACCCCTTTTCCACGCTAACTACTATTGGCCTGTTAAACTTATAGTACGTTTGCAGCAATCCGTCGTCTGCTTTGCGAATAAACAGAACGTCGTACGCGTCCGACAAAATGACAAGCGACGTTGGGCCATGGGAATCAGACCATTTGAGCATTGCATCCCTGTACGTTTTCATCCTGTACCTCCACCCTTTCCACGCATCTCCAAACCCTAATACTCTATACGAGAAGCCTTGTGTTTTCAAAGACTCTTGCCAGTTGTGCAGTCCAAGCATGTATTTGGTCGCGACCGTAAAGACACACAGGTCCGACGCGGGTAGATTTACACTGTCATAACTTAAATTTAAATTTGGAGCTGTAGCCATGTCACTTTTTATTTACTCTATATATACACAATTTAACACATAAAAAACATAACAAACTCCAGTAGCTCAGTCGGTAGAGCGTGGTGCTTATATAATTGTATATGCTAAAAGTCACTAATTTATTGAATCACGCCAAGGCCGAGAGTTCGATCCTCTCTTGGAGTACTTTATTTTTTTGTCTTTTTACTTGTAAAGTATTTTTTTTTGCTACTTGTCGCTAAAATATAAAAAAAGAATTGCGCTAAGAAATAAAAAAAGAATTTATTTTACAAAATGACTGAACAAGTTCAAGGAGGTACGGTAAAACAGGATACAGGTGAGCATATACCGGGTTCTGGATTAGCAGATGAGGTACACACTGCATTTACTAGCGCAAAGACTCATTTTACTCATACTGGAGCTTTACAAACAACGAAAGAGTCTGAAGATATTGGAATTACAATTTCAAAGCGTCCAGATGAAGAGGCTTTTGATGATGAAGAGTACGGACAAATTCTTGCAACTTCAGTACAAGTGTATGAGTATTTAAAAGATTTTCCTAAAGATCTAGAACAATGGGAAAACACTGTTTCTTTACACAGATCTTTATTTTCTCGAGATACTTTTATACGTCAAAAAAATATCGAAAACTATCCTGTACATTTTTTTCAGAAAGACGGTTTATGGTTTAAAACTGTTTTATATAATGTAACAGCAGCAAATGTTGATCTAGCGACCTCATCAGCGGAAAATTTAAAACGACCTGTTAATCAAATCATTATGTGGAAATACATTCCTGGAAAAGATGTTTTTGAAAAAGTTGCCGGAGATCGTATTGGAAATGATCAAGCTCTTTTTACAAATACCGACTTCTTAAACGCACTTGGTCAAAGTACAAGACAACAAGCAGTGCTAGAAACATACAAAAGAATTTTACAGAAAGAAGAAACTTTTTACAATACTGAAAAATCGTTAGATGCACAAGAACTTGCACAATTAAAAGTTAAAGACGCTCAGTTTACAGCAGCTCAAGCTGCCGAAGGTAATCCTGTTACTCGATCAATTGGATTTTTAGGTACTGCTGCTGCTGGTGCTCTTGCTTCCGTTTTACCTAGTGCTCCTGTAGCTGCTGCTGTTAGTGCTGCACCTGCTGCTGCTTATTCTGCTGCTGGTGCTGCTGCTGCTGCTGCTGCTGCTGCTGGAGGAACTAGTGCAGCTTCTGCTGCTCCTCTTACTTTGGCAGGTGCTGCTGCTGCCGCACCAGTTGCTGCCGCCGCTGCTGCTGTTGCAGCTGCAGCTGGTGTTGGTGGTTTACTAGTTTCCCAAGTTCAACAACTATCTGCCAATGCTGCTGTTGTACAAGCTGAAACTGAACTTAAAGTTGCTAGAACAGCAGTTGAAACTTCTAGAGCTGCAAATCAAGGGGCCGAAAATGTAATTGCAACTTTAGGATCAAATCGTCGGTCGAATGAACTGGTTAAAGGGCTGGCTCAAAGCAGAGCACGCCGTCAAACATTTGCTAACGTGGCGCAACAACATCGCATTCTTCATCAAGAGCGTTCTCCAAACAGTGCTAATCAAAATCAAACTAAGCGCACTTTAAAAAGCAAAAGTAAGCGCACGCCAAAGTCCAAATGCAAAAAATACCAAAGCAGAAGCAGAAAGACTGGTCACTGCAGAAACAAGTCAAAGTCACGCAAGACCCCCTGTAAAAGCGGAAAGACACGCAAAGGGACCGGTCGATGCCACAAAACGAAAGCCTAAAAACTTAAAAATGCTTTTTTTAGCGTACACCCAAGCGCTTGCCTCATATTTTGTGTTTAACATAAATCCACTGTGTATTTCCCGTCTTGAAAAATTATGTGAATTCCCCGTCTTAAAAAATTGTGCAAATTCCCTTTTCATAAAACAAAAATTGAATGGTTACAAAACACAAAAAAAAGGGTTGAAAGGAGGTAAGGTTGACCAAAATGGGCATATTCTAGGAACTTCTTTTGAGAATGACATTAACGATACTATAGATAAAGATAATCAAGAGTGGAATTCGAAAGGGTTTCGATGGTCCAGCTCCAGCGCCTCCGGCTCCGGCTCTAGCTTCAGCTCTAGCTTCAACGCCTCAGTCTGCTTTAAATGCTTTAACTCCTGCTTCGTCTCCAGTTTCTCGTTTTAATCAAGCAGGAGTTAATGTACCTAATCCTAGAAGATCACCATCAAGAAGAAGCTTATCAAAAAGGAAAAAAAGGCGTAGCAGATCTATACAAAATCGTTGCAGTTGCCCCCGAAAAAGCAAGAAAAGCAAAAAAAGCAAAAGAAGCAAGCGCATGCGCGACTATTAAAAAAAGTTTAATCAACATTTTCAACCCAATCTGGATGATCTCCCGGAAACACCACGTGATCTAAAGCCTGTTCCTCCGTCACCTCCTTCATTACCCCCGATTTCAAA
>Ga0209188_1003025_pt1 | contig 11923 bp, 9 predicted proteins | sample C_130625_EF_Meta_FD_187307 | JGI IMG/M metagenome (GOLD analysis project Ga0209188, IMG submission 187307) | Freshwater microbial communities from Lake Croche, Canada to study carbon cycling - C_130625_EF_MetaG (SPAdes) (version 2) | ecosystem: Environmental > Aquatic > Freshwater > Lake | place...
CATGGCGCGGATGCGTTTCGGTATATTGGCTTAATGATTAACGAACCAAAGCAGCCAAAGAAACAAAAACCCTCTTACAGCGCCCCGGCGTCATGGATGAATTAAATGGATATTGAGAGCAATCAAGACGATTTTGATCCACGAATTCAGCAAGCAATGGATTTTCTAAATCTTTGTCAGGAAGCGGAATCAACTAACCGCTCTGAAGCCGCTGAAGATTTAAAGTTCGCGGCTGGTGATCAATGGCCCGTTGAAATTCAGAACAGCCGGAACCTTGAAGCACGGCCTTGCTTGACCATCAATAAGATGGATGCATATGTGCGTCAGATATGTAACCAGCAGCGCCAACAACGGCCTCGCATGAAGGCCCACGGCATGAACGATCAGGCTGATGAAAAGGTTGCCGAGATTATTACCGGCATTTGCCGGCATATTGAGCTTAATTCAAACGCTGATGCGGCTTATGATACCGCCTTCGATTTTGCGGTAAGGATGGGATGGGGATATATCCGGTTAAGAACCGATTACGCGCACGAAGATAGTTTTGATCAGGAAATATTCATCGATGCAGTACCCAATCCATTTACCGTGTACTTTGATCCAAACTCAACAGCACCGGACGGATCGGACGCAGAGTTTTGTTTGATAACCGAAGTCATGCCTAAAAAGTTATTTAACAAAATGTACCCGGACGCCGAAGACACCAGCTTTACCTTGCGTGGAACGGGTGACAGCAACGCCGAATGGGTAACACGCGAAGATATTAGGGTTGCCGAGTTCTATTACACCAAGCGCAAGGCCAGCACGTTATTCTTGCTATCCAACGGTGAAAAGGTTTGGAAAGACGAATACAAAGAGCAGGATGATGTTGAAGTAATTGACGAACGCGATTCTCTTAAAAAGACCATTCATTGGTGCAAACTCACGGCTATGGAAGTGCTGGAAGAACGTGAAATACCCGGTCGTTATATTCCGGTCGTTCCTGTTTATGGTCAGCAGCTAAATGTTGAAGGCAAGCGGAAGAAGTTTGGCCTGATCCGGCAAGCTAAAGACCCACAAAGAATGTATAACTTTTGGCAAACAGCACTGACCGAAAGCATTGCATTAGCGCCAAAGGCTAAGTGGATACTTGCCGAAGGTCAGGACGAAGGCCATGAAGAAGAATGGGCGCAAGCTAACGTGAAAGCCTTCCCCGTCCTACGCTACAAGCAGAAAGACATTGACGGTATGCCAGCACCAGCACCGCAGCGCTTGCAGCCAGAACCACCCCCTGCGGGAGTAATGGCAGCAGCAGCCACAATTCAGCAAGATTTGCAGTCAGTAGTGGGAATTTACGATCCTAGCCAGCTACCAACTGGCAACATCAGCGGTAAAGCCCTGCAAGGCCAGCAGCAGCAGATTGACATGGTAAATTATAACTACTATGACAATTTAACCCGCTCGATCAGGCACGTTGGCAAGATCGTATTGCAATGGATTCCTAAAATATACGATACCCAGCGAGTTATGCGGATTATTGGCGATGATGGAAGGCATGAACTGGTTACATTAAACCAACACGCTCAGGATCAGCAGGGCGTTATGAGAGTGCTGAACGATGTAACGGTAGGCGAATATGACGTTGTAATGGAAACTGGCCCCGGCTTTAACTCGAAACGTCAGGAAGCCGTGGACGCCATGTTACCGTTATTGTCAGCCAGCCCGGAACTATTCCAAGTGGCGGGTGATTTGGTATTCCGCAATATGGATTTCCCCGGCGCTGATGTGATTGCTGACCGTTTGGCGGCATCTAATCCAATGGCGCAGATCAATCCTAAGTCAGACATTCCCCCACAAGTACAAATGCAACTGGCGCAGTCACAAAAGCAATTACAGGTAATGCAGCAGCAGCTACAACAAATGCAATTGGCTATGAAACAGCGTCAGGACATTGAACAGGTTAAGCAGGACGCAGAAACCAAGCGTGAACTGATGCGTCAAACAGCCAAAGCCCATAATACTGAAACAATGGCTGAAGTAAGGGCGCATGATGTAGCCACCAGAGCAATTACCGCTCAGAACGTGGAAGAAATTAAAGCGGTTGCGGCTATGTTGATGAAGCACATGGACACCAGCCAGCTAGAACAGGAAATTACCAAGCGCAATAATGAGCAATATGCGCATGAAGCTCAAACGTATCAAGCAATTGCACCTCAACAACAGATTTAAGCAATTGCCATAATTATTTGTTTTGTATAGCATTACCTCACCAGTTAGGTTAGCTGGGTTAATTCTTAGGAAAATCCTATGTCTGAAGCGTCAACAGTAGTAACGAGTGAAAATGCAGCCGAGTTTTACGCGAATAAATTGGGTTTAGCAGATGTTTCCGAGCCAACTGAGGCCGCAATTGCGGAGCCAGAGCCAGAACTGACGAGTGAACCAAAAGAAGCGGAAACGGCAGAGCAGCCCAAAGAAAAGCAGCCCAATCCAAAGCTAGAGAAGCGATTCTCTGAGCTTACCAAGCAGCGCGAACAGGCAAGGCAAGAGGCCGAGCGTGAACGAACTGCAAGGCAAGAACTGGAAAGCAGAATAAGGGAAATGGAAGCACGTTTAAATCCGCAGCCACAGGTTGTAGATGAAGACGATGAACCAAGACCTGATCAATTCCGCGATGCATATGAGTATGCAAAAGCATTAGCAGAATTTTCGGCTGAAAAGGCTTTGAAAGAGCGTGACAGGCAGGAAGCCACAAAACGAGAGCAGGAAACGAAGCAAAAAGTTTTGGAAACGTGGAAGAAGCGCGTAGAAGAAACCAAAGCCGAATTAACTGATTTTGACGATATGGTTGGATCAGCGGACGTTGTTATTTCGGATCAGGTAAGGGATGCAATTCTTGAGAGTGATGTTGGCCCTAAGATTGTTTACCACCTTGCTGAAAACCCCGAAGTAGCAGAAAAGCTAAAAACCATGTCGGTTTCTGCGGCATTACGCGAAATTGGGAAGCTAGAAGCGAGATTCGAGCGTAAGGAAACGCAAGAAACTCAACGGGCTAATAAGTCGAGCGCCCCTGCACCAATCAGCCCGCTGAGAGGTACAGGAACAGTTTCGGATTTAGTCGAACCTGACAAAATGAGCTACGCTCAATGGAAGGCGGCTAGAAAATCTGGAAAAATACGTTAAACCCAATTTTAATTAAGGAATTATCATGGCAAATCAGCTATTAACGATCTCAAAGATCACCAACGAGGCCTTAATGGTTCTCGAAAACGAATTAACCTTCACCTCTGAAGTCGACCGCAACTATGACGATCAATTTGCCGTTGTTGGCGCAAAGATCGGTAATACCGTAAATGTACGCCGCCCCGGTCGTTTCATCGGTACTACTGGCCCCGCTTTGAATATTGAAGATTTCAACGAAACAAGCGTTCCTGTAACTCTTTCCACTCAGTTTCACGTTGATACTCAGTTCACTACCCAAGATTTGGCGTTGTCGTTGGATATGTTCTCTGACCGCGTATTGAAGCCCGCAGTCGCAGCAGTAGCCAACAAGATTGATCGCGATGGTTTGGTAATGGCAAAGAACAACACCGCTAACATTGTTGGCGTTGCTGGTACACCCCCAACTGGTTTGATCACTTACCTAACGGCTGGCGCTTACCTTGATTCTGAAGGCGCTCCCCGTGATGGACGCCGTTCATGTATCGTTGAACCCTTTACTTCCGCAACCATCATTGACAGCTTGAAGGGCTTATTTGTACCCCAAGAGGCCATTGGCGAGCAGTTCCGTAAAGGTTTGATGGGCCGTGATTCTGGTGGCATGAACTGGAAACTTGATCAGAACGTAGTTTCACAGACGTTTGGTTCTTATTCCTCTATTTCATTGTCAACCAACACCACCACCTTTACTGGTTCGCTAACCTCTGGTTGGGCGCAGTATTCCACCATCACTTTGGCAACTGGTTCCTCAACCGCAACCTTGAATCAAGGCGATGTAATCCAGATCGCCGGTGTATATGCAACTAACCCCCAAAACCGTCAGGCTTATGGTTCCGGTAAATTGCGCAATTTTGTAATCGTAAACACCACCACGGTTGGCACAGGCGGTACTTCCGTTCAGGTTAGCCCTGCAATCATTACTGGCGGTCAGTTCCAAAACTCCGTCATTATTGGCACAACTAGCACAACCGCGGTTGTAACTCCTTTCAACAATACCGGCGTTGTTAGCCCACAAAACATTATCATGCACCGCAATGCGTTCACCGTTGCAATGGCTGATCTTGAGCTTCCAGAGGGCGTTCACTTTGCTGGTCGTGCAAGTGATAAGGAAGTGGGCTTGTCAATGCGTGTAGTGCGTCAATACACCATTAACAACGATTCAATCCCTACCCGTATCGATGTACTTTACGGTTGGGCTCCCTTGTATCCTGAGTTAGCTTGCCGTGTTGCAGCTTAATTCTTAACTTTCTAAGGAAAAAATATCATGGCAAATCCCGGCCCAGCCTCAAGCACTAGCGTTCACCCCTCTGGTCTATCCAGCCAGCAAGCAAACCGCCTTTTATTTGTACAAAAGGGTTTGTCAGTAGCAGCCGCTGGTGATACCGCACTACCCGTTCAAAACAGCACCAACTACTCTGTACAACAGATCGTTGTGGCAAATGCGAACGTAAACGGCGTCACGGTAGACGTTTCAGGCGTCAACTTTGGCCTGTATACCCAAACAGCGCAGGGTGGTACTGCAATCAAATCCACAGCGGCTTTAACTGGTGTAACCAGTAGTTCGGTGGTTAGCGTTTTAACCCCCACAACTACTGCGCTGCAATCAGCACAAACCACTTACGCAAACATTGCTGGTACGCCCGTTGCAAACGCAACCGTTGACCTGTATGTGTTTGGATACGATCTATCACCAACAGCCTTATCCGTTGGTTCTAGTCAGTAATATGTGATTGGAAATAAAGAAAAGGGGGTTTTTATGCCCCCTTTTTTTCTTTTTATTAGATAATCTTCATAACATGAGGGATTAACAAATGGCATCTACTACACTTGCAAGAGGAAACGCCCGTGAAACTTTTTACATTGGGCCTTCTTTAACCCCGACAGCAGTTTCAGCTAACAGCACTTCAAACCAAACCTTTTCGGTTCCCGGTTTGCAAACCACGGACATTATTGTTCCGCAAGGATATATTGCTAACCAGATCAGCGGCGTTTTTATTGTTGAAGCAGATTGTATGACTGCTAACGTATTGACCGTTCAATTCGGCAATTTTACGTCTGGTTCGGTTACTCCTATGGCTGGCATATACGAGTTTCAAATTGTTCGATCCGAAGGCCCATTGCCAACAACAGCGGGATAAATCATGGCTAATACGAGCGTTTTAGAAATGCGGGACAGACTTACGCTTTAAGCGTGACAAATACCGCCCATGCCTCGGTGCAAATTAACGCAACCACGAATGATCAAATCAATTATGCGGCTTTTTTGAACAATTCGGCTAACCCAATTGCAATTAAGGTTTCCAGCGTTAATCCTTGTCCTGCGGCAGTATTTCCAACGGACGGAACGCCGGGGGATTACGTTTTACCCCCAATCATGGAAACACCAATTGTTTTAGCAGTACCCGCTTTGCCTTTCTACATGACTGCAATCAGCAATGTGGCAGGGCCTAGCTTGCTTTATGTAACACCAACGGCAGATCAGTCTTAAAACCTTTCCGCAGGGTTAAAAATGAGCAATTCAGCAACAACTCAAACGATTAACATCGTTCCGGTTCAAGGTATTTTTCAGGATTCAACGCAAAACTTCGCGCTTGTTTCTTTAATTGGCCCTGCGGGAACCCCGTTTTATCCTAATATCAACCCCATACAGTCAGGGTTGACCATCACCAATAGCACAATTGATTCAACCGTTATTGGTGGTACTTCTCCAGCAGCAGCAACATTCACTAATGCCAGCATGACAACCGGGCAAGTCACAAATACCCCGGTTAATCCTACTGACATAGCAAATAAGAACTATGTTGATGTAACGGTAAATGGATTGTCGTTTAAGCAGCCGGCTATGGTTGCAACTACTGCTAACATTACATTATCCGGCCTTCAAGTCATCGATGGCTATACAACCCTTGCAGGGGATCGGGTACTGGTTAAGAACCAGACTAACCAAGCGCAGAACGGTATTTATTCAGCGTCAACAGGTGCTTGGTCGAGAACCGCAGACGCTAATACATATAGCCAATTAGTAGCGGCTTATATTTTGGTTGAGAATGGTTCAACTTGGGCAAATTCGGCTTGGATATGTACAGCGCCCCCAACTGGCACATTAGGCACAACGCCGATTACTTGGACGCAACAGGCCGCTTCTCTATATAGCGCAGGAACCGGATTAACCCTTAACAACTACGTCTTTTCAATTACCCCGGTTGGCACAGCAGGAACCTACGGATCAGCTTCAAGCGTTCCGGTAATTACAACTAATGCATCTGGTCAGGTTTCAAGTGTAACTAATACAAATATTGCTATATCGAACACGCAAGTTTCGGGTTTGGGAACCATGTCAACCCAAAATGCGAGTAGTGTGGCGATTACAGGCGGTTCAATTGATAACACCGCCATAGGTGATACAACTGCATCAACCGTCAGAGGAACTACAATTACCGCAACCAATCAGTTTAGCGGTTCTGGTGCTGGTTTAACGGGAACTGCATCAGGTTTATCCATCGGCGGTAATGCGGCAACGGCAACCACGGCTACAACGGCAACCACGGCAACCACGGCTACAAATCTTGCAAACGGTGCAGCGGGATCAATTCCCTATCAATCAGCCGCTTCTACTACTGCCATGCTACCTATTGGCAGCACAGGACAGTATCTAACCGTTTCTAGTGGAGCGCCTACTTGGACAACATTACCGCAGAATGTTTCTAGTTTTAGCGCAGGAACCACAGGATTTACCCCGTCATCCCCAACAAGTGGATCGGTAGTTTTATCGGGAATATTGAATGTATCCAATGGTGGTACTGGCGTCACTTCATCAAGCGGTACAAACTCGGTTGTATTGCGCGATGCGAACGGAAACATTACAACGAATTGCTTATTTGAAGGATATTCAAGCCAAAACGCTAGTGGTACAACTATTGTTCTGACTGCATCATCTGTACAGAATTGGCAGATTACAGGTTCCGGTGGGCAAGTTATTAAATTACCTGATGCAACCACCTTGCCAAACGGTGCACTCTTTACTTTTAATAATAATCAATCAAGCGGTGCAATTACTGTACAAAACAATTCTAGTACAACGGTTGCAACGATAAATTCTGGTGGTTATGTAACGGTTGTTTTATTAAATAATTCCACAGCAGCAGGTTTATGGGATAGGCACGATTCAACGCCGGCTAATGTTTCATGGTCAACCAATACGCTTGATTATCCCGGTTCAATTACTAGCGCAACTTGGAACGGCAATCTAATTGCTCTTAATCGTGGCGGTTCAAACGCTAATTTAACTGCTATTGCGGGTGGAGTAGTTTATTCTACGGCCTCAGCGATGGCTATTAGCGCGGCTGGCGTATCCGGTCAGGTATTAACATCTAGTGGATCAGGCGCACCAACCTGGACAACGCCAACTGCTTACGCAACGGTTACTGATGATACAAGCACTAATGCGGTGCGCTATCCTCTGTTTGCTAATCAGACAAGCGGAAACCTTGCTACCGAGTACACCAGTTCAACAAAACTTCAATATAATCCGTCAACTGGAACACTTACCTCAACCATTTTCTCAGGTTCTGGCACAGGATTAACCGGAACAGCATCGAGTTTAAGCATTGGTGGAACGGCAGCACAGGCCAATAACTTAAATGGTGGCGCAACCGGATCATTGATCTATCAGTCGGCAACAGCAACAACAGCCTTTTTAGCACTTGGAACCACAAATTATGTGCTGACAGCCGGTGCTTCAGCGCCCCAATACGTTGCACAAAGCACTTTATCAGTCGGATCGGCTGCAAGTGCCACAAATGCATCTAATGTTGCAATTACGGACAACACTAGCAGCAGCGCAACGTGGTATCCCACGATTGCAGCGGTTACAACTGGAAATACTGCGGTCACAACCAGTTCAACAAAACTCAGTTTTGTGCCTAGCACCGGAGCATTGAGCGCTACATCATTTAGTGGAGCAGGAACGGGGCTTACTGGAACCGCTGCAAGTCTTTCTATTGGTGGCAATGCAGCCACGGCAACCAACATTGCTGGTGGAGCAGCTAACCAGATTCCTTATCAAACCGGATCGGGCGCAACATCGTTTATTACCGCTCCAACACTTCCGACAACTTATCTACAATGGAACGGCACTTCATTTGTATGGTCAGCTTCCGCAAGCAGCGGTGTATCAAGTTTTCAAACTTCATTGAGCGGATTAAGCCCAAGCATTGCAACTACCGGAACAGTTACATTAAGTGGAACGCTTGGCCCAAGTTCTGGTGGTACAGGAGCTTCGCTTACAGCGGCTTTGGGTTCGTTTGTATATAGCGGGGCTACGTCACTAGCACTATTAGCTGGAAACACGACTACAACCCCTCAATTCCTGACTAGCACCGGAACGGGGGTACTAGCCCAAGCACCAACGCTAACGGGTTCAACAGGATCGGGTAACGTAGTATTAGCAACAAGCCCAACATTAGTCACCCCGGCACTAGGTACACCAAGTTCTGCAACTTTAACTAATGCAACAGGCTTACCAATTTCAACGGGCGTTTCAGGTCTTGGTACTGGTGTTGCAACTGCATTATCAGTAAATACCGGATCAACAGGCGCGTTTATTCTTTATAACGGCGCACTTGGTACACCAACAAGCGGAACCCTAACAAATGCCACAGGTTTGCCAGTATCAACAGGAATTTCAGGATTAGGCACAGGCGTTGCAACGGCCCTAGCAGTCAACACCGGATCAGCCGGGGCATTTGTGCTTTTCAATGGCGCATTAGGAACCCCAACGAGCGGAACGGTAACAAACCTAACCGGAACAGCTTCAATTAACATTAATGGTACGGTAGGTGCAACAACAAAAAGTACCGGAGCATTTACTACCGTTAGCGCAACAGGGCAGATTACCAGTACCGTTGCAACTGGAACGGCTCCTTTAGTCATTGCCAGCACAACAATGGTTAGTAATCTGCAAGCACAATACGCAACCAACATTTTTGGTGGTTTAGCTAACCAGATCACTTACCAGACCGCACCCAATACGCTTGGATTTATCGCGGCTCCATCAACGGCCTCAACATATTTGCAATGGACAGGATCAGCTTATGCATGGGCATCAATTAGTAATGGCACAACAACAAACGCAGTCACTTTCAACAATGCCGGGACAGGCGCAGCCTCTGGAACAACATTTAATGGAAGTTCTGCGGTCACGGTTTCTTACAACACGTTAGGCGCTCCAAGCACAACAGGAACGAACGCTACCGGCACTTGGGGTATTGCAATCACCGGTAATGCTGCAACTGCGACTACGGCAACAAACGTATCTGGTGGAACCAGTAGTGTAACCAGCGAAACCGTTTCCGGTAACCTTACCTTGTCAGGCGGTACAGCTAACGGCGTGGCGTATTTAAACGGCTCTAAAGTAGTAACCAGCGGTTCTGCGCTGGTGTTTGATGGCACTAATCTAGGACTAGGTGTTACGCCGAGTGCTTGGGGGAGTTCATTTAAGTCTATTGAATTAGGTGCAAAAGGTGTTGGTATTGCATCCAATCCTAGTATATATAACACAATTTTGTCCTCAAATGCTTACCAAAATGGTTCAGGCTGGACTTATGCAAATAGTTCTTATGCTTCTCAATATCAAATAGGAAATAGTGGAACTCACTCTTGGTATATCGCCCCCTCCGGCACAGCAGGAAACGCTATCACCTTCACCCAAGCAATGACGCTGGATACTAACGGAATGTTGGTACTTGGAAGTACATCAGCATTACAACCCGGCGGTTCTCCTTCCACTAGGGGAGAGGTTTCAATCAATGGATCAACAGATTCATTTGTTTCATTTGGTATTGGCGGCACATTAAAAGGATATATCGGGCAAACATCTACCGGTTTGCAACTTGATACAGAAGGTTCTACAACAATAACCTTTGTCACCAACGGTGCAGAACGCGCCCGTATCGACTCCAGCGGTAACTTGCTGGTCAACACCACCACCGCTCAAACAGGCGCAAAGCTTGCTGTAACAGGTGGAATACAAGGAACAATTCAATCAGGAACCGTTCAAGCATCTACGTCAGGAACAAGCATTGACTTTACTGGTATTCCTTCATGGGTAAAACGCATTACTCTAATATTCAATGAAGTTAGTACATCTGGTGCGTCTGGAACAGTAGTTCAGCTTGGTACGGGAGCAACACCTACCTATACAACATCAGGATATGTAAGCACGAGTGTAGGTTGCGCCCCGGCTCCGGGCGCAACAAGTTATACAAACGGATTTGGAATGCGAAATGACAGTGCTGCATATTTTATGTCAGGTCACATGATCATATCTAACATTAGCGGCAACATCTGGATTTCATCACACGCAACGAAAGTCGCAACCACTATTTGTCCTATGGGCGGCGGATCAGTATCTCTAGCTGCCGCTTTAACAGCAATACGATTTACTTCAGCGAACGGCACAGACACATTTGATGCCGGATCAGTCAACATTCTGTATGAGGGTTAATCATAACAATGATCATTGACGGCACAAATGGGGCCACGTTTCCTAACGGATCAAACCCACAAACATTCCTTAAAGGGCAAATTATGTCAAACACTATCACATGGCAAATCGAATGGATGAATTCATCCAACGAAACCATCAACGGATTCAAAGAGGTTTTACTCACAGCGGGTTGGAGAGCAACAGGTACTGACGGAACTAACACTTCAACTGTTTACAGTACTGTATCTTTTCCCGAACCATCTCAGGGTTCTACCTTCACTCCTTATGTTGATTTAACTCAAGAGGAAGTATTGAGCTGGATATGGGCTAACGGCGTAGACAAAGAAACTACTGAAGCAACTCTGAATAGCAATCTAGCATTGTTGGATAACCCCCCTGTTTCACAAAAACCGCTTCCGTGGGCAGTTAAGTGAATTAAATTAATAAAAATACATTTAAATAACAAAAATTATTGTTGTAATTAAGGAAAATGTTTAAATGAGTTATAACTGGAAAATTTTAGAAGTTCATGCTGAGAATGATCTCATTGTTTCTGCGCGTTATTTTTGTTCTGCTAATGAAAATGACAATACAATAGAAACCGAGGGATGGTGGTATTTCAATGAACCGTCAGTCAAAACGCCATTTAATCAAGTAACCGAAGCAATGGTTATTGAATGGGTTAAAGCTGAAACCATGAAAGATGGGTTCAACATGATTGAAGCAAGATTATCCGAACAATTACAAGCAACAGAAAAAGAAAAGAAAGTTACTGCGCCGTGGTTACCGCAAGTTTTTACGGTTCAGCTATGATATTCAAAATCTTAAGGACTAACCCATGACAGCCGTTAATATTTCACTTTTTGCCGGGGCTGGCGCTCAATTCTTTGACCAGAACGGTACTCCTTTAGATGGCGGGTTGATTTATACCTATACCGCTGGAACAAGTTCTAACCAGACAACTTACACCAGTTCTGCGGGAACAATTGCAAACCCTAACCCGGTTGTTTTGGATAGCGGGGGCCGCGTTCCTAATGAGATATGGTTGATTGCCGGGAATACTTATAAGTTTGTGGTTACTAGCGCCACAGGTAATCCAATTGGTACTTATGACAATATCCCCGGTGCTAATTCGGTTGCATACCCAACAACCGTACCAAACGGCGGCACAGGATTAAGCAGTTTAACTGCCAACGCTTTGCTTTTAGGAAATGGAGCATCAACACCGCAATTTGTTACAGC
>Ga0209188_1003027_pt1 | contig 11915 bp, 16 predicted proteins | sample C_130625_EF_Meta_FD_187307 | JGI IMG/M metagenome (GOLD analysis project Ga0209188, IMG submission 187307) | Freshwater microbial communities from Lake Croche, Canada to study carbon cycling - C_130625_EF_MetaG (SPAdes) (version 2) | ecosystem: Environmental > Aquatic > Freshwater > Lake...
CAGTTACAACATTAGGTTCTTCAGTTACCACAATAGGGTCTTCAGTTACCACAATAGGTTCTTCAGTTACCACAATAGGGTCTTCAGTTACAACAATAGGGTCTTCAGTTACCACAATAGGTTCTTCAGTTACAACATTAGGGTCTTCAGTTACAACAATAGGGACTTCGGTTACAACAATAGGGTCTTCAGTTACCACAATAGGTTCTTCAGTTACCACAATAGGTTCTTCAGTTACAACAATAAGGTCTTCGATAGATTCTTCTGTAACTTGTATGTTTTTTGGAGGAGGAGTAGAGATAAATGCTGTAATATTTTTACTTATCCACCTTCTAAATTCTGTTATAACAAACTGTCGTTGAAAAGACTCAGCAATAAGATTCATATTACCTTTCGTGTTATAATTTATAATAAAGTTATTAATTATATTCTGAAACCGATATGTTTTATAAATTTCTAAATTAGAATAATTAAACAATGGTTTTCTTTTTTTAGCATTAACATAATTATGAAATAAATAAATCATATTTTTAAAATCATTTTTCGTTTTCAAATCATTGACATTTATTTTATTTAAAAAAATAATAGCATCTCTAGAACATTCAGGACAAGGTAAAAACCCGCAAATTCTTTTTATATGAAAAAACAAATATGTGTAAATATATGGATATGCGTATTCGTTAATTCTTTCAGCTAACGTATGAAATAGCCTCCATACAGGTGGTCCCCAAACTTCAGGCGGTGACATCAATATAAATATAAAATATAAAAAATATAAAGATACTACTCAAATTACAATATATATGGAAAAATATAATATAGAGGGTGGAATTGATTTTTTTAATGAATTATATAAATTATTAGATGTTGAAGAAAGTAATTTTAAAACAGAAGAAGATAATAATTTATGTTTAATAACACATCAGCCTTTAACTGAATATTATGTTGAAATGTCATGTGGGCATAAATTTAATTATATTCCGTTATATAAAGACATATTAAATCATAAACAAAAATTTAATAGTATGGAAGGCAGTAACACACGTTTAAATAACAATGAAATAAGATGTCCTTATTGTAGAAAAAAACAATCTAGTGTATTACCTTATTATAAAGAATTATCTCTAAATAAAATAACTGGGGTAAATACTGTTGAACCTAATTATAAATCAAATAACTTGTCTAGTAATAAATATTTTGGATGTGAGTTTTTAATTTTAAATACAAATTATGACCCTAGTGGAAATGAAACCGATGATTTTAAACCTCAATTCTATAAATGTTTTAGTTATGCGAATCCTCATAGTAAATATGTTTCAGCAGATGGTCTAACAATTACTAATTACGGAGACAACAAATGTTACTGTTTAAACCATCAAAAAATATTAATTAAAAAATATAAGAAGGATTTAGAATATAAAAATAAAGAAGAAATTAAAAAAACCAAATTAAAGGAAAAGGAAGATGCTAAACAAAAATTAAAAGAAGAGAAACAAAAATTAAAAGAAGAGAAACAAAAATTAAAAGAAGAGAAACAAAACTTGAAGAAAATAACAAATAACTTTAGCCAAGATGAAAAAGGAATACAAAACGTTGTTTTAGGACCATCTGCTTTAGATATGTCTGGAAATGAAACAAATAAAGGATGTATTGAAATTTTAAAATCTGGATTAAACAAAGGAAATCAATGTGGATGTTCAGTTGTCACTGATAATTTGTGTAAAAGACACTTCAAGTTAAAAAATAAAAGTAATATTTACGGGATTATAAATAATAATAACAACAATATAAATATTTATTATTAGAAGTATTTAATGGAAACTAAAGAACAATTAATAAACAATATTAAAGAATGGATTAAAATTGACACTGAAATAAGTCAATTGAAAAGTGAAATTAAAGATAGGAACAATAAAAAAAAATCATTAACTGGAAATTTGGTGTCTGTTATGAAGACAAACAAAATCGACTGTTTTGACATTAACGGTGGAGCGCTAGTTTATAAGACTAGTAAGGTAAAAAAACCGATAAACGGGAAAACATTGTTGCTTGCGTTGCAAAATTATTATAAATCAGACCCAAAAATAGCAGAAGAAATAACTAAACATGTTTTGGATAGTAGAGTGGAACAAATAAAAGAGACAATTAAACATAAAATAGATAAGTGAATTTCTAAATAATATAGTTAAAAAATAAGTTAAATAAATGTACTACAATTATATTATGAATATGGAAATAGATAACTCGAATTATACTCCTGTTGAACCAAATGTTTACTATTATAAACCGTTACTAAACAACTTTTTAGATACAAATTTAGATGATTTTTTAATGTCAAATAAAATAAAACAAATAAACATATGTTCGTATGAAGTAAACAACGAAGGTAAGTTTCCATTTTTAAAATTTTTACTTACAAATAATAACGTAGACAATGTTCTTTCATTTCCATACATTCCATATTATGACAGTTTAAATAGTGAACAATTAATAAATTTTACAAAAATACTTCTTTTTGGGTTGGTTTCATTAGAAAATGCGAATTTTGATGATTTTAATATGAATATAATTTTCAATGGATTTTATGACTTTGAAAATGAGTTATATTTATTAATTGATTTGACAAAATATAAAGCAAATATTAATGATATTTACACTAATTCAGAATCAAGATTTGTTCTAATTGATGAAATATTAAATCAAGGACATGTATGTAATATTACAATTGATAAGTATGTTTCAAGATTTTTTACAAATAATAATAATTTTTGTATTTTATTAGATAAAAATGGGAAAAATTATGAAATTCCAGTAGCATGTTATGTTGGACAAGAAGAAAAAAAGTTAAACTTTACATATACTTTTGGTGTTTCAAAAAAAAATAATAGTTTTATTTTAGGGCCATATTATTATTTTACAAATTTTACAAATGCTGTAGAAGAAATTTCATTTAAAAATGAAAATAATTCAGATATAAAAAATAACAAGAATGGGGTAATAAGATTTGCTGTATTTATGGGGACTACAAAATGGATTGATAATTTTCCAAATGATACTATTGATACATCAGATATTAAATTAGAAAGATTAAATGATGAAACTTTAGACAATAGTTATGAACGTTTAACAATGAGAATTTCAGACCATCAAGGAAAATGGGCAGAAACATTTGATAGTTGCTATTTAGGTAGTATAGAGTTAGATAATGGTGAATATTTAAAAAACACTCCTCTACTGGTTGTGAAAGAATACAATCAACAAATTCCATTGAGCTATCATTTTATTAATAAATTAAAACTAAATCATAATGAAAAACAAGAGTATTTTATAATTTAATCATAAATGTTGTATTATTATTTTAAATAATCTAAAATAATAATATAGTAATGAACGCTATTACATTAATTGGTTTATCTGTAATTTTTATATATAGTTTAACTCAAATACTTAATTTTTATGGTATAGGTTCCGATGCTTATGGAATTTATGTTTTATTTTATATATTTATAATAATATCAATCCTAATATTACCAAATGATAATCCTAAGACCTAGTCTCGTGTTTGTCTCTTTAAGTATATTTTTTAATATATAAAAAAATTGAACTAAAGATATAGTCACATAATATACAGTATAAACACAAAATGGAAAAACGATTAAACAAAAAGGTTGAAACCTATTTAACAACGTTTAAAGACAATATACGAGAGAAAACGTATTCTATGAAAAATAATGAAGAAGTAAATCATCTTCTCCAATACATTTATGATTATGAAAGACTTGTTTTTAACAAAGAAGATTTTCAAAAGCGTAAAAGAGTAAAAAATTTTGTTCCTATTTTCGACCGATGCTGTGCTAAAAGAGCATCGAATGAACAATGTACTAGAAGAAAAAAAGAAGGTAGTGAGTATTGTGGAACACATATGAAAGGAACACCTCATGGCATAACTGACACCCAAGATGAACCTAAAAATAATACTCAAAAGGTTGAAGTTTGGGCTCAAGATATTCAGGGTATTATCTACTATATTGACAAATGTAATAATGTTTATCAAGCAGAAGATATTGTTGGAAATAAACTTAATCCAAAAATAATAGCTAAGTATGCCAAAAATAACGAACACTATAGCATTCCAGAGTTTAATATCTAAAACTATTTAAAAAATCGCCTATATTTATTACAAGTAAAATGGTTCTTGAAGCGATTGATATACTTCTAATTTTATTAACTGTATTAGTATTAGTATGTATAATTCATTTATGTATAAAACATAGTTATCAACAAAATAAAAATGAGTTAAACAAAACTAAAATTAAAACCTTTAGTGTATTACCAGAAAACAAAGAAACCCTTAATGTCTCACAAGAAAACGTATAAATACAATGATACTATTATACATCGGATAAAAATAGTTCCTGTAAAATTCTAATGGTATCATTATAGTTATCTACTTTATGCCCTATCACTCTTGAATCTGTGTATATTTCATAATCGTTACCATTTTTTTCTGTTTTATCTCCAAAAAAATGGATTTCATCGTATTTATCTTCTACAAATTGTAGACAATAAGTCTTATCCCAACCTTTTGGAAAAATATCAACACTAATTTGTCCTCCAATAGAAAATTGTAACTCAACAACATCATTTAAATTATTGAATGTAATATACTCATTCCACAATTCTTGTATTTGCTGAATCATTTTTTGTCTTGTATTACTAGTTAAATCAAATTTTTCAAAATCATCTCTCTCTTTTTGACTACAAGACCTACCAATTGGAGAAACATTAATCATTCCATTTCGATGTTCAATAAATGACCCGCGTTTAACTGGGCAATCTAAGATTGATAAAGAATACAAACATATATTTATTAATGTTTTGAAATGTTCTTCTCCAATAGCTTTTACAAAACTTTCTTTTGTAATTAGTATGTTATCACAATAAGATTCTAGACCATTTTCAGAAAACCTCCATTTAAATAATTTAAAATTTTCTATTCCTATTTGTTCTATTTGTTTATCTAAATTAGAACCACCTACAAAACCCAAATCTACCATTTTTGATACTTTATTTAATAAATCTAACATATCTTTACTAATATGTTTGCGAGGTGGTGTAATAGTTCCATCAACATCAAATAAAATTAGTTTATTCATATAATACATAAAATATATAATTTCAATCAAATAAAATAATTCAAATGTAATTTTTATTTAGAGAAACGCGTATTTTGTATACCAAATTATATAAATATTTTAGTTATAATTATATAAATAAAAACTGATTTTTTATTATGGACGAAGAAAGTAAATCTATTTTAACATTAGTTGGATTAAAATTTGAACAATTAAATGAATTAGATGGAATACTAATACCGAGGGAAATGTTATTATCTGATGCTAAGTATTTAGAAATTAAAACACTTATTCCTACTCTTAAAAAAAGCTTTAGTTCGTCGCTAATGACTAGTTTGCAAAAAAATGCGGACAAGGTTCAAAAGTGGCCATTGTTGAATCTTGTAAGACAAATATTATCTGTATATAATTACCAAATGGAACCAATCAGGAAGGCTGATGGATATACTCTTGAAGGAGTAAAAAAATATAAACGGTTTTTTCAGATTAAAAAGAGAGAAAATAGTAATTTTAATGTATAATAGTCGCCTATGGTATCAAAATCTCTATATTCACACTATCACCAATAATTAGTGCGTCGCCACCATTAGGGTCTGGCTCTGGGCATCCTGATGTTGGTTGTGTGCCATTAATACTGCCTATAATAGTAGCTGAACCACATGTGCTTGTATTGTCCGCATTTATAATTGAACCTCCCACTTGATCACCTGGAATTATATTATCAATTGTTCCATTTGTATTATCAATTATAGCATTTGTGTAGTTGTAAATAACACCACCAAAATCATTCGTGATTGAACCACCTGTATTATTTCTAATGATACTACTTTTAGCATTGTAAATTGTTCCGCCTAAATTTGTAAGTATTCCAGTGTTACTAATTAAACCAGAACCATCATTACTTAGTATAGAAGACCCACTTAATGTCAGTGTAATTGTTGAACCTATATTATTATTAATTGTTCCACTATTATTACTAATTCTATCATAAATTTCAATATCACCAGAATTATTAATTGTTCCATAATTACTAATTAACCCATAATTGCTAATTGTTCCACTTGTTTCAACGATAATTGTTCCATAGTTATTTAGAACATTTTCAATGTATAGATTATATCCAGCGACTATAGTTAATGTTTGACATTCTAAAATAGTAACATTGTTGTTTAATATATAAATATTATTTTGAAGAGTTACAATGGTGTTTATATCTATAGGACCACATACAGGCGTAGGAACAGCTGCTGGAACAGGTGTAGGATTTTTTATTCTAATAAATTGTTCCATACATGATAGTGAACCTGTATTTTTACAAGAAGCTAACATTCTGGTGCTGGAACCAATCCCTCTTGTAGCTCCTAAATTAACACAAGCACCAGATACTGGACCAATAAACCTATTTGATTTGATTGAACTATATAAACCAGGCATATAAGTTATTGTGTTATTATTTTATCCAAATGTATTTTCAAATGAATAATTTACATATAAATAATTATCGTCATCTTTATAAATATTATAAAGTTCAGATATATATGTTGAGCTAGATGGTATTATTCCGTTCACAAATAAAAATATTGCCTTTTCAGGAGGCAATTTCATTCTTTTTCTAATAACATACATGAATTGCCCAATTGTTAAATCATTGGGAACTAAATATTTATTTTTATCAATTGTAGGCCATTCTTTATTTGCTCTGGAAGTTTTTTCACAAATAATGGGAATTCTATCTGGGTATTTTTCTAATATAAGTTTAGTATCATTATATCTTTCGTTAAACGAATGATTTGTTTTGAAACTCATATATAATTAATTATGAAAAAGGTTTAGATGTTTATTAAACTATTATAATTATAATTATGAATATTTATACAGTTATTTTTTATATTTCATTTTTTAGAAACATTTTATGTTTTACTGTAAATACAAACAAATATCCGTATAAAAATATGAATTTATATATGAAAAAATCAAAAAATTCGCCATTTTCATATTTATATATTCCTAAGACAGTTAATCAACAAAAATACCATAAATATTTAAATGATGACAGTTGTAAAATAATTATTGGTGTGGGTCCTGCTGGAACAGGTAAAACATTATTTGCTTGCCAAAAAGCTATAACTCAACTAAAATCAGAAGAAATTAGTAAAATTATTATTACAAGACCAGTAGTAACTGTAGAAGAGGAAATTGGTTTTTTGCCTGGAAATATACTTAAAAAAATGGACCCATGGACGAAACCTATATTCGATATTTTTCTTGAATATGTAACCAAAACAGAGCTTGATTTATTGTTGTATAGTAATAAAATAGAAATATGTCCTTTAGCTTTTATGAGAGGTAGAACCTTTAAGAATTCGTTTATTATTGCGGATGAAATGCAGAATAGTTCTCCAAATCAAATGAAAATGCTTACAACTAGATTGGGTGTTAATAGTAGAATGGTAATAACAGGTGATTTACACCAAACTGATATTCAAAAAGAAAATGGGTTAAAAGATTTAATTGTAAAAATAAATACATACACAAATAATAACAACAATACAAACTTAATAAGCATTATCGACTTTAATAATGTTGATATAGAGAGAAGTGATATCGCAAAAAAAGTAATTGAGATTTATGACTATAAGTATCTTGGAAAAAATATTATAAACAATACAACCAAAGTAGAATCTATTTTAGAAAATGATTCTGCTTTAATGCCTAAACACCATGTAATAACGAATTATAACATATTAGGTTAACTCTCCATTATTTAGCATTTGGGAATAATGCCTTATCTAGAGTTGTTCTTACACAAAATAATCTATGTAATACAATTCCTAAACCAAATAATGAAATTGTTGTGTATAAAAAAGAAGTTTTGAAAAAATATGATATAATATAAGCGCCAATAATAGTCATTATAACATCAGCTATAGCTACACCGAATAGTCTATACGAGTGAATACCCTTTTTGGGAACACCTAAAGCATTTTTGTATTTACATAAATCCATATAAATACAAAATATTATTATTACATTTTAACCAAACATACATCTTATCTCAGAATAGGTCATTTGTCTTCCAACTTTTGTTTCAAATTCCTTAATTCCTGAACCCAATATATTTGACAAATTATTCATTGAATTGTTCAATTTTTCTGTATTAGGGTTTGGTTTTAATAATTCTATTGGATTAGCAAGCATTCCAGATTGTAATCCAATTTCTACGGTTTTCATTGTTTGTAGTTCAATAGAATTCATAATTGTTTTTAATTCAACATCAGAAACAATATTGCTATTCGAATTAGGGGTTGCCATTAAATAATATAGATGTTTGTATTTAAATTATTTCTATATATACTTTTCAATTTTTTACATAAGAACGAATGATACATAAGAACGAATGATATATAAGAACGAATGATATATAAGAACGAATGATACATAAGAACGAATGATACATAAGAACGAATGATACATAAGAACGAATGATACATAAGAACGAATGATACATAAATAATAAAAAGTAGGAGGGGTCAAAGGGGAACCTTGGTTCCCTTTAATTATAAAAAATTAGTAAAAGGTGTAGAAAGTGTAGAAAAAAAAAAATTGAGATGTAGTGTGGTAAATAAGTAAAGAATAAATAATGAAGTGAATAAAGTGAATAAATTCAAAGATGTCAATGTCAATGTCAATGTTAAACGTGAATATGGAGATTTCGATGTCGATGGAAAAACAGATGAAATCGTTGTGCGAAGAAGTATCAATTCGTGTGATAAGAGCATGCGCATCGGAGTATAATTTCTCAGCGGAAGAAGCATGTAGAATGCTGAACGTGAGAATAGAACGTAATGTAAGTATTCCAAGAAAGAAAACGGAAAAAGTTAGAATAATGAAGGCTCGTTTTCCGCTGCCATTTAACGGCGAATTGAATGATTCACTGTGCTACGGTCTGCGTCAAAACAATGGTCTATACACTCAATGCCAAATAAGTCGTAAAGACGGAAAATCGTTCTGTAAAACATGCCAAATGTTAGCAGACGGTAACTCAGATGGAAAGCCAGACTACGGAACAATCCAAGACCGTGTAGCATGCGGTATCTCAGAGTTTGTGGATCCGAAAGGTCGTAAACCAACTGCCTACACCCGAATAATGAAAAAATACAAAATAACCGAAGAAGACGTAATTGAAGAGGCGAAAAAATTCAACATGACTATCGCAGCGGAACATTTTGTGGTAGCGGATGAAGTGAAGCGCGGAAGACCTAAGGCAGAGAAAAAAGCAAAAAAAGAATCAGAAAAACAAGCAAAGGGTCGCCCTAAGAAGAGCAAGAAAGTGATTGAAATTGAAGGAGATGAAGATGATTTGTTTGCGAGTTTGCTAGCAAACGTAAGCCTTGAGGAAGAAGAGGTGGTCATCCCTGAAGTAGTAGTTGCTGCTCCTGCTGCCAAAAAGGTGGGCAAGTCCGAGGAAGAAAAGATTGCTGAGAAGGCAGCCAAGAAGGCAGCTGAAGAGGAAGCCAAGGCGGCCAAGAAGTTAGCTGAAGAGGAGGCCAAGGCGGCCAAGAAGCTAGCTGAAGAGGAAGCCAAGGCAGCCAAGAAGTTAGCTGAAGAGGAAGCCAAGGCAGCCAAGAAGCTAGCTGAGGAAGAGGCGAAGGCGGCTAAGGCAGCCAAGAAGCTAGCTGAAGAGGAGGCCAAGGCAGCCAAGAAGTTAGCTGAAGAGGAGGCCAAGAAGGCTAAAGCATCCAAGAAGCCTAAGGCTGCCAAGAAAGAGGAGGAAGAAGAGGAGGCAGAAGCCCCTTGGCGTGTCTCTATCGTAAAATTCAATGGAAAGGACTACCTAAAGGATAAGCAAACTGGATTAGTTTATGAGAAAGACGCCTATTGCGACCCAAAGGAAGGCGAGGCATCACGCAAAATTCTTGTTGGCGAATGGAATGCGGAACTAAAGACGGTGAATATAATTAAAGCGCAAGTAGAAGAGGAGGAAGAGGAAGAGTATGATGAAAGCTCAGATGAGGAGGAAGAGGAGGAGGATTAAAATTATGTAGCATATTTAACTTTGTAATTGTAATTGTAATTTAATTAGTATTTAAAAAAGAATAACTCTTTTTTCCTGTAATCTTTTTTATCACTCATTTCTCGTTTTGTGACTCATTTCTCGTTCCTGCTGTAAAGGTAATATACAGTGTTTATTTTTGTTACTCATTTCTCGTTTTGTTACTCATTTCTCGTTCCTGCTATTAACCATGTGCCACACGTGCTACGACAATAAATGGCATAGTATAAAAAAATGTAATAAAATCATGTAAGAGAGAAAGATTGATTATAGTATAATATTTTATACCATGTCACAGTATGTATATCCAAGAGGATTAATGACATGACACCGTTCATCAAAATTGAGTGGTATAATGATAGCTGACTGATAGTCGATACTCCTAATATCGCATATAACAATTTCTATAGTGTCAAAATCAAAGTCTTTACATTTTGTGCCATCAGATGTGGTTAGAGGTAACAGATATTTCTCTCTATATAATGTTTCATTAATATTTTTATCAAATTTATATTCGAGAGAAGCGCAAATATTTTTAAAGAGAGCAACAAGGTTCAACGACATTTCTTAAAAGGTTATGATGATTGAGTTAAACATAATAGCAAGATTTGATTTCAATTTTATTCAGAATTGAAACCAATTAAGTATTTAATAAAAGGACTTAAAGAGAAGGCGCTTCTGGTTCCTTTTCTACAAGGACCTGTTTGGAAATATTTTTAATAATTTTACTCGCTTTTTCGTGGTCATTGTCGCCAGAGCCACCCATTGATTCTACAATGATTTTATTATATTGGTCGGAATGTCTTGAAATACTTTGGTTACAATCAGGATATTTCTCTCTATACTTTGGTATTAATCTCATATTTTTATCTGTAACTTTCTTAATTACCTTTCTAAGTTTCATATTCTCTTCATCTTGCTTCTCCCATTTATCTTCATCCTTTACATACAGAACTTCTCTTTTTTTATCAGTGCAATGGACAGGTCTTTGAGTGACATCAAGTGCCTTAAGGTTTTTCACAATGATATTAGAAATACCATCTACAAAACCAATTTCACCAACCTTTTCTAAGTCAGAAAGTTGTAGCTGAATGGATTCAACAAAATCCATAATATTCATGGCATCTTTACAGGTTTCATTTAAAAAGAATTGTAAGTTAAATGATTTATTATTTGAGTTTGTGTTATGTGAGTTATTATAGGTATCTTTCTTTACAATTTCTAAAATTAAATTTTTAAACTCTTGATTTTCTTTTATAAGATAATTGATTAATTCATCTTTGTTATCTGTATTTTTAATAGTTTCATGATTTTCCGAAACTTTACATTTTTTGTTATGTCTCCATAAACCAGAGTAATCTTTGTATTCTTTGTCACATTTTTCACACTGGAATGTCTTTGAGCTTGAAAAAGGCTTGTTTTCATTGCTAATCATTGAAATATGTTTATTCGTGCGATTATGATTTTCAATATTGCTTTTTTTACATGTCCCATAGTCACATTTTTCACAGTAATATTTAAAGCTTGAAAAAGGCTTGTTTTCATTGCTAATCATTGCTATATATAATCAATATAAAATAAGCCTAAATACTTTTCCGCAAAAATAATAAAAAATTATGGTAACAAAATATAAAAAATAATTTTAGTAACCAGACGATAATTTTCAAATATGCAGTGGCGGATTCCTTTTTTCCCCAAAATGTAAGCACTTTTGAAAAATGGACATT
>Ga0209188_1003031_pt1 | contig 11906 bp, 8 predicted proteins | sample C_130625_EF_Meta_FD_187307 | JGI IMG/M metagenome (GOLD analysis project Ga0209188, IMG submission 187307) | Freshwater microbial communities from Lake Croche, Canada to study carbon cycling - C_130625_EF_MetaG (SPAdes) (version 2) | ecosystem: Environmental > Aquatic > Freshwater > Lake | place...
AGAACCAGCACCAGTTATTGAAGAACCAGCACCAGTTATTGAAGAACCAGCACCAGTTATTGAAGAACCAGCACCAGTTATTGAAGAACCAGCACCAGTAGTTACTGAAGAACCAGCAGTAGTTATTGAAGAACCAGCAGTAGTTATTGAAGAACCAGCAGTAGTTATTGAAGAACCAGCACCAGTAGTTACTGAAGAACCAGCACCAGTAGTTACTGAAGAACCAGCAGTAGTTATTGAAGAACCAGGACCAGTAGTTACTGAAGAACCAGCAGTAGTTATTGAAGAACCAGCAGTAGTTATTGAAGAACCAGCAGTAGTTGAAAATACAAATAGCAATATTCCAAAATTAATATTTGTTGTACCATATAGAGATAGAGAACAACAACAAAAATTTTTTTCACAACAAATGAAAGTCGTTTTAGAAGATATGAAACCAGAGGAATATAAAATATATTATATTCATCAAACTGACAAGAGAGAATTTAATCGCGGAGCAATGAAAAATATTGGGTTTTTACTAGTAAAACAAAAATATCCAGACGATTATAAAAATATTACACTTGTTTTTAATGACGTAGACACCATGCCTTATACAAAAAACTTTTTGAATTATGATACAACAAAAGGGATTGTAAAACACTTTTATGGATTTACTTATGCTTTAGGTGGTATAGTTTCTATAAAAGCTGGAGATTTTGAAAAAATAGGAGGTTTCCCAAATTTTTGGGCTTGGGGATATGAAGATAATTTGATCAACAAGAGAGCTTTAAGTAACAATCTAACAATTGATAGAACGCAATTTTATAATGTAATGGATAAAAATATTTTTCAAATGAAAGATGGATTGGCACGTTTAGTAAATAGAGGAGAGTTTGATAGATATTTAAGTGAAACATCTGAAGGCTGGCATTCAATTCAATCATTAGAATATAATATTAACGAAGAAACTGGATTTGTAGATGTTACAAATTTTTATACAGGTATTGTATCAAATCCAAATGAGAACAAGATACACGATTTAAGAAACGGTAGCAGACCATTTGGTGGTTTATTAAATATGAATACAAAACGACGCAATCCAAGATTTGGTATGATATTGTAATCATCCTTCATAACCTTCTATTATTTTATATGTAATCCCTATTTCAAAATTATTTTCCCAAATCCCAGATATCTTTATAATATATTGAGGAGTATTTCTATTTATTTTTGATAAATTATAGTCTTTATAAATTTTCAAATTACCAGTTAATAATTGTCTGTTTAATATACAATTTGTTCTTTTAGTAATTTGATTAATTTGTTTATAATATTCAATAATTCTATATTCTATTTTAGATAATTCTTGTATTAAAGCATTATTTATAAAACTATTTGGATTGTATTTCATAATAAATTTATTCATTTGTTTTTCAATGGATAATAATTCTATAGGAAAATCAAAATAGATACTATTCAATGAAAAATATTGATTTGAATAAATAATTTTTGCGAATGTACCATCCATTATCATATTTCGTTTACTTTCTAAAAAAATAATATTATTTAATTGAAATTCGTAAGTATCTAAAATAACATTCATAATAATAAGTTATACATAATAAAATATTATTTTTATTTACTTTACAATATAATAGAATATATTATTCTGTTCATTGTTATTTGATATTACAAGTATTATTATTCCATATACAATTTTTTTCATTGTTACAACTAGAGATATTATTGATATTGTAACAGTTATGTTTTGTAGAACAATTATATAATTTAGAATTCCAATTGCAATATACAGCATTAGACAAACAGTCATTTTTAGTCATTAAATTACAATTATTGTTTTGTTGTCCAGCGTTTCCAGTTATACCTTCTTTGTATTTTATCAAATTATACAGGATAACCCCGCATAATACAACTACTAAATAAACAACAATTTTATTTTTAAAAAAATTAGCTATAAATTTCATTATATAATATATATAATATAGTATATAATAAATGTCAACAAGATTGAATATGAACGAAATAAGATATTTTTCTTGGAAAGGGAGAACATTTAATCAAATCACAAGTATAATAAAAAAGAACATAGGGTCAAATAATGCATCAAAACACAGTTTATTTATACCTCAGCCATTAAAAATATATAGAAGAGAAATAGCATCAACTACAAGTACTTCCACTTTAACAAATCCATATACTTGTAATGGTAGAATTTCAACTAGTATAGATTTAATAAATATGCCAGGCGGTTCAATAATAGTAAATTCTGATTCTGGAAAAACGAAAGGATTAGTAAACACTTTAGATATAAATTTAACATCAAACAAATATGAGAAACCGGGAACTTGTCAAACTGACGTAAAGAATTGTATGTCACAGGTTACCAACGCACGTCGTAGAGTAAGAAGTAGTGGTATTATCAAAAAACAATTTGATTTAACAAAAAATAACGATACTTCTTATCACACTTCCACAAATCAATATTTAGTAAGTCGTAATAAAACATTTCAACAAAATCAATATTACTATATTCGTCAAGGAAACTCTAATGTAAAACCCGGAGATGCGTTATCAGTTCAAAATATATATTCATCAAATGGTATAAATCATTGTAAAAAATATTTTATTTCATCTGATACATCATTTCAATATCAGTGGGTAGATAGAAATTATTACACAGTAAATATACCAACAGGCGATTATAGTGTAGATGAAATTAATAATATATTTAAAAGAGTTATGACTACCAATAAACATTACTTTATTAAAAATTTGAACAATTCATATATTTTCTTATTGAATATATCCTTTAATAATTATAGTAATAAAATAGAATTACAATCTTTAAAAACAACATATGATTTGTTTAATTCAAATAATTATTCTTTACCCAATGACAATAATTGGTGGAACCAATTGTATTTGTATCCTGATTCAGCAGGTAATGCTGCTACAAGGGTGAATATAACAGTTTGGCCAGGTTTCAAAATTTTAAATAATATTTTCAAAGATGCAATTGGATTTACTAATGGTAATTATCCAAACAATATAATTCAAAATAATTTTGATGCTAATCATTTAATAGCGCAAGGATACACTGATGATTTGGTATTTGTATCACCATATATTCCAGGTCTACAATCACCATATGTTACTATATATTATAAACCAAACAATCCACAATTCGCTCAACAAGGTGCTGTTAGTGCCAGTTCTCATACTGTTAGAGAAAAATATAACGCTATTACAAATAATACTGATAAATATAGAAAAGCATACGGATTATCAGTTGCAAACGCTTTAGCATACGGTGTCCCTGAAAATGGTTATACTTGGAAAGAAAAAATCGGCTATCCAAATAAGAAAACACCTGTTATTTCAAAATATACTGGTGAAATGAAAAAATGTGAAACTAGGTAATTTTCAAATGATCTAATATCAGCAAATATTTTCGTCGTCAATCAAAACACATTCGTTTTTGACAATAACGTTCTCAATAGTATTATTGTCTTCAACAAAATCATTTGTGAAAATATTAATATTACTAATAATATTATTATATTCAATATCATTTTTTATACACCATTGAATACATTTTTGTATATTGATTTTGATCAAATTATCTATTTTATCTTGTTTATATTTATGTTCTATTAATGATATAGTATAATGTATATTTTCTATTTGTTGTTGGCCTAAAATAGCATTATATTCTTCTAATTTATTGATAAAATAATAACAAATAGGAATATTTAAAAATCTATAAATTGGAACTTCATTATCAGACATTTTTTCAAAAGCATTATACAAAAAAGGAAAAAAATGTTCATTTGTTTCAAACAAAAAATCTCTACAAACAATATATTTTTCAGAATTTGCATAACGGCTTGTTTGAGGTTTTATAATATATACTTTATCATAAAATGATGATAATATATACAATAAATCCACACTATGCTCCATAAAACAATCAAATATTTTAAGAATAAATATACCATTTTTTTTCTGCATAGTAACAGCAAAACATATTTGGGCAAATAATAATCTTGCTATAGAAATTTCTTGGTTATTAAAATCCAGTGAAAAATCAAACCCACCATCTCCTGTAATTATATCCATAGATGAAGAATATTTGTTTTTACAATATACAAAATTATCTAATGAAAGTATATTTCCTGTATTATCAATACCTGTTTCAATAACTACATTGGGGTTTTTATGTAAAAAATCGTTACTTTTTTTCCAAGCAGGAATATTTGGGTCATTATCATTGTCTATCAATGTCATTCCAATGTGTTTATCATTTTTATTGTTACGTCTATGTATTAAAGCTTCAATAAAACCACCAGGACCTTCGGCCAAATGGAAACTTTGTATATTTTTTATTGAAAAATCAATATTGAAAGTATTCATTATTTCAATCATTTTAAAATAAGAACGTGAAAGAGGTTTATGTTTTGCGATACTCTTTTTTTTAAAAGGAACAATACTATTTATATATTCATATGGATTAGTATATTTTTTATAAATATCCCATTCACGCTCATGTTTATCAATTTGTTTTTTTATGTTATATAAATAATATGATAATGAATTACAATATTTTACTTCAAATGTTGTATCATTATTAATACATTCTATATTTTTGTGTATCAAAAAAGAAGTTTTTGGTAGCAAATAATATGTCATTTTTAAATTATATATTGGTATAAACGATACATAATTTATTGAAATGTATTTATATCATTATTGTTTTTTATTGTAAAATGAGAAATGATCAGTGGGTATTTTTCGTTTTCTTAATTTTTCTAGTTTTTATTTGTTTTTTATGTTTTTTGTATGTTTTTATTTTTCTTCCACCCATTATTGTACAAGCCCCTTTTTCATCTTTGAATTTTCCATTATCACATTTTTCATTATCAGATGTTTCAATTAGTGGTGAAAACGGAACAAAAAATGTTGAAGCCTCCCTATCAAATTTTATCAAAAAACCTTGTCTTTCATAATTTTTGATAGTATCTGGTGTTATTTTTGTTCCTTGTATTCCCTCTACAGAAGTTATATTTTTAAGTATGTTAAACGTATTTACCGGTACATTTGTCTCTTTAGGAAAATCATTGTACCAATCCATTTGGTATCGGTCTTTATCACTATAATCAAACATTTCTTGATTTTTTTCATGATCAATAAAAGCAATATTATTCAATACTTCTAAAATAAATTCTTTTTTTTGTTTTTCATCATTATCATCTATATCAAATAAAGAATCAAAAAATTCCTTTTTCAAATCTTTCAATGTTTGTTTTTCTTTAAAATTCAAATAATCATCAGAAATATTGTTCATTATATTTGATGCTCTACCAAAATCAATTAATAAGCATCTAATCTCTTTTTCTGGTGTTAAATATATCAAAGCATTACCCATATGCAAATCAAAATGAATTACACCAATATCTATAAACAATCGTGATATTTGAGCAGCAACGTAACTTTGTGCTAGGTCTTTTAATTTAGAATCTATTTTTATTTTATAAAAATATTCTTGATTATCAATAAAATCACCAAATGTTGTAGACATTTCAACTTTGGGCATTACTATAATACCAATTCCACTAGTTTTATTTTTGTCAATATAATCAAATAAATAATCAAATATTTTTTTTGTATCACCTTTTTTATCATTTTTTGTTATATCTTGTAAAAATTGTAGTAAACTATTAGAATTATTATTATCAAATAAAGAAAAATTAGCAACAGGAGGACATATTTCTGGTCTTCCGCCAGTGATAGAACTTTTCCAGATATGCTGTTGTAACTTAGCTTCTTCATAAAAACTATCTTTTGATTCAGATGCTTTTTTTATTTCATTGTATTTTGGTAATCTTTCATCATTGTTAGGTGTTATAACAGCAAATTTCAATATAAAACTAGTTACTGGTTTTGTAAATTTGCTTTTGTTCAATGTTAAATATTCAGAATTATCTTCACTTACATCTAATGTTATCATAAACCCTTTCAAAGATTTATAAGTAAATAATTGTAATTTTCCGTTTTTAATCATATCATAAACGGCATCAAATCCTGTTTTATTAGGATTTTTTAATTTTAATCCACCAAATTGTATTTTCATATTGTATTATATATATATGTACAAATTTTTTAGAAAATAAAAAAAGTAAATAATATCTTTTAATTTGATGTTTCTAAATTTTATTTTATTTTGAGAACTACTTTTTTATCTGTTTTTTTTCTACGAATAGTAATTTTTTCACTGGCTTTTTCTTGGTTCTCAACATCTTTTTCTATTTTTTCCATGATTTCATCTTCTATTTTTTCATTGATATCGCTTTGATGTTTTAAAATTTTAGATATTTTATCTGTATTTACATTACTCACTTTTCTAAAAATGAAATAGCGATTTAAAAATGAAATTGTTTTCTCTTCTTGGTTCATATATATTGCTTTACCATAGTCGGATTTATGGGAAGGATTCATTCTTATTTCATTTTCCATAGACGTGAATAAATCGGAAAATAACCCTGTACCATCAGGTAAGCTCATTTGTTGCGCTTCTGCTTTACTAATTAGAGTAAATCCATAATTTTCCATAACGCGAATAAAATAATCAAAATTTACCAAATATTCACGAAAAACCTTATTTATACTTTCTTGATAAACATTAATTGGATAACCAAGAGACATTTCATCATCAGGAAAACCGGTTTCATCATACATTTTAGTAACCTCGTATATTTTTCTAGAACCATTCATTATAGAGAAACTTTCACCATTCTTTTTTTTCTTCAATAATTCAAATACTTTTTTACCATCATAACAAGTTCCAATAAAATATCCTTGAACTTTTGTACATTCTGCCAAATTTCTTAAAAATTCGTGAAAAGTTGTTTTATTTTCAAAGAAATAATGTAAAGCAAATTGACAAGAACTAATATTGAACCCTTCTTGAGAAATACCATATTGTTTATAAACTCCTTTTCCTAATAATGTAATATCTTTTGGCCCAGACCCGAATACTGCTTTCGCTATTTGTTTATCTTTTTCAGTAGAAAACGCAGTACCATTACGAATATTATTACCACTATTACCTGTAACAAATAATGCGTCTGGCATATTTTTATATCTTTTTCTTGATGATAAATATCGTGAACACGCCCCATCCATATTATTATTGATGTTATCTTTTGAAATATCAATACCAAATACGAACGATAATTTGGCTCTTATCCATTTTGATAAATCTCCTGCTTTCCCAACAGCATAGTCAATTAATGTATAACCACGATTTGAAACTCCTAATATTAATTTCTTTTTAACGTATAAATTATGAAAATCACGTAATCCTTGAGTGCTAGTTTCTTCATTGGAACGATTATAATAAACATCTTCGCTTATAATATTTTCAGGAATATTTGTTCCTTTTGAAATCATTTCTTCAGTAATTGGATGATGTATAGAATGCCAGTTATTGTTAGCTACATGATAAGCATTGCCATAATTTTTCATACCACTTTTTAATTCAGCTGTCTTATCATAACGAACACGCAATGGAACCCATTTCCAACCATCTTTATTATTCATTTCATATTTGAATTCTACAATCATATCTTCTTCAAAGTATTCATTTTCTTCGGTCATCATATACAAATTAGAACCATCTTGTTTTAATAAAATATTACAATAACAAGCATTATTATCATAAGGATTTGTGGGTTGAAATGGAACTGGTTTATAACTATCTTCATTATCAATATCATCAGGTGAAGGTAATTTGTCATCTATAATATCTTGACAAGGATTTAAATAGCCGTGTTTCTTTTCATCAAAACCACATCTCAAAATCAATGTTTTGTATTGTGATACTTCTTGTATCCCTTGTAAATTTTTTCCATCTTGAAATATGTGATGTATTTGATCTTTTCCGGTTTTGTCTTTTTTTATACTTACTAAGAAATCAATGGTATTAAATTCTGATGGCTTCCATTTAAATGATAAATCCCACGTAGATTTATATAATGGTCCAGCTTTTCCAGCAACATTGCTTCCTACTCCTGTATCTGATGGTGTAAAAATTAGCCCATCAGTATTATATTCAAATAATCCATCTTTTATATTAGATAATATATCAGAACATCCTTTAAATATATCATCAGTATCATTTTTCATATAAAATGTTTTACATTTAATAGTAAAATCAGCAGATTGTTTCGTTTCAGTGGATTTTTCTAATACTGATTTTGGTTTAATTAACTCAATTAATGTATTTAATAAAGGTAATCTATAATTATTTTCATTTATTTCACCTTCTTCTCCTGATACTTGTGATACAAAAGCAAATTCGCGAACAGATTTTTTGTTAATATAATATACATCAAATGCCGCATACAAATTGATGAAATTCCGTGTTTTACTGTATTTGATATGTTCCCCATCTAATAAACTATTCATTATTGTGTTTTCTGCTGTATAAACTCCGGTAAATAAAACATTCATGTTTGTATCTATCAAATAAATTTTTCCATCTTTGGCAATGAACAATAATTTTCGTTCCCCATCCGCTTTGTCAGTAACTGTATAATTATTTCGTATATTTCCTACAGTAGAACTTTCATTAATAGGTAAAATGTTTTCAGTTTGTAATGTATAAGATGATGGACCAATAAAATCTTTGGAAGTTACTCTGCGATTTGTATATTTTTCACCGTGTACTAATTTCATATATTCTTGTAAAATACTATCTCGTTCAGAATATGAAATCGGATATTTTGTTCCTTGTAATCCACTCAATACTATGCGAATAACTTTTCTTAAAGCATCCATCAATGTTCTTTTATTATTATATTCAGTTCCAGTACCAACACGCGAATTATCAATCTCTAATTCAATTTCATAAGTTTCAATATTGTTGAAAACACCTGCTTCTTGAATTGTATATTGAGGAATCGGAATATAATTGGATTTTTTAGATGATTTTACAATACTTAAATCGGCAAATATTGGGTATTCTGGATGATAAAAACGAACACGGTTCATACAACGAAAAGTCTTTTTACTATCATTCCATTTACTTATTATTTTTTGTGGAACATTTGAATTTGGGTTGTATTCTTGCTCTAATTGATAAGAAGCACGGAAATTAAAATCACTCATATCAACAGGCTTTATGATTGTCCCATTTGAATTAGTTGGAAGAGTTTTTTGTGTAAATTTCAATTTGCTTAACATATTAGATGGTAAATTCATTAATTTTTGAAAACTATTTGAACGACAATATTCTTGTATTAAATCAGTTCCTAAAATTTCAGCACGAATATTAGAAAGTTTTGTAATACCAGTACGCGGGTCAACATATTCATTATTAATGCGTAATATATGTAATCCATCTTCATTTTCTGGTTTGAACCCACAAGAAAGAAGTTGTTTTACTACATTATCATAATCAATTTTGGATATAGGTTTGGATAATTTTGAATTTGAACCAAAACGAATTTCAAATTCATTTGTTTTATTATCTTTTTTCAATACAGGATTACTTGCTAAATAATTTTCTATCATATTTTCAAAATCTTCTTTTGTTTTTTTTGAATTATTCTTTACTTCATTTATGGTTTCTTTTTCTTTTTCGCGCTGTTTTTCATTTTCATTTATTTCTTCTTTATCCTTATTCATCTTGACATCCATTATATAATATTATATATTTAAAATCTTATATAATTACATTTAATTATATTTTAAATTTCAATTTTATCACAATGAAAATTCAAAATTTACAATTATTCCCGACTAATTCATATAATTCAGCCTTTTTATATTTCTTAGTTTCGTCAAAAACGCCAAATTTCTTAGCTATATCTTCTAATTCTTCAACTTTATAATTAGAAACTGCTTTTATGTATTTATTATAATTTTCCAATACTACATATTTTTCTCTCAAATTATTAATTTGGAATGAGCCAATATTTTCATATTGTAATTTATATTTTCCATTATCTGTTTTATACAAAACATATGTTAGAGCATCATTTTCTTCATTTGAACCACTTATACTTGTTATCTTATCTTTATTACACCAAAATTCTAACATACATTTCGTTGTTTCATTTATAATCAAAATATTGATATTGTAATAAACAATCATAACAATCAAACATAATAAACTAGTTTCTTTTTGAGATGTTAATAACTCTGATAAAATTTCTTGAATAGCTATATTTGTCAATTTATAATTCGTATTTTTAATTCTCACAATATTTTCCTTCATAAATTTGGAAATATTCTGTTTTTCTTCTAATTCTTTTACGCCATAATTATGTTCAATTTGTAAATAATCATTATAACCATAATTCATTATATATAAACACCAAAATAATGTATCTTGTTGTTTTGGTTGAAATAATTCTTCTTTTTGGATATTCATTTTTTGTGATAATTCTGTAGTTTCTTCTAATTTAGGTTCATTCAATGTTATTAAATTTTCATTATTTATAGAATTGTTTATAATTGTATCCTTGTTTTCACTGGTTAGCATAAAATTGTTTAATAAAACAATATCGCTTGGTTTTTTGAATATATTAAAACGATAAAGTAAATTATTAATAATCATTGACATCATTTACTAATTGTATTATATATATTTGGAATTTCGTCTTTATTATCTTTATCTTTATCAATAAAGAAAGAATTTTTGAATTCTTCTTTTTGATATTCCATTGTATTGAAATTTTCTTCTTGTTCTTTGATATATTGTATGTAGTGTTTTATCGCTTGTAAACTTTCATTAGACAATAATGATAAATTAATATAGACGCCTGATTTATTTTCATTGATTTTACATAAATTTTTAGAGAGAATTTTTAATATTTCAACTTGATGAAATTTACTCAAATTCTCAATATATGTTTTTATATTTTCTAAATTTTCAATATTTTCACTATTCATTATAGTATTATTACATATAAATATAAAAAACATTTATATCATTTTAGAAAAACAAATATAGTATCTAATAATATTGAATTACAATTGTGATATTACACCTTTTCTCATTTAAAACGCCCATTTTATAGAGCAAAAAAATAAGAAAGTGTAAAATCAATAGTAGGAATTTCACCTACGATGGTCTAACTTTTTCCTCTTCATTTTGAGTATTTGAAGAGGTGAAAGACGAAATTTGAAAACATAATGGTCGTTCTTGTTTTTCAATCCAACACTTTGTTAAATTCATTATGTTTATTGATGAATTCGCATCTCGTGTTCTAAATACGGTTTGTTTGACTTGAGGTCTCACGCAGTTAGAACAAACTAAAAGACGGAACTGTTTCTCTCCATTTTTATGTCTGTAGTAATCTAAGTTGTTATAACATTCACAGCATTTCTTACTTGTATTACATTCATTTATGGTTATTGTGTCGTATTTCTTATGAATTTGTTTTCTTAATCCCTTATTCATTGTAGGCATAAAATGTTTCATTTGTGTACTTCTATTCCAATTTCCATAACCAATAAGAATATTGTCTCCAAAAGTTTCTTTGATTTTATTCAGGAAATTATCCATGCTTTTCTTACCATAACTATATTGGCGAAATTTCATTTTCCTCCAAGTTTCTCGTTGATAAAATTCAATTACTTTCTTATTCAACTTATCCTTTTCTACCAAATAGGACTTAAACTTTTCATAATTCACAGATTTACTATTTTCGGTAGAAAGTGTTGTTTCACACTCATTTATTTTATTTTTATTCTTTTCCTCTAACAAAATGCGTTGATTACATTTTGCTTTACTTTCTATTTTTCTTTGAGGTGCTGTATATTGTAGTTTCTTCCCATTACTATCCATCATATAAACTAATGAACGCTTTCCTGGGTCGCAACCCACTATATTTCTT
>Ga0209188_1003033_pt1 | contig 11904 bp, 21 predicted proteins | sample C_130625_EF_Meta_FD_187307 | JGI IMG/M metagenome (GOLD analysis project Ga0209188, IMG submission 187307) | Freshwater microbial communities from Lake Croche, Canada to study carbon cycling - C_130625_EF_MetaG (SPAdes) (version 2) | ecosystem: Environmental > Aquatic > Freshwater > Lake...
CTAAATGTTTGGACTGGCTCGCAATGGTTATTAGTTGGTCCAATCTATAATTCAACCACAGGAATAACAGGAGCACTACCCGGAACCGTAGTTGACAATACATCAGTAGCACATACTGTTATTGAACTGTATGTAGCTGATACTATTGTGGGATTTATTTCAAAGGCAGCAGCATTTACACCACAATCATCTATTCCTGGCTTTACTACTATCAGACCAGGTATCACACTTTCAACTCTAGTAGGCAATGTAGTGCCACTATTCCAAGGTACTGCAACAAATGCTCAACAGTTTAATGGACTAAATTCCACACAGTTTATGCGAACTGACAGCAACACTGCTACTACTGGCACATTGGCTATTCAAAGTAATTCAGGTTTATTGGTTGGTGCCAGTGGTGATTTTGGCGTATCAGTAGTGGGCTCAACAGTTAATCTCACTAACAACGACATCAACGGTAATATTAATCTCAACGCTAATGTTGGCGGATCACAGACTGCTGTACTACAAGTAAACGGATCAACTGGCGTAGTAACTATTCCTAATTTATCGGGCAATTTCGTTGCCAACGGCGGCAATATATCGGTGGGCAATATCACTGGTAGTAACGGTAACGGCATTGGTAATATTGGTAATTCAACAGGATATTTTAACACACTATTTGTAAACAATGTCGTTGGCGGCAATGTTGCGGTAACTGGTGCGGTAAACGCAGCAGGTGTAACTGCCAGTGGCAATGTCACTGGTGGTAACTTATTATCTAGTGGCATAGTTAGTGCTGCTAGCACAGTTAGTGGTAGTAATCTATTAACCGCTGGTTTCGTATCGGCCACAGGCAATATTACCGGTAACTTTTTGTTTGGTAACGGTAGTCAATTAACTGGAATAGCCGCTAGTTATGGCAATATTAATGTAGCTAATTTTTTAGCAAATTACGGCTCTAACACAATTTTAACTACTGCCTCAATTTCAGTAGGCGGTATTGTTAACAGCAGTGGTAACGGAGTGGGCAACATAGGATCATCTTCCAATTTCTTTAATACAGTATTTGCCAAAGCAACATCAGCACAATACGCTGACGTCGCGGAGCGTTTCGCCTCCGACGCTGAGTATTTGCCAGGAACAGTAGTAGAATTAGGTGGTACAGCTGAAATTACTCGTTCTATGACAGAACTAAGTGAAAATGTTTTTGGTGTTATTAGTACCAATGCTGCTTATTTGATGAATTCGGGCGCTGGTAATAACGTAACACATCCTCCAATCGCTATGACAGGGCGTGTTCCTGTGCGTGTTATTGGAATAATTAATAAGGGGGATAGACTAGTATCAGCTGGTAATGGTCTAGCTCGTGCTGCAAACCCCGGAGAAGCTAGTGCTTTCAACGTGATTGGCAGAAGTTTGATAAATAAGTTAGACATCGACGAAGGTACAGTAGAAGCCATCGTGACAATAAAATAAAGGATTAAGCAATGACATACGCATCTGGAAGTTTGATACAAGCCACAGATTACAATACATTTGTCTCAAACGTTAACACTACGTGGAATAGTTTTTATGGACAATCAGCATTAAGCCAAGCGGCCGCCACTGGTAATCCAGTTACAGCGGCACAATGGACAACTTTGTTCAATACTATTACCAATATGGCAGCACACAGCAATACTACTTTAACACCTAGTTTGCCTTCTGTCTCAGCTGGTACAACTATTTCAGCATTGGCCAACGTTGCTACTGCTATATCAAACTGTGCTACTAATCAACTTAATGCTGCTAGTCAAGGCAGTCAGTATACCGGTTGGACTGGTACAGCCAGTTACACAACTGGTTTTACTAGTTTAACAGCTAACTGGACAATAACATACACAGATACGGTAACTTTTGCTAACACAACAGCAGCTACCAACTTCTTTAATTGCGGCGGTACTATCGCTGTCGCTTTTAGTAAAACATCAACTGGACAAACTGGTGACAGTACATGGAATACTTTCGTTGGTAATGGTGCTAGTTCGGCAGGAACTTGCGGTACTATTTACTTGTCAGGTTCGGCTACTAGTAAAACTATTGCCGGTGTAGCCTATACGGGAACTACTAAACGTAACGGATCAGGTTCTCCCACTACGCTGACTACGGGTACGGGGTATAATAATTTAACTTCGTCACCAACTACTATCTTTAAACAATTTTTAACGGCTGCTGGCTATACCAGTGGTTACGTTCAAGTGAATGCTAGTGTCAGTGGCGCTGTGCTAACATTAACCACTACTTGGTATGACGCAAGTACTTACTCAATTTCAGGGGGTACAGCAACATCGGGCGTTACTTATGGTACTGCGCCTACTACTACAGTCACTTATTACCCACCAGAAACTACATATATAACTAGTAATTGGGGTACTCCAACTGTTGCTAGCAGTGTTTCAGGCACATTCACACCTGGAGCAGCACCCCCATCATCACAATCATATACCACAGCTGGTACTTATACGTGGGTGGCACCAGCAAGTGTGAATAAAGTTAGTGTTGTTGCCGTTGGCGGTGGCGGTGGCGGGCAGTGGGGCTTTAGTGCTACCGGAGGCGGCGGTGGTGGATTAGGTTGGACTAACAACATTTCAGTTACGCCTGGTAGCCCTTATACCGTAGTGGTTGGGGTAGGCGGTGATCAAGGTAGAAATCCAGGTCAATACGCCGGTGGTAACGGAGGTACAAGTTATTTTATTAACACACCTACAGTATACGGCGGTGGAGCTCAAGGCGGTGGTCAAGGTTCTGTTGGTGGCTCACATGGCGGTGGCGGCGGTGGCAACGGCGGAGCCGGAGCTGGTGGCTCCGGAGATTCTAATTCCGGAGGCGGCGGCGGAGCTGGCGGATACAGTGGTAACGGAGGCAACGGCAACAATGGCGGCGCTTCTCAAGCTGGTAGTGGTGGCGCAGGTGGTGGCGGTAATAATCAATCTCAACCAGTAGGACTTGGTGGTGGAGGTGTAGGCTTGCTTGGCCAAGGTACAAGTGGTGCAGCGGCTAACTGTGGACAAGGTGGGTTTGGTGGCAGTGGCGGAGCTCCGGCTAACGGATGTCGTGTAGGTGGATTATATGGCGGCGGAGCCGGTGGCGGCCCAAGCCCCGGAGCGGGTGGTGCCGTACGTATTGTATGGCCTGGCTGTAGTCGTGTATTCCCATCAACTAGTGTTGGTAACCCATAATTAAAAGAGGATTAAAATGAATTTATATATTAAAGTAGAGGATGGCCAAACTGTTGAACATCCAGCAAGTGAAGAAAATTTACTTCACGCATTTGATGGCGTAATTCCTTCTAACTGGGAGCCATTTGTTCGTGTTGAAGTTTCAACGTTAAGTGCGTATCAAGTATTAGATGCTACAGAACCATCTTACCAAAAAGTTAATGGAGTTTGGACTGATGTATGGCCAGTGCGAGATATGACTGATGAAGAAAAGCTAGCAGAGCAAATTAGACATAAGGAAGGCTGGCCAACCAGAGCAGATTATGAAAATGTCTCTACTTGGACATTTGATGAAGAAACTTGTTCATTTGTACCTCCAGTGCCATACCCCGATGGACCTATGCCAGGCATAAAATTTGTTACATACGCAGAGGGTATAATAGAGGTTGAAGGAACAGAACATCAAAGATTCTTTACATACCCTGAAAACATACCAATTGAAACTCAACAGAGATATTTCTGGCAAGGATCAACCAACAGTTGGAGACTATTACCTAGTTATCCAACTGACGGACAGCGTTATACATGGGATTTTGTTAGTTGGTCGTGGAAATTAATTGCTTAATTAAAACTAAAATAAAAGGGACCTAAGGTCCCTTTTATTTTATACATTTTTTAATAATTCATCAAACTTTTTATACAAATCAAAATTTTCAAAATTATCAGCAAAGTTACTTGGACTCCATGTGCCGTAGTGTGGGATTGAATCATCAAACTTATCAACAAAACTGTTAGGTTTACTATATTTTTTAGAAACATTAATAATATGCATAAACGCAGGATCGCTTATTGCGTCTTTCATTTTAGTAGTTCCTCGTTCATTAGCATATTTCCAAAAATTAGTATCAAATATTGATCCTGCGTAATAATGCGACATTATTATATTTTCAATTTGAGTCATACGTTTATGATATAAATGATTGCCAAATTCAACACTATGTTTACCATTCCAAATATCAAAAGCTGTGCGTTGTATAACTGCCATTGCTGTAATAGCTGTAGCTTCTAGTGGCTCTAAGAAAAAAGAAGCATTACCGTTGTAAGCTACTCTTGAATCAAAATTTTGTTTTCTGTAATAAGTTTTAAAACTAAAGTTATTTGTAGTAGTGCTAGGAGTTAAATTATAATCTTTAAATATCACGCTAACATCTTCTTTGACTTCATCTAATGTACTGATATTATTATTATACATATAACCAATAGCGCATCTACTAGTTAGCGGAACGCCAAATACCCACCCGTGCGGTCTAGCTATAGTTAATGTGTACGGTTCAAATGATAAGAAATCAATTTTATCCCAATAACATTGCGTTACGTAAACACTATTGACGGGTATGCTATCTAACAAGTTGTACTCATCATAATCTTTTGGTCTGCCTGAGCAATCCATAATAAAATCAGCATCGATGTCACTGTGATTTATATTTTGATCAATAATGGTCAATCTTTTATTATCTTTGTATTGATCAATTATAAATTTTTGCAATTTCGAAGCGTTAAAATGCATTGCCAACTGAGGTGCCGGAAGAGCATGTTTAAAATCATTAGTGCCATGCCAATTAATTTTCCTAATCCCTAATTTTAAAGATCCTTCGATGGCAGGTAAATCATCATATGTGAACCCAAAATGTTGATATAAATCTTGCGGCAAAGTTACGTCGCTGCCTTCACCTACTTTTTGTGGTTTAGTATGTGTGTCGTGATATAAGACAATATCCCAATCAGTCCATTTCATAAAATGGGATAAAGCATAGCATCCGGCTGTACCTGCTCCAATGACTGCTAACTTTTTTTTTGAACTCATACTTAATTTAATCTCCGTCGTTATTTTTAATTCTAAAACTCTATCCAGCCAGTTACTATGTATTTTGCACCGCTTAAAGGAGGATTACCACGATGCGGATAATTAAATTGCGCAGGCCATATTACTACCTTGCCTGTTTCTGCTCGTACACGACAATTCTGATAAAGAAATTCAGTTTCACCACCTTCTTCTACGGTATTTAAATATAGTGTCCAAACTAAAATTCTCGTCGAGGTACTAACGTTATTAACTTCACTGTGCCAAACATGATATCCCTCGCCAGGATTGGTACGTTGTATTTTATAAGAATATATAGTATGCTGATTTAGCTGCTTCATAATAGGAACTTGTTTAACGTAAGCAGGATAGCAGTTTTTCCAAAATACATCAGTGAAGTGTTTTATTAGATCGCCAGAATATAATAATGTAGTTTCGTCGCAAATATGCTCATTAGCACGTAGACTGACATCTGATTTTTCAAAGACATCAGCATTTTCTTGTTGTTGTCGTGTAAATCCAAGGCCCGCTGCTGTACAAGCATCAAAATAGTCAATAACTTTACGACAATAATCATGACTAAAAGCATTGGGTATTTCTAATATAAATTGATCCATAATTATCCCAAATCTACAATGTATTTAAATCTACTCAACATAGTTTGGTAAAACTATATTAAATGAAATTACTATTTTTTCACCTTCGGTTTGTTTTTCAGTACCGTGTAAAAAATCGCTCATCCATAGCATTAATCTGCCTGGTTCGCAATCATAATCCTTTTTCGTATCGCTCAAATAATTGTAAGTTTCGGGAGGTACATAATTTGCGTATGGATTAAAAAATGAAATTTTACTGTTGGTAAATTTTTTAATATAATACGCCCCAGATATAAATCCTCCCGGGTGGGTATGTAGCCCAACGAAATCTCCTGCGTAGCTGATATTAGACCACATATTGCTTATCATCAATCTATCAGTTGATGTTTTGTTATAACCTAAACTGTTGGCAAACGATCTAACGTGTTTTAAAATAATATTAGCTAAATCTGCAAAGTCATTATTTAAGTGCAAGTTATCATTAGTACGATGTGTAGAATCAACTGCTAGGTAATTATCTCTATAGGTTCCTGCGGTTTGGAAAAACTTTTTAATTTTTTCTTCGTAGACAGATAATTGATCTTCTAATACATTATCTACTATATATATCAATTTTGGAAATAAACATTCTATCTGTGGGGTTTGAATCATCATAAATTTATTATATCCAATGTTTTGCTAACACCATTAAACTTAGCCAAGCCCACATGGTATTAAATCCCACTAATGTTGGCAATGCTTTTTTACGGCTTGCCCAAATAAGTGTTACGCTAGTTAATAGTGTTAGATAGTACAATTCCCAAACGCTAATACCAAAGATTAGCCCAGGAATAATAATGACTGCTTTAGCTAACCAACTAACAAACTCGACGGTGTTGTATGCAGTCCAATATTCTCGAGTAAACCACATCATATAACAATCACGCATATTACCCCACCCACTATGTGTATAACTAATCGCCATTAGTACTACCCATATTCCCAATGCTAATAAAATTTGTTCAATACTCATGCTGTCCTCTATTTAATTTTAAAACTCTACCCACCCAGTTACTATATATTTGTCTTCCCCAATGGGTGGGTTACCCCGATGCGCATGTGTAAAATGTGCAGGCCAAATGACCAAAGTACCTTCGACGGGTTTAACACGCAGATGTTGATAGAGGAATTCAGTTTCCCCACCCTCTGCTACCGTATTTAGATATAGTGTCCATGCTAAAATACGACGATTATTTGGAAAACCATCAATTTCGTTATGCCACATGTGATAACCTTCACCTGGACTAGTACGTTGTATTTTGTAATGATAAACGTTATGATGACTTAATTGGCTGATAGTAGGCATAACTTTAACATACTCAGGGTAGCAGTTTTGCCAAAACACGTCATTAAAATGACTAACTAATTTGATGCTGCTAGTCAGCGATGTTTCTGTTATATGTTGACTGGCAAACACAGCCAAATCTTGTTTTTGCATAGGATCAGCTTTGTCAAACGACTGTCGATTGTATGCTAGACCTGCTGATAATGCCAGATTAAAAAAGTCAATAACCTCGCGGCAATACCCTTGACCAAACGCATTGGGCAACACTAAAATAGATTTATCCATAGCAATATTTACTCCGTCGACGAGCAGGGTAGTAATAAGTTAGTTAAACCGCCAGTTGATTAAACCCACTGACAAATTGAGTTTTATACAAAATCTACCCACCCAGTTACTATATATTTGTCTTCCCCAATGGGTGGGTTACCCCGATGCGCATGTGTAAAATGTGCAGGCCAAATAACTAAAGTACCTTCAACGGGTTTAACACGCAGATGTTGATAGAGGAATTCAGTCTCACCACCCTCTGCTACTGTATTTAGATATAGAGTCCAAGCCAGTATACGCCTAGCAGACCTTAGTTTATCAATTTCGCTGTGCCAAGCGTGATAACCTTCACCGGGACTAGTACGTTGTATTTTGTAGTGATAGATAGTATGTGGGCCTAGTTGGCTGATATTGGGCATAACTTTAACATACTCAGGGTAGCAGTTTTGCCAAAAAATCTCTTTAAAACGGTTAATCAATTTTGTACTGCCAGGCAAAGTAGTTTCCGTCCAATATTGACACGCCGCCACCGACAGATCTTTTTTTAGCAAAGGACTGACCCCTTCATCAGTTTGTCTATTAATTCCCAGTCCCAAACTCAGACTTTGATTGAAATAGTCAATAACTGTGCGGCAGTAGTCATGGCTGAAAGCCCCGGGTAATACTAAAATAGATTTATCCATAGTAATATTTACCTCAGCCCGGTTTGGGGCTAAAATTACAGCCCAGGCTATAGAACCCAAGAACAGCACGGAGTGCAAGCGCGATATTACGCCATAGCTAATGGTTGACTTTTGATAGTATAGACTGTATACTACATACACCGTTAACCATATAAGACTGTGTAAAATGACCACACAAGAACGTCGACAACGCTATCGAGAAAAGCTAGCCCAGGATGTAGGTCGCACACTAAATCAACTACTTGAAGATGCCAAAAAACGTATTGATAAAAAAAATCTCTGTTGTGACGTCACTGTTGATGACTTAGTAGAATTATGGTGTCAACAGCAGGGGCGATGTGCCAAAAGCCGTTTGCCCATGAGTTTAACCGCTGGTACACATAAAGATCGCAATTACTATAAAGTCAGCATAGATCGCCGGGACAGCAGCCAGGGATATGTCAAGAATAATATCCAATTGGTATGTTATTATTACAATACGGCCAAAGGCGCTGGCACAGATCAAGCTGTAATAGATTTTTTCCGCCACGTGATTGCCAACGAAGATAACCAAAATCTCCAAAACTTGTATTAAATACACGATGAGAACACTAGTGATGGCAATACTACTGAGTCAAGCTGGCTGTGCTGTGATAGCAACATCAGCGGGCGGCAGTGCTGCTGTAGTACAGGCTGCTCAAGTGTTAGACATAGCCAAACTCAGTGCTGACCTCGTTAGTGGGGCTACCACAGGTAAAACACTGACAGATCATGCCATAAGCTATGTGCGAGATCAAGACTGCAGCACATTAAACTTGCTAACGGCTTCGGCCATGTGTGAAGACTACAGCGAAGACAGTGAGGACGATGCCAATAGCGAAGAAAATCCTCACTGACTTAGACTATCAACAGGCCAAGGCTGACTTAGACAGACTGGAGACAGCGTACTGGCCCAAGAGACAGCGACTGCGTGAGCTGTTGGGTAGCGGACACGGGCATTATCATACTGCGTTAAACGCTATGAAACAGGAGATATCCCAGCTACGTGCTAGGATACAGGATTATGAACAAGGTCTATAATGCGGATGGATATACGAGACTATTTAACTAAAATTTCACTGTACTATCACGCATTAGGCAGTGTCAATGCTGATGGATTTTTGACCAGCATTGAAGAATGGTGTCACCAACAATATCCCGGTGAATACAGACTTCGTTGGCAAAATCATCAATTGGCGTTAACGTTTGACGATGCTGCTGAAGAGTCTTGGTTTTGGCTTGTCTACAGCTAGCGCACCAGACGGCTATGCACAGCTGACAGGAAAATTGCATGCATGCATTTTCAAAACAGTGAAAAATAAAGACACAGAAGTTTTGGCTAGGGCGGCGATAGGTGGCGGAGAATTGTGAACAGTAGACATATACTGTGAAGAAATTGTGACTAGAAAGGCAGGGCCAAAAAAGGACGCGGCAAGCCCCAGGGTATTGTAGCTAAAGTTGCAAACACCCCCCTGGTAGTTTCTGCCCCCTACCCCCCGGGGGTTACTGCTAGGTCTGATACACGTCGCCGGTCAAGCAGTTGACCACACTGTGTCCTGAACCAAACGCTGCTGTCATTTCAAATTGCTCTTCCGAACTTAGTCGACGACCCCTGTTGCGTTTAACATAGGCCTTTAAACTGGCTTCATCTTCCCGGCGGCGCTGTGTCATACTGGCAGCAACTGTGTCTGCAGTGGCTAGGCCTGCTGACAAAAAATCCATTAACATGTCGGGGAATGGAATACGATCGTTGCTGATCCAGCGGATGATGCCTACGGTGTCTACATATGCATCTTGAAAGTGTTGTTGGACTGTGGTCATCGCTTGCTCCTTTGTGTTAGTGTATGTCTAGCATTATACAGTCACACGTACCAAAAGTCAACCAAAATATCATTGGCAGCAGGGTCGCTTATACGCCACAGGCACTATAAAATCTATCTACATCAAATAGGGGATTAGCCACACGACAGGCACTGCCCACTGCTATAGCTGCCTGCATGCGAGCATGTGGATCCATGATGCTGTTGATGTACTGGGCTATCAATTCAAAGTATTCTTTATTCATGTTCTGCTCCTTAGTATGCGATGGGGTGGCAGTATTCTTGTTTACCAATGTAAAAGACACGGCCGTTGCTGAGCATACGAGCGGTGCGTGGAGATTGTTTAACATAGTCGTTGCCCTCTAAGTGGAACAAGCCACCTATCTTGATGTCAGCGAAGCTTCTGCCCATTTGCTGCTCCTTAGTGTTAGTGTATGTATGCATATTAGCTTCATACATACCAAAAGTCAACCAAAATTAATCAAAGAAATTACCCGAGGCTGCGTACCAAGTATTGGGCTGGCCTGGGTGGTCCATCCACGCAAATGGCCCCTGCGCCAACTTCGCCATAACTGTGCGATTCATCTCGGTCATGGCTGCCTTGGGTGAGTCAGCGGTGATCTTGTACTGTTGGCTGTTGACGACGAAAGTAAACTCGCCACCGTCTCGGCGTTGTATAAAAGGCACTGTAGTCATAGTTTAATCCTTATTTGCCAGTGTAATATAGTGTAGTGATCCAGCTGCCGATCCAGCTGCCCACAGCACCGCTGACAAAGCCAGTTAAAAACAATTCTAAGTATTCCATGTCTTTTGCTCCGGTTGTTTAGTGTATGTCTAGCATTATACAGTCACTGACACCAAAAGTCAACCATTTTCCGCTATTTTGCCTGTGCCTGCTGCCTAAGCTGTGCTTCGATCTGATCCAAGCGAGCTTCTCCCCTAAAAAGATCTTCCACATAACGCTCTACTGTAACAGTGATGTCTTCGTCGACACTATCATCGAAATACTGCCTGTAGAAGTCAACGACGCAGTCTCTAACAAGCAACTCGGCGAACTTAGCCAATTTTGTTGGAATACCTTCAGGGTTGTATGTTGGTAACCCAGCCTCACGGGCAAGAGCTCGAATTCGTTGGTTCATGCACTTTTCCATTCATCAAAAGTAATTGTTTTCTCTACACTATTGGCCCACCGATCAAATTCACTCAACGGGCAACTAATGTCCACTAAGAAACCTTCTTCGGCCCAATAACGGAATCTATATGCTCGGTTGCGATAGTGTGTTACATAAGCACATTTCTCTAAATTCCTACCAACTTTGTGGCCACGAAGTTTAAGCAGTGTTTTTAATTCACTTAAACTAAATCCTGCGAGATTGTCTCGGTTAGGTCTTGTCATTATTCAACTCCGAAATGTTCTTTGATATTATCGAGGCAATCCATGCGACCACGATTATAATCTGGAGTGCCAACAGCGGTTTTACACATTGCAATACAATCCATAATAATTAACTCGGCAAATTTTGGTAAACTAGAATTATAATCTCCAGCCCAGCCAATACCTTCATCTTTGATATATTGAAATCCAGCCTGTTCAGCAAGTGCTTTAATTCGTTCGTTCATTTTATTACCTCGTATTCAATACTGGTTGTAATTCACGAATCAATTCACGTTCACGGGAATGTGCCGCTAATCGACCACGAATTGTTTCCATAATATAATACTCAAAATATTCAGCACCATATTGCCGAATAGAATCACACAATTTCCATCCATGATTCTCTACATTGGCACGCTGTATATGCTTTTGTATTCTTACTTTAACGGCACGACCAGGTGCTGAACCACATACTGTTATACCAATATAAGAATCATTGGTTACTGTATTGACTAAACAATATATGGCATGCTTAGTATCCGATCTCCGCTTTCTCATATCTTAATGTCCTACAATCAATTTAATAACAAATATAGCAATTATGGGTGTAAGTATTATACTAATAGCCATAATTGAACCTTCAATTAGATGCAATTTATTCTCTTGCAATATTGCATCATGACGTTGATGCAAACCGATATAATTATCCATTTACGATCTCCTTTATTAATAACATCATACACTACTTAGACCAAAAAAGATAATCAATAGTTCTTATATT
>Ga0209188_1003036_pt1 | contig 11896 bp, 13 predicted proteins | sample C_130625_EF_Meta_FD_187307 | JGI IMG/M metagenome (GOLD analysis project Ga0209188, IMG submission 187307) | Freshwater microbial communities from Lake Croche, Canada to study carbon cycling - C_130625_EF_MetaG (SPAdes) (version 2) | ecosystem: Environmental > Aquatic > Freshwater > Lake...
TAAGACCCACGCATAAGTAATAAAAGGATAGGATGTTGGGTCTTTGTCTAACATATTATGTTTTCTTTTTGCGTGTTGTTGCTTTAGGTACAGTTGTTTTTTTGGCTACTTTTGTTGCTTTTTTGGCAACTGGTTTTTTAACAGGAAAGTCAAAAGTTTCAATTTTGGGTGTAAAGCCAAACTTGTCTAATATCCATGTAAATGTAAAGTTCATACTGCCTCCGCAGGTAATGGTGTATTGCCTTGCGCTACCCATGCAAGGTAGGCTTGGTAGTCTGTGTTGTCAGGGTCAAATGGGATACAACCAATTTTTCCGTCTTCAAAAGTTGCCATTATTCCGCTTAATGTTCCATCAAAGCGTTTAATTTCTTTATAAATAATCATAGTTCTGCTCCGAGAAGCTCGCAAGTTTGGTTATATGCACCAGCGTTAGCGGTAGTGGTGTTCATTGAATACCTACTTCCCCAAGTGTCTGTTTCATTCCATGTTTGCGATGAAATGTTTGCCAAAGTTCCTCCAGAAAGGGTTGGGGTTGGCGCAACCCGCATATTTACTTTCCAAGCTACTTGATAAGAAAAATTTGGTGTCACATTTGCGTATGAGCCAAATATAAATTTTTGATAATAACGCTGACACAAAGCTAACTCTTGACCATACTGACGATACTCAAATCCAGTAGCACTACTTCCTACTTCTAGTTGAACACCAGTAATGTAGAAAGTTGCTGTATTTGTTCCTACTACGGATGTTGCGCCTGTAGAAGAAGCATAATTTCCTGAAGCCCAAGAACCAGCAGTTTCACTAAATGTAGAACCAACGCCCAAACCAAAAGTAACTCGAATACCAATACCATTGGTTGTAAGCCATGTGCCAGTAGTATCTCCAGCAATAGTTACGCTAATTTGTGTCCAAGTATTTGCAGAAGAAATTGTGTAAGAAAATGGATAACTTCTATCAACAGCAGAATTTCTTAAAGAACCACCAAAAGTACCAGTTAAACTTGAATATACCCAAAAAGACAAAGTTACTGTTTTTGCGTTAGCAGTTCCCCATGCTAAATCTGCTGTGTTATAACCTTCTATTGCTTGAGTAAGAGTAAAGTAATCACTTGAACCTACAGAAGTTGCGGCAGTAGAAACGCATCCTAAAGAAAGTGGAAATCCTGCTAAACTTGTACCAGTTTGCTGTATGGTGAATTTAGATGCTTGACTTACAAGATAAGCCCATCTATCTAAAGTAAAAGTAACACCACCTACAGTTGATGTTGCAACACTAGCACCAGCATTTCTTTGGTCAATAACCATCGCACCATTAATAATGCGATTCTTCATAATAGAAGAATTACCTTGCCCAATAGCTACGCTTTGAGTAGATAAACCTAAGTCTAAAGTCGTGGCTTTAACAGTAGACCTTGTGGTAGAGCCAATAGGGGTGTTATCAATAGTATCGTTAGTTAGCGTTGCGCCTGTAATAGTGCCGCCAGTAATTCCTGAAGCAGTTTGAGTTAAATCTACATAGGCTTTAGTAGCAGCGTCTGTAGAAACAACAGGAGTACCAAGATTGTTAATCTTATTAGTAGCCATATTCAAAGCCCCACTCATAGGGGTTTGACCGTCTGAAGATACTGACTGAGTAAGTCCATCAGCGATGTTTTGCATAGTTGTGTTAGCCCAACTACTTGTAATAGTAGTGCCTGTTACTACTGGATTACCAGCAGGTAGGGTGTATGTTCCCGATCCGTTTCTACTCATTTGTTGCTCCTTGTTGGGCGGCTCTCATAATTAATAATTTTGCCAGCTTTCTTTGTTCAGGAGTACCTGAATTTGCCAAATCTAATACTGGGCGCGCTATTTGGCCTGCTTTATAGGTTGCTTCACCAACTAATCGTGGGCTTTGTAATGGAAGCGTGGCTAAAGGCGCAAGTCCAGCAGGGCCAGCCAATGCAACGCCACCAATAGCACTACCAGCAGTTAATTCAGGAACAATACGGTGCATACCTCTTGGAATCCATGTATTTAAAGATTGTCCTGCTAAAGCTGGCATTAAATCTACACCACCTTGAATACGCAAAATATCAGCTAATTCTTTACGATAACCATAATTAGCATTGACATTATTACGGGTCAAAGATTGAAGTTTGCGAATAGCAGTATCAGCAGAAACACGATCACCTAAAGATAAAGCCTTTTCAAGTTCACGCTCAATTCCTAATGATTCTTCATAATCAGACATTGTTTTGGCATAATTTTTATCTTGCTTAACAATGGTTTGTTTTACAGAGTTGCGTGTTTGTGACAATACGGCTTTTGCTTCATTGGTCATATCATTACGATATAAGTCATCAATTCTGCGTTTAAGAATGTCCAAACCTTCAGCAGTATGTAAGCCTGATTTAGATTTCCATTCATCTACAACAGATTTAATTTTATTAATATCTTTTAAAGAATCTTCACCTACGGCAGAAGCAACATCTCCACCACCTTGCACTTTCAGGTTATCAATAGATTGTTTAAAAGAATTTTCAATAGGGTTAAAATCAAGTCTTGGCGCAGGTTTTGGTAATGGCTTTCCAGCTACAATTTCTTGATTTGGCTTGGTAGATTGAATGCCTTGTTCATACGCTTGTCTGCGTTGAGTTTTAAGCGCTTGCATACCTGATTGCGCTGCTTCCAATACATCTTTAACAGGCACTTCACCACGCAAATTTTGTAAAAACTGTTGATTGCCAGTAACACCTGCTTTGGCAGCTTCTTCAATAGATTTGCTACCAGCACCAGTAGTTAAACCTAATGTTTCAGATAATGCTTTACCAGTAAATTTAGCTGCTGGAGCAATGATTTCACCAACAGGGCCAGTAGCTGCGCCAAACATAGCAGCGTTACCGCGATCTTCTACGCTAGGAGTTAATAATGCCCCTGTACCTGCACCAATAGCTGATTGTTCGCCAACAGCAGTAGCAAAGCTAGGAATTTTGCCAATAATATTAGCTACTTGTGGAATTGATTTAAGCCCAGTAGCCAATTTTTGTGCAGCAGAATAAGGAGCAAGGTAAGAACCAATCTGACCTGCTGTTCCTGTTACTGGATATTGTTCTTTAACTTGATTAGTTAATGTTTCACCAAGACGGGAAATATTACGCCCAGTTTCAGGGAAAGCTAATTCAGTTGCTGCTCCTGCACCTTTAATAAGTTCACCAGCACCAGCAACAGCCATAGGGCCAACAACAGCATTTCCTTCCATTTTAGGTATTTGAATACCTTTCAGAAATCTGTCATAAGCCGTTTCAGGCTGCAATTCTGCACCTTGTGGCATAGGTGGCAATTCATCTACAAGAACAGCACCTTTTGGAAGTGGTGGCAATGTATCAGCCATTATTTGACTTCCTCACCAGTATTTGAATTTACCCATTTATTGTTACGAACTTCAATAGGTTGTCCATTTAATATAGCACGAGCAGTTGCGCCAGCTTGTTTTGGTGCGCCAGTTGGTGTTTTTGGTTCTTCTATTTTAGGAACAACAACATACTTACGCATATTTTCAGGAACAGGTTTTTGAGCAGTTCTATATGTTGCAACAATTTTGCTGCTTCCAAACTCTTTTTGTTCATCAAGAATTTTCTTAACAGTATTTTTAGTAACAAAAATATCAGAATAATTAGGAACTACAGCTTCTAAAATCTTTTCATCACCACCGTTTAATACACCCAAATTATTAGCTTCTTTACCAGTTAATTTGACTGTTGAATACAATGAAGTAAGCTTTGTTCTAACTTGTGGATTAGCCAAATCTTTAGCACTTAAACCACTAATATAATCATTGTATTTACCTAAAGCATCTACATAAGTAGTTGCACCAGTTACAGTATTAGCTGCTGTTCCGTCTAAAGGTTTATAAAGATCAGCTTTATATGCTCTAGCGGCAGAACCACTTGGCATAGCAGGCATGGTAGGCGGTTTAAATGGGTCATATCCGTATGTATTAACCAAAGCATTTTCAGGAACATTTGTAGCTGAAACAGGTTTAATTGTAGGGCCATCCATATTAGGTTTTTGTGCTGGATTAACGATAGAAGGATTAACAACAGGAGAATTAGTAGGAACATTTCCACCGCCTACAGCAGGCATATTTCCACCAGCAGGTGCAATAGCTGAAGATGGGCCACCATAGCCACCAGTACCAATTCCTTGGTCATTCAAATGCAACATTTCACTTGCTGTTAGCGCAGGTTTAGAAACTGAAACAAAACGCATAGTTGATCTAGGATCAGCAGAATTTTTGTCGTAAACATAAGTTTCAGTATTTCCTGTTTTTGGATTGATTTGACTAACTTCTGCCCAATTAGGGCCTTCAGTAAGTTTTTTCATTCCTAAAGCGCGTAAGGCTGGGCTATAAGAACTTGCAGCATTTAAATTGGCTAATTCAGGATTTGGTGCTTTTGCAGCAACAGGAGCAACTTGTTTATATTGTGGATTAAGTGACATATCTGCGTTATACATATCAGCAGTAGTTTGAGTAGTCATTCCATTAGGGCCAAAAATACCACCAGCTTGTGCTGGAGTTCCATGATATGTTTTTTGATAATTTTCAAGGTCTGACATTTCTTGGGTGCGTAATTTTTGGGCTAATTTAGCGGCTTCTGTATCGCTTTGTTTACCAATATACGCACCTGCAATCATATTGGCTGCTGGTTGTAACATTTCAAAAAAACTGCGTGGCACATACCGACCACTAACCATTTGACCTTGTGGTTGTTGATTTTGACCTAATAACATTTCAGCAAAGCGTTGCTGACGGTTTAAAGCCTGCTGTTGAGCATAATCTTCAGGGGATAAAGTCCCAGCTTGGGCTACATTAAATTGATCTGCCATAATTATTCCTTATTCAATTCCTGAAGAACCTGAACTTGCACCACTATCGTAACCAGCGTAAGGATTTGAATAATCAGGGGTTTCACCAACGCCCATCATTTCAGGTTTTTTCTTACGCAACATAGCAGCCATAAGCGCAGGATTTAAAGCACTTACCCCACCGCCTTGTCTTTGTCCAGCTTGTTGAACTTGCTGATTTTGTTGCGCTAAAGCAGCGTTTTGATTTGCCTGTTGTGACGCAGCATTTTGAAATACGGGCGAGGTATATCGTTGATCGTCTTGAGCAAAATAGGGGGCAATGTCGGTAATGTATTGGCTCATAATTTTGCGTAATCTACGGCTTTATAGCCGTTATCAAGCGTTATTACAGCATTAGGATATATAGCCTCAACTTCTTGAGCCATCACGCCTGTATGCGTTCCATAACCTGCTAGTGGATGATCTTTAAACTCAGGTTTGTATTCAAATTGATAGAACGGCAAGCCATTAGGCAAAGTGCCAATTGCTATAATATTTTCTTTAGTGCGAATGTCAGACATGATTGCTGCCGCGCCCAAAGTACCGCCTAGACCCATTAAACCGCTATTTAAACCTTGTTGAGCCGCTTGTTGTGCATTAAAGTTACCCATCTGTGCGTTATAGCCCATTTGAGTAGCGCCTAAAATATCAGCCCCGCTTGTAGTAGCTTGTTGCGGTGCATTTACAAATGTAGGGTTTTGAACCTGTGATCCACTACGCAAAGCACTTAAAGTATTAAGTGGCATATTGTAGTTAGTCATAGCTTGGTTATATTGCTGTTGCTGTGCAGCATTTCCAAGATTGGCATTAGTTAATTGATTGCCAAATTGCTGTTGTGCCAAAGCATTGTTGCCTTGTTGTTGCGCTTGTTGGTTTTGATACCCTTGTTGTTGCGCTGCATTACCAAATTGTGCGCCTGCTAACCCTTGATTAAACAAGGTGTTACCAGCACTTAAACCTGATAATTGCGCTTGATTTAACAAGTCATTTTGTTGCATACCAAGTGAAGATTTGGCGCGGTTATAAGCTTCAGTACCCGCAGCTAAACCTTGATTAGCTAATTGAGCGTCTAAATTCTTATTTTGTATGTCCATTTGCGGCTGTAAACGGGACATTAATAATTGATTTGCTTTATCCCATCCAGCCATACCGCCTGCATAATCAGTTTGTGTTTGCAGATTAGCTTGACCCGTTAATGGGTTTAAATTAGCTTGACCAATGTTGGTAGTGATAGGGCCTGTTTGTGGGTTAAAACCCTGACCCATTGTATTTTGTACTTGCCCTAATTGCGCATTAATTGTCTGACCAAGACCTAAACTAGCATTATTTTGCGTGTTTAATAATTGTTGTCCTACATCAGAAAGTGAAGTTGTGGCAGTCCATGTAGGATTACCTTGAGAATCTGTACCATTTTGAGAATAATTTAAATTCCCATAAGGAGTAACTTGATTTACACGATTGGCGGCAGTAGCAGCTTGAGCCGCAGCAAGATTACCTTCAGCAGTTGTTTGCGCTGCTGCTTGATAATTTGGGGCTGCTGGCGCACTTGGCGCAGGCCCTAAACCTAAAAATCCACCACCACCCATGTCATTCTCCTTTTAACTTTCTTAAAGGACATTGGATGTCTAACCACCGACAATCCTCTTTCCTCATAGCCATAATTACCAAATCTCCATCCATGTGAGCATCGGGTATTTCGGCTACAACTTTAAAGCCTAAGTGTCGGTTTAACCTTAGTGCATCTGTATTATTAGCACAGATTTGCCCTAGTATAACGCTAACTCCTAGTTTATTAAAGGGATAATCAAAAGCTGCCCACAATAAATCTTTACTCACCCAATTTACTTCGTCTACCGCAGCTATGTGCATTTGGCAGGCATTTGGCATAAAACTACAAAATCCTACAACCGCTGCTAAAACTCCGTCAATTTCTTGTCCAATACAGACTGTTTCTTGGGGTAAAGGGTAGTTCATCATGCGAACTAACCAATCGCCCATATATTGCTGGTTTTCGGTAGTTACTGTACGCAATTACAGTACACCCCCGCGCTCCATTACATAATCCGTAGATGCCCAATGCAACTCAATTCCTTGACTAGCAGCATTAATATTTACAGAACCTGCGTAACCTATCCCTGAAACGCCTTGCCATACTTTTGTTGTAATTAAACCACCAGCCCATATATTTTGATCCCATTTAGCAGAATCCCAACTAGATTCTGTTTGCGTATTAGGGTTAAATGAAACTGCCCCTAATTGGGACTGGGTGTCAAAGTCCACGCTAATACCGCATAAAACACTTGGTACACCGCCTGTAGACTGAAGAATAGGTCTTATCATACTAAAGCGTTTTAATTGACCTGCGCTGTCAAAATAACTATAAGCTTGTTGTGCAGTTGCAGTAATATTATTGCCGTCATCAGACAAAGCGCTATATAAAGTACCTACAATTCCTTTGCCGCCAAAGTGCATGTCAGCGTCACCAGACACTTCCCAGCAATAAGCCTCAATGCCTGTAAATCTAGCCCAAGATTTAGTAATGGTGTGCATTACATATTGTTCCATGCCATTAGTCACAGGAATACTAAGAATAAGCATATTTTCAGAAGCAAAATAATTAATTTGCCAGCCAAAGTTTGCATAATAAAGGGTACACGCTTGACTAATGGGGTAGTAAATCTTGTCGGTTAAGTTAATTCTAGGGTCTAAACGGCTAGATTGAAGGGCAGAAGCAAGGGGTACTAATCCGTCTTGGGTTAGTAAAAGTAAATCGCCAGCCCATTTAAAGAAACATCTACGGTTAAATGTTTGACCTAATTGCCACACGCCTTTTAATGTCCAGTTTGCAGGATCAGCAGGGTTAGTACCGTAATATTGGATAACTTCACCCATACTGGTTACAAACACAGCGTAGTCATCTGCGCCTTGTCCAGCATCTAATGTCCAAGTACCCATAGCTTGTAAATAACCACCATTACGGGCAATTCCGCCAAAATAAAGGGGGGAAGCTGCGCCACCAATAGCATTTACATCTAAAAACCATGCGTTTAAAGTGTCTTTTTGCGTAAAGTACAAGCGATTTTTAAACAAATTGACATTAACAAATGTGTTACTGTTTACGCCTGTAATACCAATAACTGTATAAGTTCCTACTACAGTAGCATTTGCCGCAGGAACGCTTGCCATTGTGTAAGTAAAAGTATTTACCCCAGTAACTGTAATGACATAAGTACCGTTATATTCGCTAGAAGTAGCCCCTGAAATAGTAACTCTGTTATTTGTAACTAAACCATGAGCCGTAGCAGTAGTCAAAGTGGCTGTAGTTCCTACCTTTGTAATTGTGCTAATTGTGGCGGCAGTAGCAGTTGTAGCTACATAAAACCATGCGCTACCGTCATAAATCATTACAGGGTCTACGCCATTACAAGCCACTAAAAAATGCCCTGCGGTGTTAGTCATATTTACAAATTGCAATTTATCGCTAGAAATACCAGTAAATACCACAGTAGCAGGGTTAGCTTTAGTTTCCCAAATGCTTGTGCCTGCTGCGCCAAATAGCTTATAGCTACTGGTTTGCGTGTAATTCATTAGGGTATTTATGGGGGTAGTAGCTTGGTTTAAGTATGTACCAACTACAGTAGCATTATTTGCGGGGGTAGACGCCATAGTATAGGTAAATGCTGTAGTGCTAATAACAGTAATTTTATATACACCGCTATATACAGCAGGGGTAGTCCCCGAAATAGACACATAAGCACCAGTTGTTAAACCATGCGCTGAAGTTGTAGTTAAGGTTGCTACTGCATTTACATAAGTAATGCTACTAATGGTTTTAACGCCAGTAGAAGTAGTTAATATTGAAACTACGCTATAGCCTTTACGCATAGTGACATCAGTAGGCGTGGGATACCAATTAACAAGCTGAACCGCATCTAGCGGTTGCATATTAGCGAGGGAATCCCTACCATTCCAACCGCCTACGGGCGCGGGAACAGAAGCAGTATTAGCAGTAAACTTTTTAGGTACTGCCATGATTAACTGCCGTAACCAGTATCGGGGATATTAGCCCATCCAATCAATACGGCACTTGGCTGTGGCGCAAAAGATAGGGTAGCAGAACCCTTATCATTAGCTTTAGCCACATTTAAATAACGCTGATAATCTTGCAATAGGGCGGTAGTGTCAAAAGATTTGATTTGGAAGTATTTAAGCTTAGTCAATAGTGCTATTACAGAATCATCTAATACAGTCGTATCGCTGTCAGCAGTAAAGCTATTTTTAACTGTTCCATCTACTGCTCTTGCCCAGCCTTTAGAACGATACTCAAAACCTAAATATTCTTGAGTATTGTAAGGTGGCCAAATCTGAAATTCATTACCAAGAATACGCCAACGAACTCTAGGCCCAGTTGAAATATAACCCGATTTTAGCCATTGCCATTGCTGTGCATCTACTGGGCCAAGCATTTGCCAATGTTTTGTCTTATCCCAATGCGTGTTATCTGTGATTGTTTCGTAATCTGCTGGTAGATCGTAAATAGTCTTACTAAATGTGACAGTTCCACCTACAGAAGTTGCGGAAGCTAGTTGGGTAGTTACAAGCGAAGTAGAGTTTGTAACAGTATCAATGTAAGTATCTTGTGGGATGCTTGTGCCAACAATAGAATAAGTATTATCTAACCCCGCAGTACTAGGAATGTTACTTAGTACATAAGAACCATTAGTAGTAGTACATGTCGTTGTAACTGCGGTGGTATAGAACCGATATTCCAACTCCAATGCTTGCCAATCGTGTTCTTTAATCAAATCGTACCCTGCACGGTTCATTAAAGCCAAGATTTGTTGTACATCTTGACTTTGATTACCAACTACAAAAGTAGGTACGGCAAGGTTAAGTTCAGCAGTTACCTGCTGTACGAGTTGAAGCATTGTTGATGACATATTAGACTTCCTCTGTGGCTACCGCTTTCTTACGGGGTTTCTTTTCACCAACAGCGGCAAGTATAGCGGCCATTTGTTCTTGCATTTGTGCCAGCTTCGCATCTGTTTGAATTTTCATTTTAACAGTTTCTTGCTCCTTTTTGGCAAGTTCTTGTTTTAATGCGTTAATTTCGCTTTCACGCTTGTCGGTTTCGGCTGCGCTGGTAGCTAAACTTAAAAATGCCTTTGCTTTGTCGCGGAAAGCATAAGGGGACATTCCTGCCGCCATTCCCATACGCTGTAATTGCTGATCTGACGCTCCTGCAACAGATTCTACGGTGTGAAACTTCATTGCGCGTAGTTCTTCAGCTTGAGATTTAGAAACCAATGGCCATTCTCCTACAGGAGTACCCATAATTTGCTCATCATTTGCGCCTAAACGGTTCTGATAGATAGCCCATTGTTGCGGAAAACGCTGTTTATGACTGTTTAGTACATAAGTATCAATTTCTGTAAGGGTATCGCCAGCTACACAAATATGAACAAAATCAAACTCTTTGTATATTGGTCTGCCTGCATCAATTGATTCTTGCTCTTGATGTATAGGGCGTTTGTAGAAACGAACCTGTAATCTTGCGTCTGCGTTGTTTTCATCGCTTGGTAGTGCCATTTTTAAATCTCCTCAAGGTATTAAGGTAAAAAATTAAAGAAAAAAAGGGCTACCCTTTTGAGGTAACCCTTCGTTTTTACTACAAAAAACTATTAAACACTAGCCTTGCTAAACCAGCCATAATCGCCTGATGCCATTGAAGCACCTGACAAATATGTACCAGCAGAAGGAGTTGCTTGGAATGTTGATGCGTTAATTGTGCAAGTTGCTGTTGATGCGCCGATTGCTGCGCCTGCTTGGGCAAAAACATAACGGAAGCCATCGCTACCGAAAGTTTCAGCACCTAGTGGGCCAAATGTTGCAATTGATGTACCAGCAGAGTTTGGATTTGTAGCTGTTGTATTAGCTAAATCCACACCTGCGATTGGGAGAACGGTATAAGCCATGATATTTCCTTTTCTATTCTATGTTAAGTGGTTGTCAGATTAAGAACCTGTCAATACACCCTGTAAGAAGCTGTTAGAACAAGTAAGATTGCCGCTCCAGCCATACAATTTTACGATCGCGTCCTGATTGATAGACTGACGCTCGCCACCGATAGGAACGAAATTACGCTCTTTATGTGGGCGCAAGAAGATGTAATTTGTGTTCAACAAATACATAGTCGTTGCGGATTCTTGTGCGCCATAACCACCACCCAATACCACATCAGCAGACATACCGCCACCGTAGAACTTGAGGGATGCGAAACCAGCAGCACCTTCTTCAACACCAGCAATACGCTGAATAGCTTGCAAAGAAGCAACATAGTATTGATACAAAGTGTTACCAGCAACAATTAAATCTACTTTGTCTGTACCGCGAACAGATTTGATTGCGGCAGTAGTCATAGCAGCTTGAATTACTGAAGATGATGTAGCACCAGTTGTTGCTTGGTTCTGCCAAAATGTCCAGTTTGCACGGTTAATACCACCGTAAGTACCGCTTGTAGGTGAAGTTGATACTGCTGCTGCCAAACCAGTAATGTTCTTACCACCGTTACCTGTACCGTCACCATAGATGTCAGTAGAAATACGGTTTAACAAACGGGCTTCAGAAACTTGCATACGGCCATCTAACAGGTCGATGATTGCTTCTTTAGAACTGTTTTGCAACATTTCTAAACCACTCATTGTTACGCTATCTGCGTACTGAGTAATAGAGAACTGAGCAGCAGAAATAGGGCTGTCAGGGGTGATGTTCAATACTTCGTAGCCACTATATGAAGTAGCGTTGTTAGTATTTGGATCGTTGTACATGATTTCTTCCAAGATAACATTACCGCCTGAAAATGGGCGGACATTACCTTTAGAGTTCAATCTTGATAGGATTGCGTTGTTTTGTGTTAAGTTATCTGCCAATACACCGCTACGGCTTTGAATGGTTGTAGCGATAATATCGGTGATTGCGCTGTTTGCGAATGCCATGATATTTCCTTTATT
>Ga0209188_1003039_pt1 | contig 11889 bp, 23 predicted proteins | sample C_130625_EF_Meta_FD_187307 | JGI IMG/M metagenome (GOLD analysis project Ga0209188, IMG submission 187307) | Freshwater microbial communities from Lake Croche, Canada to study carbon cycling - C_130625_EF_MetaG (SPAdes) (version 2) | ecosystem: Environmental > Aquatic > Freshwater > Lake...
AAATATAGTAATTTCAGTAAACGCATATAGAACAATTACTGATGGAACTTATATTACTTCAATTTCAGTTTGTTTAGGTTTATCAATTCCAACTGGAGTATTTATACCTTATGAAGATTTAACACAAGAAATAGTTGAAAATTGGTTAAATGAAGGATTACCAGTAGATCAAATAGATTTAAATTTAACTGAACAATTGGATAATATTATTAATCCAAAAACCGTAATTTTACCAAATCCCTTTTAATAAATTTTAAACTAAACAAAAACAAAATGGAAAAACAAAAAGCAATTGAATTAATTAAAGCACTAATTGATGAAAGTATCAAAAAAGGTGTAATTCTTAATTTAGAAACCGCAGTTCAAGTAGCAGAAGCATTTGGATTAATAGTTAATGAATTTAAAAATAATGCTTCTGATGAAGCTACAGTTTATTAAAATGAATCAAAATTCAAGTGGTATAAGTGGAGCTATTGCCAGCGTAGGTACTTACATATTAAGTATTAACCAGATAAATTCATATATGTCTTTATTTTTGGGGTTACTATCTGGAATAAGTTCTATTTATACTATATTACATTTTTACAAATTAAATAAAAAGAAAAATGAAAAATCCTAAAACAACATTATTCGGTTTAATAGCTGCAATCAGTGGCTATTTTGCAACTGCTGGAACTGGTAAATTACAAGTTATTGCACAAGCAATAGCTGGCATATCTACTTTTTTATTAGGTAGCGCAGCGCAGGACGAAAAAAAATAATAAATAATTATATGTCAAATAATAAAAAATTATTATCAACATTAATTATAACAACAATTTTAATTCTTATGTTCCCTAAAAAAATAGCAACTTATTTAAATAAAACACCATTTGGTTCAATATCTGATCAGTTATTTAATTTGATCTCAAATTTAGAAGGTAAATATTTATCTGTTCCAGTATGGGATTATAAACAATGGTCAGTAGGTTATGGATCTGGTTATAATTGGGATGCTAAAAGACTTGTAAATAAAACTGATATAATTGATAAAAATACTGCAAAAAGATGGTTATTGGCTGAGGCTCAAGATAAATATGAATTTGTTATGAATAACATTAGAGTTCCCGTAACCAATAATCAGTTATTAGCATTAGCATCTTTTACATACAATGTAGGAGAAAATGCTTTTTTAAATAGTACTTTATTAAAATTATTAAACGAAGGAAAAAGTAAAGAAATTATTGCTAAGGAATTTGACAAGTGGGTAAATGCTGGCGGTAAACCAAGCAATGGTCTTATTAATAGAAGAAATGCAGAAAAAAAATTGTTTTTATCATAAGTAGTAGTTTCGTGTTTGAAGTAAAGGGCAAGGGACGTTTCTACGTCCCTTTTTTATTAATTTTTTTAAAATAATATAAAATAAATTTTTTTATTCCGAAAAATGAACGAAATTTGTTTTTCAACAAAATACTCTTGCAATGTATACCTACAATCTGACTATCCGATGTGAAGTCAAACACCCAAAATTAGCTGTTAATATAATTAAAGCTACTTATTCCAAACAAATATCTGAATTGTCTTTAGATTTAGTTTATTACGTGGCTGATGAAATAATCAAAGACGCATTAAACGATCCGCAAACAAAAGTATTATCAATAGCACTGCAAGAGTCACCGAAACCTGAATAGGTAGTAGGTGACTCTTTTTTTGTTAATTTAAAACAAAACAAGTGTTAAAAGTAATATTTTCGTTTCTACGATTATTTATAGGTATAATTATATTTTCATCTATAATTATTTATGCATTATTAATTAAAAACAATAAAAAATGAAGACACATCCTGAACAACCAGCATACCCATGTATGCCATCACAAGACAACCTAGGTAGAGTAGTTGCACTCATTCCTGGATTCACAAAATACGAAGAAGTTTTACTTCGTATACTTTGTTCAAAAGAACAAAGTGGTGCGTATAATTCGGTCAGCAATGAAGCCTTATTTAGGGATTCAATGAAATTAGCTGATATATTTTTTGACAAAATAAATTCTGTAAAAGATGATTCCGCTACTACACCTATTATTAAAATATAAATTACGCAAACGAAAAAAAAAGAAAAAAAATGATATTAACATTAAAAGAATTAAATGAATTATATTACGCATTAATTATTGCTGATAAAAGTGGAAATTTTACAGATCATAAGATTAATCGAGATTTACGAATAAAATTACAAGAAGAAATAAATAATCACAATTTAAATGAAGTAAATTAATTTTCAATCACAAATAAAACAAAACAAATGGAAAACACAGATGAAGTTCTTAATGAAGAACAAAAAAATGACAAGAATTATTTATTCGTTGGTAATTGCCGAGCAAGAACCAATAAATGGAAAGTTGAAGAAATCAATTTAGGGTTTAGTGGCGATCATTTAAAAATAATGATTGACAACCTAAATGAAAAAGGTTGGGTCAATATAGCCATGAGAATAAATAAGTCAGGAAGTAGATATATGTATATTGTTAATCCAATTATGCCTGACGAAGCTAATAATGAATAACAATAAGGATTTACAACAATATTATGATGAATTATTAAAAAGATCATATCATAGGGATCATATTCCTAATGAGGAACAAATATTGTTGAAGATAGCTGGCAATAATATTGGTAGTTTACAAAATTATGTAATTATTTCTGGTCTCCCTAAAAGCGGAAAGAGTACATTTACTACTAGTATAGTAGCTAGTTCATTTAATACTTATGATATTTTTGACATTAAATTACAGACCTTGCCCGAAAGAAGCAAGGTCTGTTACATTGATACAGAAAGTAGTGAATATGATTTTTATGCACATATGAATAGAATAAAAAAAATAGCTAAATTAAATTACATTCCTTCAAATTTTAATGCATTTTGTTTAAGGAAAGATGATCCACCTAGTATAAAAATTATGATTGACGCATATCTCGAAAATAATAAAGATTGTTCAGTAATAATAATAGATGGTTTATTGGATTTATGCATGAACTACAATGATGAAGTTGAATGTAGAAAAGTAGTTAATTGGTTAAAGCATATTACTACAGTTTATAATTTATTAGTCATAGGAATTTTGCATACTGGCAAAAGAGACGGTCAAACATTAGGTCATTTAGGTTCAAATACTGACCGATGGGCACAAAGTACATTAGAAGTGAAAAAAGATTTAGAGGGGTTCTTCGAACTTACGCCACGTTTTTTGCGTAGTAGTAAAAACTTTGATCCAATAAAGATAAAATATGATGAATTTGAAATGGAATATAGCAGAGTAGATGACTTCAAAAAAATATATAAAGAAAAGAAAGAAATAGATTTTAATAAATATTCTGATACTGATCACGAAAATTTATTAAATAAATTATTTGTTAATACTAAAGAATTTATATATGATGATTTAATAAAAATTATTAGTAAAATAGATGATAGAGGAATTAATAACACTAAAAGTTATATAAAATTCCTAAAAGATAAAAATTATTTAAATAAAACTGAAAACAATTTATATTATGACGCAAGGTGCCCTTTTTGAATTTAATTTGGATGAAAATAATATGCCAGATGACGATACAGAGATATTTCCTGCAATAATTTATTTTAGCAAAGATGAACACGCTGAATTTAAAAAAGAATTAAAAATTGCAGTACAAAGATTATATCCTGATACATACGAAAAAGAAAACGGAAGTAATGCATTATTAAAATTATTAAAAATTTATAATTATGAAAAAACAACAATTTAAAAGAATTTTAACTGATCAACAAGCAGAAAAATTAAAAGGTAAATATTTAGACGAAAGTTATGGAAGATTTATCATAGATGAAGATATGGACGGTTATGATATGAAAGGAGATTTATTATTTCGTTTTCGTAAAAAAATTATTCCTGAAGATATTTTAGAATCAGGATATAAAGCATTTAATAAGTCAATTAAGGCAACTACTAGTAGAGGTAACGCAAGTGGCGGTTATTTTAATAGGATACGAAAAGACGGTACAACAAGTGATTTTAAAGTCAGCAATGCAGTGGAAAGCGGAAACGTAGGGTTTATGGATGCAAAAGATGGCGTAGGCACTAATAATTTTTGTCGTAAAACAAGTTTTGCTTCTGAGCATTTTGAAGAATTTAAAAAAGGAGTACCCTTCGTAAAATATATCAGTGATTTATATAAAGAACTTTGCCCTAATCAATGGGAAATACAAAATAAATATGCATTAGCCACAAATAGAAATTTTATTATTAAAGATACTGTATTTACAACAGTTACTGTAAATAAAAACTTTAGAACAGCGTTACACAAAGATAGTGGAGATTTAGAAAGCGGATTTGGTAATTTAATAGTTTGGGAAAATGATACTTATGATGGAGGTTATTTTTTATTACCAGAATGGGGAATATTGATTAATATAAAAAAATGTGATATGCTTTTTGTTGATGTACATAAATGGCATTGTAATACTGATTATAAATTAAAGAACAAAGAAAAAGATATGTTACGTATAAGTTTTGTCATGTATTACAGAGAGTATATGTATCGATGCCCTAGTCCAACAGAGGTTTTAATAGATTTAAAAAATAATTCATTAGGATATAAAACTTTATAATATGTTAAAATATACTTTTAAAAACAATATTTTCATACCTACAAAAGGTAGAAGTGAAAAGTGCATAACAGCTGATTTATTTAATCAACATTTATGGTCAGTAAATTTAGTAGTTGAACCACAAGAATGGTATCAATATCATAAAAAATATCAAGATTTACATAATATTATTGTTCTTCCTGAAAATGATTTAGGAATAACTTATGTTAGAAATTTTATAAAAAAATTTGCAATTGATAATGTTCCACAAAAATATTTTTGGATGATTGATGATGACGTAAAATTCCACGAAGTAATAAATAAAAAAGTTAAACCAGCAAAAGATTTAAATTTTTTAGATAAATTAACTAATCCTAATAATGTCAAATATGCACAAATAGGATTTGAATATCAACAATTTGCATGGAGTCAAGAAAAAGAATTTTCAGAAAATTCTTATTGCGATGTAGCTGTAGCAATAAATTTGGAATTAACAAAAAATATTTGGTACGATGAAGCAGTGCAATTAAAAGAGGATAGAGATTTTACAATGCAATGTATTCAGTCAGGTAATAAAACTATACGTTACAATAGTTTTTGTATTTCTTGCCCTACGAATGGCAGTAACGATGGTGGATTAAAACAAGTTTACCAACAAAAAGGTAGAGAAATTGAAGCATGTGAAAATATGCGAAAAAAGTGGGGAGAAAATATTTGCAATATTCAAATAAAAGATTCTGGACGCACTGATTTAAAAATTCATTGGAAGAATATTACATCAGGACAAAAATCATTATTTTAAGAAATTTGCAAGTACTTTTTTAAGGTACTTGCAAAATCTTATATTTACTACCATTTCACCTTTTAACAACACGAATATCTTTTATTTTATGGAAAATACAAAATTTTTTACAATTATTTTTTTCAATAATGAAAAAAAAGCTTTCAAATATAGAAATATTCAGAATAATCAAGTGAGTATTAGCAAATTTATCTTATTTGCAATCACTAAAAACGTGGTAGAAATGAATTTTTATGATAAAAATACTAAAAAATTCATCAAAAAAATAGTTTTTTAAAGGTGTTAAAAGGTATTCCAGAACGATTTTATAGAACGATTTTAATTGCTGTTCCGAACGATTAGATATACGTGGAACGAAAGAACCCCTTATAACTATAGTTATAAGGGGTTACTTATATCATTCCACACATTATATCTTTTTTTTAAAATTAAATTTTTTTATTTCAGATTAAATTTGTAAATTGTGGTGTATTTTACAAATGCACCTTTTAACACCTTTGTAAAAAAAGCATAATAGCAATGAAAAATTTGTGGATATTACCAGCTACGATAATTGGATATATCATATACAAAAAATATGTTTTATCAAAAACTACTACTGTCTTTTTTAAGACAATAGATTTTTCATCAATGAGCTTTTTGTCGCCTACCATAAACGTAGTAGTTCAAATAAATAACCCAACTGATATTACTGCAACTATTCAAAATATAAAAGGAGATTTATATCTAAATAATATTTTTATAGGAAATGTAATAGGCATTACACCTACTACATTAGCCATAGGAAGTTCTAATTTGAAAATACCAGTAACGTTATCATATAGTGGTGTATCTGCATTAATTAAAGGAATGGGAACAGGTGGATTAAATTTAAAATTTGAAGGTAGCATGATGGTTGATTTAATTACTTTACCGCTAAATTTTGAATATCACGTATGATGATAAATAAAGATATGGTGTTAAAAAAATTAGCACCATTTACAAATTATAAAAAAGTATTAATTGAAGATCAGAATACTAATGATATAATAAAAGGTATTTTAAACAATCATGAAATTTATCAAAATGAATATGATAAAATAAGTGAAATGTTTATTGGGGATAATGAAGTAGAAACGGCAAATAATATTTTTAAATTTTTAAAACAAAATGTCCCATATTATATTGAACCAATTGAAAAGCAAACATTAAGAAGTCCATCTGCTATTTTATCAATGAGAAATAATAATGGTAAAATACTTGGTGCTGATTGTAAATCTTATGCAACTTTTATTAATGGTATTATTAGTTCATTAAATAGGAAAGGAATATTTAATGTGCCATTATCATATAGGTTTGCGAGTTATAGATATGATACCAAAGAACCACAACATGTTTTTTCTGTATTATATCCAGGTTCAGAAAACGAAATTTGGGTTGATCCAGTATTAAATGAATTTAATCAAAAGAAACAACCAGTTTATATAAAAGATAAAAAAATTAAAATGGCACTAATTGCAATGTCTGGAACACAAAATCAATCAACGGCATCTTTACAAGAAATGCAAGATTACCGTGATAAATTAGTAAGTTTAAAAAACAAATATTTGAATAATGGTGTAATTACACCAGGTAGTGAAGAAGAAAAACAATATATTATGGCAATTGATAAAGTAACAAAATGCATACAAAATGCAAGTATTTCTGGTGTACCATCAATATCTGGTGGATCTGTTGGTTTTGATTGGGGTAGTTTAGTAACAACATTAGTTGATACAGGTGCTTCATTAGTAAAAGCAAATAATCAACCACAATTATCTAATCAATATGGTGGTTATGGAAGTCAATATTATAATCAAAATATGCCCACACAACAAACTCAATCAAGTGGTATTAATATGAATACTATTTTATTATTAGGTGCTGGTGGTTTAGCATTATATTTTATATTAAGAAAAAAATAATGTCATATCATAAAAACTATATTGGTTACAATAGTCTAACTCCTAATAAAAGAATTGGAGTACCAGGTGCAGTTACATTAGCAACAGGTGGTGCTGCTTTTCCAATAACTGCCGTTATTGATGTAGCATTAGCAGTATTACCAGTATTAGTTCCTTTTGTTGCAAATGCTTTTAAGCATCCAGCGAGGGATGCAAATAAATTAATAGATGGTATAAAGCCAGAATTATCTAGGCTTGATCCAAGAGGAAGATTAGCATTAGTTTTGGCAACAGCTGAAAAAATACCAAATAGTGCAAGAGATGTAAGAGCCGAAAAATTGTTATTATGGTATAAAAATAATTATCCAAATGATTATAAAAGTTTATCATTTGAAGATAAAGCATACTATAATAAAGTATTAGGTATTAAAATGCAAACTGAAGCAGACGGTAACGGATTTTATGCTAATTCACAAATGGCAATGTTTACAAATAATGAATTAAATTATAATGCATCAACAATAGAAAAAGGAACAAATGTAGTAAATAAATTAGTAACAAATATATCTAAAAGTCCAAGTTCATTGTTGTTATATGGTGGAATAGGATTAGGATTATTATTAATATTAAAAAATAGATAATGACAGCAGCACAAAAAAAAGTAGCAGCAAATTTTAAAAAAGCAATAGCGTATCGGAAACAATACGGATGTACTTTGAAAGAAGCATTTGAAAAAGTTTATGGTAAAAAAACTACTACTACAAAAAAATCTGCACCCAAAAAGAAAACTATAGGTCAATCAAATATACCTAAAGCTACTACAAAACTTGCTGAAAGATTGTGGGATAATAGAAACAAAAATTTTCAAGATGAATTTCAATTATCAATTGAAGATTTAATGGATAGTGGAAAATATTTAGGGTATAGTTATCATCATACTAGAGCTGCTATTTTAAGCATAGTTAAAGAGATTATAACATTTAATATGGAAAATTATTAAAATAAAATAAATGAAATTAACAAAAATAAAAAAGAAATTAACAGCTTCAACAAAAAGTATGTTAACAAAATTGAAGAAGAAACGAAGTGCTGTTAAGAAAAAAGTAGCAAAAAAGAAAACAATAAAAAAAAGAGCTACTAAAATAAGACAAAATAAAGTAAAAGTTCAGAAAAATAATATGAGCGGTATACCTAATTTTAAAAAAAATCTTTTAATTGATTATGGTAAAATAATTCAAAAACAAAAAGAATTAGAATTTGGAATAGTTTCAAATCAAAGAATATTAAAAGTTCCAGGTCAACCTAAACACCAAAAAGATAATGCGAGAAAATTAATAAAATTATATAAACTTTTATTAAGTGAAAATAAAACACATGCTGCTCAATTAAAAAAACTTTTGTAATATATGTATCAAATTTTACCATATACAAAAAATAAAGCAAAACAATTAAAAGTAATTGTTGAGCCTAGTACAAAAAAAACTAAAAAAATTGATGTATATGATTATGATGGATATTTTATAACTAGTATTGGAGCAAATGGTGCAATGGATTATCCATTATATTTAAAACATTTTGGTAAAGAAGTAGCTAATGAAAGAAAAAGATTATATAAAATTAGGCATAAAAAAGATTTATCAATAAAAGGAACAGCTGGTTATTATGCTTATAAATTATTATGGTAATAAAAAAACTTTTGTAATTAATAAAAAATAAAAAACAAATAAAATGGCAAGAAGAAAAAGAGCAACTAAAAGACGTACAACTCGCAGACGCAGAATGTCTGGTGTAGGCGCAATGGGTAGTCAAGTAACTAATGCAATTTATACAATTGCTGGTGCAGTGGCTGCTGGAGCAGTTAACAAATTTTTACCAACTACAATGAATGACAAGTTAAAAGCTGCTGTTCCAGTAGTAGTAGGAATTATGTTACCTAAATACTTGAAAGGAAATATTGGTGCTGGAATTGGTGCTGGTATGGTAGCTGCTGGTGGACTAAAATTAGTACAATCATTTGGTATCTTAAATGGTATTCCTAATGATTATAGTTCTTATCAAACACCAGCAATTTCTGGTTCATATAATAATGCTGGTTTAGTAGATACTAGCTATATGACACCATCAATTGCAGGAATGGATGAGGTAAATTGTTAATATAACACATTTAACCTTTAATAAAATTATTAATAAAAAAAATAAATAACAATGGCAACTCAAATGGGGCAAAGAATGGTCTTCGAAAATGCAAAAGCATTAGTAAGAGGTCTTGGATATAGCGTAGATCAAGCAGTTTTAACACAATCTTATTTACGTTCAGAAGTAGCTTTATCTACTTCAATAGCTAACTATCATTTACCGGTATTAGTTAACGACACACAAAATGGTGCAGTTCGTGTAAACGAAAAACGTCTTAATTTGCAAGATATTTTTGTAACAAGCGAATTAGCAGTATTAATAGGAATTGGTGCTGGTACCAGTACTAAAGCTAAATTATATACATATGCTAATAGTACTGATTTTACTTCTACTTCTGATGATGATTTATGGAGTATTTATAACGGGTCATTAAATTTAGCAATAAACAATCAACAAGTATTACCAGCTTGGGATGTTTATCGCCATTGGATGGTACCACAAACTCAAGGTGGTGTAGGTATTACTGCACAAACAGTATTTCCTGTTGATCAAAATAATGCTAGTGATGATGCATTTTATCCTGTTGAGCCAGGTATTGTAATGAATGGTGCTGCAAACATTAATTTCCAATTAACTGCAAATGGTGCGCCCGCAACAATTACAACAAATAGTTTTATCTGTGTAATTCAACGTGGAATATTATTACAAAACGTTACAACAGTTAAGTAAAAATATGCATTGGCGATGCAAAACGCTACTGCCAGCCGTCAGTAACTACGGCTATTTTTTAAATTTTTAAAAATAAAAGTATGCGTATTAAAAGATACCAAGCTGTTGAGATTAATGTGCCAAGTGGAAGTACACTAACTTTCTTTTCTTTCACAGATCAACCACAATTGCGAAATGCAAAAATTCAGGGTATTCAAGTATATACACCTACTGCAATAACAAAAACTCCTTTATCTGGTGCTACACCCGTAACATTAGCAGATTTGAAGCAGTCATTTTTAACGTTGTATCAAGGTGATTTACAAATAATATATAGATTGCCATTATTAGCATTTAATAATGTGCAAGATTTAACGAGTCCAAGTGTGTGGGAATTACCAGAAATGAATGATATTGATATTTCGTGGACAAAAAGTAGTGTTACAACTGCAGCTGCATTGGCAACAACTGGTGTAACTTATAGTTTCGGAATTTATTATTATTTATAATTTTATTATAATGGGTACAAATAAAGCCTGGTGTACAGGAACAAATGCTTTAATGGACTGGTTTAATGATAATGCTGAAACGCCATACTATTCTGTATGGCGTGGACGCAATTTATCATTTAGTTGGAATAATGATGATATTGAAGCTGGTAGAAATAAACTACAAAATGACATAAATTTTGCTGAACAAAATAATGTCACTGAAGTTTTGACTATTAAATTACACCCTAAAAAAGATAAATTATTCATTACTGATAAAAGTCCAGTTTATGCTAGTTTAGATTTTAGACCAGCACAATTAGAACAACCAGTATACGGTATAGGAGCTTACAATGGTAATAATGCTAATAATAATTATGCTATAGAAAAGATAATGGAAAAATTATCATTATTAGAAAATAAAATAGCAGAATCAGATTTAGAAGAAATTGATGAAATTCCAGAAAATCCAATAAATGCCATGTTACAAAATATGGCTGCTAATCCACAAATTCAAGAAGCATTAATTACTGGTTTATTAGGCATGGTAAGTGGTTTTTTAAATAATAGACCTACAACAAGTGTAGCTGGTATTAATGAAGTAAATGAAGAAGCTATATTAATATTAGAACGTCTTATTAAAAAGGGTGTAAATATTAATCATTTAAGAAAATTAGATGAAATGTCAGATACTAAATTACAAAGTTTATTAATAATGTTATAATGGCAATAGATAAAAATACACAAAAACTTTTATTATATACTGCAATTGGTGGTGGTGCTTATTTTTTAATATTAAAACCATTATTAATTAAATTAGGTATTATAAAAAGTCCCTTAGAAATACAACAAGAACAATCCCAGCAACAAAATATTAATAATTATATAAATACTGCATTAAATACACAATCGCCAACTAAAACTAAAGGAGAATGGCAAATTATAGCAGACCAAATATATAACGATTTAAAATTTAGCGGTATTGCAGATAATAAAGAAGATGCTGGGTATCAAGTTTCTAGAGTTCAAAATGATTCTGATATAGCAACTTTATTACAAGTATTTGGAATGAGGCAAGAAAGTTTTTTTGGAATTAATACTGGTGGATTAAAAAATTTACCGCAATTTATTATTAGTAATTTAAGTTCAAGTGCTGTTCAAAAAATTAATGATAATTATGCTAGAAAAAAAATTAAATTTAGATTTTAAATTATGAAAAATAAACA
>Ga0209188_1003040_pt1 | contig 11886 bp, 11 predicted proteins | sample C_130625_EF_Meta_FD_187307 | JGI IMG/M metagenome (GOLD analysis project Ga0209188, IMG submission 187307) | Freshwater microbial communities from Lake Croche, Canada to study carbon cycling - C_130625_EF_MetaG (SPAdes) (version 2) | ecosystem: Environmental > Aquatic > Freshwater > Lake...
ATCTTGTTGCGCCTTCGCGCGTGCGTCCATATTGCCGGGACCAATAGACGCGAGTGCCGCGGCGGCGTCTGCTTGCGCCTTGATTGCGTCGGTGAGTGCGGACGCCTTAGTCGCGCCGCCGCTAAGGTCGAACGCTTGAAAGAGAGAGGCGTACGACATTCCCGCAGACTTGACGCCGGACACCAATGAGTCTCGAGCATCTCCGATCGCCTTGAGAGCGTCTCCTAGACGAGTCGATGCCGCGAGCGCGTCCTTCTGATCGTGCGTGAGAGTTGTCGTGGCGTCGCTGAGACCAGACGTGGACGTAGTCGCGTCCTCAACGGTAGGCACAATTCCGCGGAGCGAATCTTCGTAGATCTTGACGCGCGCGGCCCAATGTTCAATACTCTCTCCGCCCGCGACATCGCGTCCCGGCATCTGGAGACTGTAGAACGCCATGATCGCGTCAGAAAGTTCCGCGCTCATTAGTCCTAGAGATTGCTGCGTCTTGGACGCTTGCGTGCTTACGTTGTCAAGACCAGCAGCCGCGGCGTCAGTAGCGCCCGCCATCGCGCCGAAGATCTTACCGGCGTCGCCGGTCAAGGTGTTGACTTCACCGATCTGTGGTCCGTACAACTTGAGCGCGTCGATTGCTTTCTGCGCGGCGGTCGCGGTCATGTCGAACGCCATCTGCCCATCCGCACCAAGACCAGAATGGAGATAGATGATCTGCTTGAGTTGCGCGATCATCATCATACGATCTTGTTCGGTGCCAGATATTGCGGTTACATAGTCGGGAAGATCAACGCCGGCATCTTTCAATCTCGTTATGGAATCGAGAATGCCTTCGTCCGCAAGTTTCTGCGCGACGATTCTTTTGCTATTCTCATCGAGCACGCCGTTCTGCTTAGATAGCGACGCGGTCCAATCGTCGGTTGATACTGCTGCCTCGTCGGACTTCATGACGAAGAACGAGACCGCGGTGGCGACTGCCATGATCGCTAGACCAATGCCGCCGCCCATCGCGGTCAAGAGTCCACGCGCCGCAGTACCGGCGACCGCAGTCGATGCAGCGAAGACGCGCATAGCGCCGGAACTGGTGACCGCGGCGACGCCTTGTTCTTCGGTCGCTACCGTCGACATAGCGACCGACGCGGACGCCGCAAGCGCGGATGATCTCATCGCGGTGAACGCGCCCATCATCGTCGGACCTAGAAGTCGACCGGCAAGAATCGCGCCGCCGATGACGATTCCGATCTGCATGATCGGCGTCGGGATCGCGCCTAGCGCGTTAGCCAACGGCGTCATGATGTTCGTCAACGCGGTCATCGCGGGGAGCAACGCCTTACCGACCGACTCTTGCATGTTCTCGAATGCGATCTTGGCGTTCGCGAGTTGTCCTAGCGGGTTACCTTGCGCGAATGCTTCCGCAGTTCCGCCGACTTGTTGGTTGAGAAGTTGCGTGATGTTTGCGTAGTCCTGCGCCTCGTTGCCGGTGGCCTTGAAGACGATGCCGACATCCTTGAGTCCTTTCGCTTGCCCCTGCATCGCCTTACCGACCGCAGTCGCTGCAGCGGTGAGGTCGATCCCCTTACGTCGCGCAAGATCTGCGACCAACGGCGTGAGATTCTTGATCTGATCGCCGGTCAATTTGAACAATGCGAGATTCGCTTGCGCTGCGTTTATCTCGTCATCGTCATATGCAATCTTGGTCGAGAGTTCCTTGTTGTACGCCATCAACGCGGTCACGTTGTAGCCCATCAACTGCGGCTGCTTTGCGAACGCATCCGTCAAGAGTTGTTGAGACTGGAGCGCGTCTCCGTACGCCTTCACGGATGACACACCAAACGCCGTCACCGCGGCGACTGAGAGACCCATACCGATCCCAGACAATGCACCGCCGAACGCCTTGGACGCGCTCTGCCCCTTCGCCATGTCCTTGTTGAACTTGTCGAACGTCTTGGAGAACTTGTCGAGCATGACGAGACCAACGACTAGATCAGTCTTGTTCGTACCCGCCATGGTCGTCTCCGATTCTCAATCGTGCCATCGCGTATTCGCGGTAGCGGTAGAACTTCCTCAGCGACCAGAGTCGCGTCTCTTCTTCACGTACGCCGAACAAGTGCGCGAACGCCGGACCCCATCGTTCGACTTCTTCGGTAAGAGTTACTCGACCGGGATCGCCTCCAGATCGAGCCCAGTAGGGCCCTGATCGTTCGTCACTCCCAGATCCGCGGGCGATGTCGCTGCGTCGTCGTCTTCTTCGACGATCTCGTAGGACATCGCGACCATGTCGAAGTCCAACGTCGAGAAGTCCGGAGCACGTTGCGCACGCGACAACGCGAGCCAGTACGCAAACTTCACCGCACGCGCGCGACCCTTGATGAAATTGGCGCCCCATTCGGGAACGGTCCATCCGGTGAGACGTTCGCAGTCTTCGCCTTCACTCACCATCATCGAGTCTAGGTTGATGTCAAGAACGTCGTCGCCAAGTGTGAGTCGTACGATAGCCATCTGATCCCCTTGTGTTGTGGTTGTTAGAATCCGAATCCACGAAAGCCGAACTTTGCTTTCCATTCGCGAAGTTGTTTGTTGACGGTCTGGACGATGTGCGGTTGCGCATCCTTGAATGCTTGGTTGTACCAATTCTCCGTCGTGTTCTGGTCGTACCAGATCTCGCGATTACCGAATGCCATATGTCGCCAGACGCCTTTGTTGGATCGCTTCGCCATACCAAGAAGCGCGATCGGATTCGGCCAAGTCTGCGAACCGACGCCGCCGTGCATGTTCCTAAGTTGCGAAGAACGGAGTCGAATGCGAATCAACGAGAAAGGCTTGTTGTTGGTGCGCGCCTTAGATGGTCTTTCTCGGACTTCCATCGCAATAGAACGCGACATGACGTCGCGCAATTCGCTAGGGAAGTGCGGCAGATTCTTGGCGATGTCGCTTTGCTTTTTCTTGACTGCTAGAAGTTCCTTACGTAGATCCGCGCGGAACTGCTTACGCAATCCATCATCTGCCTTCTTCATCCCCTTCATCACGCGCAGCCAGTCGCGCATGTCTATCTGTGCTTCGGGTTGAGCCACGGGGCACGCTCCAGCGTTGGGGAAGGGACGCGAGCGCGCCCCGTGGCGGTCTTCGGTTAGAGCGTGGTGTCGGTCGAGATTGTTTCGATCTTCGGGAGGTTCGTTCCGTCGTAACGCCAGACCGCCTTGAAAGACTGAGAGAGTTCCTTCGGGCCGTCGACGCCTTGAGTGGACGGATCGAAGTAGACGGACGGCAACGTGATCCGGAACGTCTCGTAATACGTCGACGCGATGAGTGGTCCGACGAACTCCCAGACCAACGACGTCGACGTTGTGCCGTGCGCGAGATCTTGGAACGTCGTCTTATTCAACCAGTCCGCGGTGATGTCGACGGAGATGTTCGCGAGACCGTTCAACACCGGCTCAGCCTTGAGACCAGACGCGCCCGCGGTGTAGTCCTCTACGTCGTGCGGGCGGTCGATCGTGATGCCGACCGAGCGAACGCCGGAGATAGACGTCTCGCTGCTGTACGTGCCCATCTTCAAGGACATCTGTGAGAAGTTGAAGACGTTCGCGGATGAGTACGAAACACTCGCGAGAGTTTGCGTGGTTGTGAACGCGCGACCATCAACGTCGAACGATGCGGACAAGACGCCGCCGGTGTCGCACGAGAACGACGCCTGCGCGACCTTGCCGCCGGTGAGGGTATGCGGCAGCACGGTTCCAGATCGGTACGGTGCGCCGAGTTGTGCGGTGAGACTCTTTCCGTATGTATCGCCGAGAGTGAAGACGGCGGTATACGCGGTGCTGGTGCCGCCTTGTGTCGGTGTGGTTGTTCCGCCCATGAGCGTGTTGAGGATGACGCCCATCTTCGTGGACTGGACGTCCATGTCGATTTTGCCGGTCGCGGCCGTTGTCGTCTCTACGAACTGCGCGCCGATTGGGCCGTACGATCCGGACTGGATACCTTCGCCTTGTTGACGGTTGGCAACCTTCTCGATGATGTACGACTTCGCGCGCAAGAACTTCGTAGGCGCGACATAGGTGCCGTATGCGGATTCGGCGGAGACGCCGAAACTGGAGCCGAGGCCTGAGCCAATAGCCATGTCTTACTCCTTGATCTCAGCCGCGGGCGCTTCCGCTACGGGCTTCTTGTTGGTGGTTGATGATGACGACCAGAGAGGCGTCTCGCCGGTCTCGCCGGTCTGCATGTAGTGAGATGCTAAGAACGTCTCAGATACGTTGATGACGTCGCCGTTCTCAACCTTCTCTAGTCGTCCCGTGTTGAAGTCGACCCAGAGAGTCTCTCCAGAGACGTTCCGATATTCGATGATCTTGTCTGACATCGTTGCTCCTAGATGATTGCGGTCACGGTAATCGAGCCGGATATCTGCACGCCGATTCCGTCGGCGTTGCGAACTTGTCGCACGGACCCCGCGGAGACGTCGACGAAGACAACTCCGTCGATACCGAGTGCGGGAGTCGCGCGGATTGTCGATTCGACTAGACCGAGAATCTCGACGGTGCGCGTGCGGGCTGTCGACATATCGTCGTCGCCGCGCACGGATTGAACGACGAAGTCGATCGACAATGTCTCGTCGCGCTTCGCGCCAATTCCGGTGTCGTGATACTCCTGCGAGATTGTGCCCGCGGTGTCGTCGTCCTCGCCGCCACTCCAGCCGATGTAGACGGCTTCGTACGGATTGAAGCCGGGAGTCGGTGAACCGTCGAAGACGTCGACCATGTTCGGCGTCGCCTGTAATGCGGCGATGATTGCGTCCGTCGCGACGGCGTATCGAGTGATCACGCCATACCCTGCACTCGAACGCTGGCAAGAAGTTCGGTGACTCGACGCGGAAGCGAGAACGACATTCCCATACCACGATCCGAGAAGTCGTCGCCTGCAAGTGCGTTACGAGATCCCATCGACCCGCGTTGTGTCATCCACAGATGTCGAACGGTCTCCAGCGTCGCTTGACGTACGACCGGCGGAGTAGAGACCGCGCCCGCGACGTACGTCACGACAAGATCTTCGTAGTCGCCGGGGAAGAATCCCCAGCGATAACGAAGTCGACCGGTGAGTAGGTTGACGCGATAGTTCTGCGTCGGTACTGCGACTTCGCGGGCCACGACCGACGTGATCGAGATGATTGGCGTCTTCGTCAGATTTACCGCTTCGCCACCGGCGTCGAATGTGTCGACGACGGTGCGTCGTCTCCAGTACCGATTGCAGTGACCTTCGACCAGATCCGCGGCGACTTCTCCAAACGATCTCAACTCGTCGTCGTACGTTGTCGTCGTGATATTGAGATGACGCTTGATGTCTGCGAGTGACACGAGACCGGCTTCGGTAACGTCTGCGACGTCGAACTCGTCCCGGTAGGCGTCCTTCACGGACCCCGTCGCGGCCCACGCGACGACGTGACGTCCGGCCTGTGTCGTCGTATAGGTCGCCGAGTTCGACGCGCCTGTGGTCGTGATAGCGGGGCTAGTGGTCGTGCCGTCGGGAAGCGTAACCACGAGGGCGATCGTGCCGCCGGATCCGGACGCGGTCCAGACCAGAGTGACCGCGTCTCCAAGGTCGTAAGCCATTAGACCGTCCTAGTCTCGATATCGGGGATCGCGCGGATTGGCGCGGAGAATGCTGCGGTCTCAACTTCGATCGCGGCCTTCTTCTGTGCGGCGAAGTGTTCGACGGTCAACCAATACGTCTTGAGATGCGGCAACGTGACGTCCGGATTAACGTAGATCGGGAATCCCGCGTCGCGCACGCGCTGACAGAACACCATGTCTTCGGAGTACCATCGACCATTCGCGGGGCCATCCATGAACCAACACCAGTCCTTCACATCTTCCGCGGCGTTGTCGCGAATCTTCTCTAGGACGCTGCGGTGAATCAGTATGCATCCGCCGCCTACGGCATCGACGGAAATCATCTTCCCCGGAGTCCATGCGTTGAGCGCGTGGTAATCGACGCCATTCGGATCAAGAGAGAACGCGATTGGAACCGCGGTCGGATAGAGACCGCCGGACGGGAACGACCCGAAGTACAGACCAGACACGACCGGCGCAGATACGTCGTGAACGCTCGAGCACAGATTGTCGAAGTCGACTGGCGTGAATCGGTGATCTGTATCCAACATCAACAACCAGTCCGCGCTACTCAGTCGCAAGAATGCCGCGACGAGTTCGTTGCGTTGACGACTGAGGAGATGCCCTTCGATGCGGACAAGAATGTCGATGCGTTGATGTCGAACGGTTGCTAGTTGGAATAAGTGCGCGGCGAAGTCTCCATCAACGGTGCCGCCGTCAATCCATCCGATTGCTACCTTGTCGCGAGTGCGCACTTGATCCCCTTGTGCGTTAGTTGTTGTCTGATTGCCATCCATGTCGTCGTCGTCGCTTGTGGCAACGACGACGACATGAGAGCGATCAGACCTAGAAGGTCGGAGCGACCAAGCCTGTACCAAGGATCTTCGAGTGCGCTGCGCCGTAACGGTCAGCGGTAAACGCGCTGAATCCGAACACGACGAGCAGAACGCCGAGGGATGCGGCCGAGGTCTGCTCGGCGCGGATCATGAGCGGCGCCTGAGCATCTTCGAACAGGTGCAGTTCGGAGGTGTTCAGCACGAGGATCGTGTCCTGATTGGTCGCGCTGTTTGCGTTGGTCGGGATGTTGCCGTCGGTGATGACGTTGATGCCTGCGATGGTGCCAGCGATCGGCACGCTGTAGTCGAGGCCGTTGGCCGCGCCTGCCTGCAAAACGCCTGCACCTTGAACGCCGAACAGCGTCTGATTGGTGCTGACGTACGCGAGCAAGGATGCCCAACGACGCGGGTGCATAACAATGAGATCGGGCGTCTTAAACGTCGCCGACTCTGCGGTCTGCACTGCGTTTAGGATCGCCGAGTACGCAAGCGCGCCGGTCGGTGAACCGCTCGTGTAGGTGATTGAGTTGACGTTGGTCGTCGACAAGATTCCGTAATACTCGCCGCTGGAGCCAGTACCGTTAATTGTTAGGGAATCTAATTTAGTGTTGTACGCGCTGACCAAATCGGCCACGATGATCGACTCAGTATTACGGCCGCGGGCGATTGCCTGCGCCGACACTGTCTGCTGTCCAGCGATCGTGATGACGGGCACGGTGAGGTCAGTCTCTGCGACGTTTGTCTCAGATACAGACGCGTTCTGCGAAGACTGAGCCGCAGCGGTTGAGCCCGTCGAAATGAGCGGAATCGTCGCGGTCATGCCTTCGGCTGGCAGTTGATGCTTGTTCATCAGGTCGGCCAACTTGCGACCGGCGCGTGCCTTTGGCGCGTACAGGTCGACGAGGTACTGCGGCACAACGATCGCGCCAAGTGCACTGGTGCCGATGGCGCGAGACTCAACGCCTGGGCGCTCGGTACGCTCTTCTTGCATGTGGCGGGCAAGACGGCCAGCGGCGTCAGCGTCGCCGAACGAACGACCCACAATGTCGGCGATGAAGGATGCATCGGCGCCGGGGTTATAGGTGCGCTCTTCGCGGCCAACGCGGGCAACGCCTTCGTAGGCGGGCTTCGCGGCGACTGCGGCGCGGTCCATCTTGTCAAGTTCTGCGATGCGGGCGTCGATCTCGTCGACGCGTGTGTTCATGGTGCGGGTCTCCGACAGTTCGTCGTCGGTGAGATCGCGGGCCTCGGCCTCAACGATCTCAATTACTCCACGGGCAGCCGCGAGAATTGTCTCGCGCTCCGCGGAAAGTGTTTCGCGCAGGCTCATGCCTAAGTCCTCTCAGTGCGCGGGGATGGGATCGCGGCGAGTGACTTAGGTGCGATGCGCGGCCTAGTCGGCGTCGTGCGTTGTCGTGCGTATTTAGTTAGCCCGCAGCGATTACGCGCGGGAGACTTTGCGGCGCAGCTCGTCAAGTGCGAGCGCGCGAAGGTTTGGACGATCAGAAGCGGCGCGCATTGGCGCGTACATCTGCGGCTCAACTACCTGCGACTGATCGGGAGCCAGGTCAACCGGCTGCGATTCGTTCATCATGTCGTCTGCGTCAGCAATGCCGAGTGCTTCTTGTACGTCCTCAAGTGCTGCGTCGGCTGCGCACAACAGCGCGTAAGCCTGAGCGATGATCGGGTCAGTGTCTCCGTACTGACCGAGCAACGTCTCAGCGGCGTCGATGGCTGCGTCAACTGCTGCAATTTTGTCCGAGAGTACGTCCATGTCAGTGCCGTATAGCATCGGCTCTCCAGTGTTAAGGCCGTCTCCGGCGCGTGCTTCAACGAGTTCTTTGTCGTCGGACTTCATGCCGATAGACGTGGCTTCGTACCATGGGAAAGTAACCGCAGAAACGTCGACGAGTTTGACCTCGGTCAACTCGCGCACGCCTTCGGCGGTGTAGTTGTCGCGCACGGCCATAAAGGCAAAACTCATTTGGTCCACGTCAGCCCTGCGGACGCTACTAATCAGACTCTGAACGGTCGGCGATGACATGTCGAGCGAGTTGATGTCCATGCGTAGCCCGACGTTGTCGACGCTCAGGCGCATCGTGCCGGACTTTGTGCGCGCGAGCGGCAGCCCTTCGTGGTTGATGAGGAAGCGAACGTCGGCGCCGTCGGCAAGTGTCTTATTGAACGCGGTACGGCGTACGACTTCGCCGTTGGATTCAGAGTCAAAGACGGCGGCGTAACCGCTAAGGCCGACAACGCCGTCGGGGGTCTCGCGAATCTCCCACAGGCAGGAGGCGGAGCGCCTCTCTACGTCGTGCATATTGTCTCCTCTAGTTTGCTCTTCGGCCCAACGCTGCGCGCGCCGCGATTCGGTGACGGGCCAGCCGCCCCACAATGCGTGAGCGACCATGCCGGGCGTCGGCGGAAATGTGTCCTTCGTTGTACCGTCTAGGTCGACCATGTGTCGGGCGAACCATGCGGCCATGTCGCGCGCTTTGCTATCGCTCACTTGGCCGTCGGCCATGTCGCGCGCGGCGCGCACTGTCTTATCAGTCAGGCCGTCGCCTGCGTATCCGTCCTGATACCAGCCAAGGCCGCGGCGAGCGTTTGCTCGCATCCACTCGGGAGCGTCAGGCATTTGGACTCACGCTTGGCGGCGTTTGCATCTGAGGCAAGTCCTCGAGGGCGCGCACTTCGTCGACGGTCATGAATCCGTTCGACAGAGCGATCTCATAGACGTCATAACGCGCTTTGGTGTCGGCGCGTAGTAATCCGGCGGGCCTAAACTTGACGCTCGTGCCCGCGGGGCACAGGGTGTTGAGCCACTCCTCAACGCGCGACAGCCACGGCGAGATCGTGAGCGTAAGGAAGTCCTGCATCTTTTGCTCACGGTTCGCGTACGTCACTGACTGACCTGATGACGCGACGCCGATCATCGTCGGGTCGACGCCGTATACGCGGCACACTTGCTCGGCGCTCCAGCGTTGCGTCTCCAAGAATTGCGAGTCAGTCGGGTTCACCGTGATCTGCTTGTATTCGGCGCCAGCGCCTAGCACGAGCGGCTCGCGTGTGTTACGCATCGACGCCATAAACCGATCCTTGAGGACGCGCGCTTGGTCCTGGTTGATCTCATTACCGGACGTCAGCACGCCGGTCGGGATCGCGCCGTCGCGGAAGAATTGAGTGCCGAACGCTTCAGCAGCAAGTCCCTGTTGAATCGCGACGGCGGCGTATCGCATCGGCGACAGGCCGATCGGTTGACCGGGCAGCGTGTACGCCGCCAAGTGGACGATGTCGCCGTTCGGATAGCGATCATGAGGCACGCCATCGATGAGGTAGACAACGCCGTCAGGGTCGACGCGCGTCGTGACTTTGTCAGGGTCGAGCGGTTCAATCTGTAGCGGATAGCCGAGCCGGTCGGTCTCGACGACCATGCCGTAGAAGTTGCCGCGGATGAGTAGCGACGTCATGAGCTGTTCGCGCCACGCGATCGGCGAGACGTGCGCAGACGGCGAAGTCAACAGCGGCGGCAGGTCGACCTCAACGCCGTTGCGGAACGCGTCAACGGGTAGTCCCGAGATCGTGCGGCTGATGAGTTGAATACAGGCCCAGAACGCCGAGTGGCGTAGCGCATACTCGCGATCAACGATGCCGAGGACGCCAGACGCGCGGCCACCAATGGCGGCGGCAATGATGTTCTCAACGGTGACCGCACGCTTCTCGGTCTTGAATAGGCTCATGAGTTACGACCTAACAGCCATCCAAGGCCGATGAGGCAGACGCCGACGGCGAGGCATCCCAGCGCGGGAGCGACGAGAAAGCCCGCGGCGGCGATTGCGGCAATGCCGAGGACCTCAAGTGCGGTAGTGAAGATTCCCACGGGACTCCCTAAGTGGTTACCAAACGTTGGCGGTGACGTCTACGTGCTTTGCCTCGGCTGAGACAAAACCCCAGCGCGCAAACGACGCCGCGACGAGCGGGCAAATATCGACAGAAGACGAGCGCCGACCGAAGGCCCATGAGTCGCCAAGTTGACGGCGGCGCGCGCCTGCGACTGCGGCGGTGAGTTGCGGCTGGTCGAGGTGCCGGAAGCCCTCGGCCATGAGCGAGTCGTACAGCGATCCGGCAGACTGCGCGACCGAGCGGGCCGTCATGAGTTGCACGGGTACGCCTGCGGCCTCAAGGTCGGGCAGTAGTGCGCCCGCCGCTGACTGCGGGTCGATGACCACGGCGATCGGCGACCACTGGCGCACGAGATCGGAGATGCGCTCAACGATCCATCCGGCGTCGGGTCGGTAGTCGATGAGTTCGAGATGGCCGAATCCGTCGTCACGGTGGCCGTACGCCGCGATAGCGCCGAAGGATCGGTCGGGCGTGATGTCAATACCGAACGCGACAGCGGTGTCGATCTGCGAGCCGGGGTCAGATAGTGACGACCACGACGACAACGGCAGCGCGAGGTCGTCGGCGTCTTTCGCGCACCACTGATTCAGATACGCGCGACGAAACTCGTCGGAGTCCATGCCCGAGGCGAGCGCAGCGCGCACGGCGTCAATCGGTGTCGTGTGCCCTAGTGCTGGCATACAGGCCCACCATGCCGACTCGTCATCGGGGGCAATGCCGTCGGGCGCTGACCACTCAAAGAAGGCGACGGTATCGGTCGCGCCATCTTCGGCGCGTTGGCGTCCGTCGTCAATTTTGCCGCGCAGATATTGCGACGACTCAGGGGTGCCAGCGGTCGAGACGATCCAAAGCTGAGGTTGCGGGCGGGTATTCATTGCCGGGCGGAACGCCTGCTCAAGTCGGGCGTCGGGTTGTGCGAACGCCTCGTCTATAACAGCCAGGTCGATGACCATGCCGTGGCCAGATTTTTGAGTGTTGGACGCGATCGTCATACGCGAACCGTTGTCCCAAAACATCGCCTCGTGGCCGTTAGTCAGCCGCGGTTTCATTGCCGGGCCGATGGCCGATCGCTCGACTACGCGCAGGTAGTCGTCAAGAAATTTCTGTCGGGCCGCGACGCCAGACTGCGCCGCGTACACGATCGTCTGAGCCTCGCCCATTAACAGCGCCCGGTGAATCATGACGGCGAGCAGGAGCGTCGTCTTGCCCTGCTGGCGTGGCACGGTCAGCCTGACCTCGCGGTAAGCGAAGCGGCCAGAGTCGGGGTCGATCTCTAGGGCGACGTCGGCGACCTCACGCTGCCACGGCATGAGCGGGGTTCCGAGTATCTCGGCAATGCGGGCGACCTCCTCGCCGCGCGTAACGCGGTCAGGCTGTCGGCGCGTTGCCCATCGGGGCGCGCAGTTGGTCGATAAGTGCGGCGAATCCGTCGTCGTCAACTTTTGCCTCGGGGGTTAAGGCCGCAAGCGTGGCGCGCAGCTCGCGGGCGACGGCAGCGGTCGCCATCCCGGCGCCGCCGTCGAGCGTCTCGGCAAGCGTCAACGCCAGCG
>Ga0209188_1003044_pt1 | contig 11876 bp, 12 predicted proteins | sample C_130625_EF_Meta_FD_187307 | JGI IMG/M metagenome (GOLD analysis project Ga0209188, IMG submission 187307) | Freshwater microbial communities from Lake Croche, Canada to study carbon cycling - C_130625_EF_MetaG (SPAdes) (version 2) | ecosystem: Environmental > Aquatic > Freshwater > Lake...
TGTTTGGGACATCAAGCAATTGGTGAAGCATTTGGTGCAACAGTTTCTCGCGCTCCTGAGTTATTACACGGCAAGACCTCGCAAGTAATTCATAATGGAAAAGGTGTTTTAACAAATCTTCCTTCACCATTTACTGCAACGCGCTATCACTCACTTGCAGTAGAGCGAGACACCGTTCCTGCGGTTTTAGAAATTACTGGCGCAACTGATTCTGGAGTTGTGATGTCACTTCGCCACACAACCTTGCCAATCGAAGGCGTGCAATTCCACCCTGAATCAGTGTTAACTGAACATGGCCATCAGATGCTTGCTAATTGGCTTGTGATATGTGGAGATAGCGATGCACCTAAGCGTGCAGTTGGATTATCTCCAGTTGTAGGTACTTCGCATTAAATTGTAGTGTCTGGAACTACGGTTGCTTATTAATCGTAATAGTTACTGATTTACCAATTGTTTGCGTTGTTCCCGCATCCGGTGCCTGCCTGATAACAACACCGATTGGTTGTGCTGAATCGTAATCGTAAAATTCCTTAATAAGGAAGCCTGCTTGAATCAAAAGCGTTTTAGCTTGGATTGATTCAACGCCAATCAAATTGGGAACCGTAACTTCACCGCTTGCGATGGTAAGAACAACGGCGCTTCCGGCGGTGGTAACTGATCCCACCGGTGGATTGACTTCAAGAACAGTTCCTTGTGGTTGATCTGAAGGCATTGCAATAGTTTGCGAGACCAGCAGACCCACTGATGTCAGCGCAGATCGCGCATCAATAAGAGACATTCCAATCAGCCCATCAGGAACGATTGCATCACCGGGTCCATCAGAAATAGTCAGCACAACAGAAGAACCAGATTTTGCACGTGTTGTCGCAAGAGGTAATTGGCTAGCAACTCGATCTTTAGGAATTGCGCCATCGTGAGCATGTTTAATCGTGACTGAATAATCTGCAAGCAGCGCACGCGCCATATCTTCGCTTAAACCAACAACGTTTGGCACTTCAGGCTGGTTACTTGAAGAGTTGCCGCTGAGCATGAAGCCGGTGATGGATAAGGCAATTGCAGCGAAAAATGATCCGCCCAAAACAAGTGCAGATCGCCGTGTGAAGAATGGCTTCTTTGCAACCTTTGTCGTGACAACTTCTCCTGCGCGAACCTTCGCGATGTCCTCGAGCATTGCCTGCGCACTTTGATAGCGATCCTCAGGTTTTTTGGAGAGCGCAACAGCTAAGACAGTTTCAATACCTTCAGGTAAATCACTCTTAATTGTGCGCGCAAGTGGTGCAATATTTGAAGCATGTTGGAATGCGATTGATACAGGAGTTTCTCCAGTAAACGGTGGCTGCCCTGTAAGAAGTTCAAAGAGCAGACAACCAGTGGAGTAAATATCACTGCGTGAATCAGCAGGCTCGCCAACTGCTTGTTCAGGAGAGAGATATTGCGCTGTGCCGACAACGTTCCATGTACTTGTCAGAGTTGCACCTAAATCATCCATTGCGCGCGCGATACCAAAGTCCATCACTTTAACGTCGCCCTTATCGGTAATCATGACATTCGCGGGTTTGATATCGCGATGCACAATGTGGCGCGCATGTGAGTATTCAAGACCAGTAAGAATTCCTTCGACAATTTCGAGTGCGCGATTGAGCGGAAGTCTTTCTCCGTTATGCACAATCTGACGCAATGTGTGGCCGGATACGAGCTCCATCACAATGTATGGCGCAGGTTCTTCACCAGAGTCGTAGACCGCAACGATGGCAGGATGGTTAAGCCCTGCAGCAGCTTTAGCTTCCTTGCGAAAGCGTGCAACGAATGCAGGATCTTTTGCAAGATCGCTGCGAAGAATTTTTATTGCAACTTCGCGAGATAAGCGTTGATCTTGTGCAATATAGACATCGGCCATTCCGCCTGTGCCGATCATTTCACCGAGAAGATAGCGCCCGCCTAGCAATGAGTTCATCACTGTGCTGCTCCAATCTTCTCAATATTTTCAGGTTGTGGCTCTTCCACTAAATCTGCAATTACGATTGTTACATTATCGGGTGCACCATTGATATATGTTGCATCGATCAGCGCAGTCACGACTGCATCTCGATCCTTGCCCTTCATCAGTGATTTGATCTCTCTATCTGTAAGTACAGAGCTAAGGCCATCGCTGCATACTAGATAGCGATCCTTAATTTTTCCTTCGAATATTGGCAGCGGAAGTTCGATATTTCCTTCACCAACCAACACTTGGGTTAAGACCGATCTCTGGGGGTGAGTTGCAATGTCAGATTCAGTGATTGTGCCTTGATTCAGAAGTTCTTGAATGACAGTGTGATCAACGCTGAGCTGGTCGAGTGAATTGCCGCGTAACCGATAGGCACGTGAATCACCAATATGCAGCAAGGCAATTTTGTCACCGCTCAAGAAGAGCGAGGTCAAAGTCGTGCCCATCCCGGTAAGTTCTGGATTATCTAGCGCTGCAGTTTTGATATCGGCATCAATCGAATGAATTGAGTTGAGATAAATATCGTCAGCCGATTCTGCATCAATATCTGGTGCGGCAAATACATGAGATAGATCTGATAGTGAGGTAATTGCAATCTTCGATGCAACTTCACCGGCTGCGTGTCCACCCATGCCGTCCGCAACTGCAATCAGTCGTGGTGAAATAACTGCACTATCTTCATTTCCACTTCGCACAAGGCCAACTGCAGAACGCGCAGATGTTGCGAAGTAGAGCTGGCTCATGTGGGTAAGCCTAATCTCTTTGCTACTCTCGGTCTCATGCTTATCTATGCTCACCGCGGTGCCAGCGCTGATTTTCCAGAGCTCACCCTCGCGGCATATGAAGGCGCAGTTGCCCAAGGTGCCGATGGCTTCGAATGCGATGTTCGCTTAACGAAAGATGAAGTTCCGGTCTTATGGCATAACGCAACGATGCTTGAACGTGCCGCCAACCCAGGGTTGATCGCGGAGATGACATATAAAGAGGTATCGCGCGCATACCCGCAGATTCTGACCCTCGATGAATTTCTCGCCTTTGCAATCAAGAGTAAGAAAGGTGTCTTAATCGAGACAAAGCACCCTGTTCTATCTGGCAATCGAATTGAAGAAGTTGTTGTTAGAAAACTGCATGAAATCAAAGGGATAGAAAAGATCGATATATCTGTCATGTCTTTTAGTTGGCTCGCGATTGAAAAGATGAAGAGGTTAGATCGCACAATTCCAACAACCTTTTTAATGCATAAGAAAACCCCCTGGTTTCAAGCAAAGTTATCTTCAGCAAAATCTATTGGTCCAGGGATCAATGAACTTCGAGAAGAACCAATTCGTGGCAAGCGCATCAAAGAGCTGGGGCGCTCACTCAATGTATGGACTGTCGATGCTGATGCAGATATCAAATTATGCGCACAAGTAGGCGTCGATATTCTCATCACAAATAAGCCGGCACATGCACGCGAGGTACTCAGGTATCCTTAACCAGTGAGCGCCGCCGATAGCCAGAGATTCGCCTATTTAGGCCCTGTCGGCACATTTACTGAAGCCGCACTTCACAAGATTACCTGCGACTCTGATGTTCTTATTCCTTATGCAAATGTCACAGCAGCGCTGGATGCTGTACGAAAAGGCGATGCGCAATTTGCTCTTGTCCCAATTGAAAATTCCGTCGAAGGTGTTGTTGCCCGCACATTAGATGAACTTGCAACAGGGGACCCACTAACAATCGCTAGCGAAGTAACTCTTGCCGTCACCTTTGCCTTTATGACTAAGCCAGGTGTAACAACTATTAAGCGCATCGGAACACATCCACATGCTGAGTCACAATGCCGCGAATATATTGCGAAAAATTATCCGCATGCAGAGATTGTTCCAACGAACTCAACCTCTGCTGCTGCTGAATTGGTAAGTAAAGGCGAACTCGATGCTGCAATCGCATCGAGTACAGCTGCCGCACATTTCGGCCTTGAAATTCTGCAAGACAATATCGGCGATAACGATGCCGCTGTCACGCGTTTTATCTGTGCTCAAAAGCCAGGATGGATGCCAGAACCAACCGGTAACGATCGCACCTCAATAGCCGTCTTTATCGATATCGACCATGCGGGTGCGCTCCTTGAAATCCTCCAAGTCTTTGCAAAACATGAAGTTAACCTGACATTTATCCAGTCACGTCCAACAGGTCGCGAACTTGGTCACTACCATTTCATTATTGATGTCGAGGGCCATATCAACGATGCTTCCGTCGGAAAGTCCGTTGAAGAGCTCCGCGAGATATGCGATGACATTAGATTCTTAGGTTCTTACCCACGAGAGGTGCGCTCATGATTGATATCAAGTTCTTGCGCGAGAACCCTGATGTCGTTCGCGCTTCTCAAAAGGGTCGTGGTGAAAACATTGAGTTAGTTGATCAGATCATTGCGATTGATGAAATCAAACGTAAAGCACTGACCGAATTTGAAACCCTGCGCCAAGAACAGAATGTACTTTCTAAGAGCGTAGGAGCAGCAAAGGGCGATGAGAAGGCTGCGCTTTTATCCAATGCAAAAGAGCTTGCAGATAAGGTCAAAGCTGCAGATGCTAAGCGTTCGGAGATTGAAGAGCAGGCGAAGCAGTTAATTCTGCAGCTCTCGAATTTACTTGATACAGATGCGCCTATCGGTGGCGAAGAAGATTTCGTTACGATCGAACATGTAGGCACTCCCCGTGATTTTGCTAAAGATGGATTCGAACCCAAGGATCACGTCGAACTCGGAAAATTACTAGGCGCAATCGATACCGAGCGCGGTGCAAAGGTTGCGGGTTCTCGCTCATATTATTTAACTGGTGTTGGCGCACTTCTTGAATTTGCACTCGTTAATTATGCGATTCAAAGCGCACTCAAGAATGGTTTCTCACCTGTAATTCCACCTGTATTAGTAAATCCTGCTGCAATGGAAGGCACAGGATTTCTAGGTCAAGCCGCTGAAAATGTTTACCGCATTGAAAAAGATGATGTCTATCTTGTTGGAACATCAGAAGTACCACTTGCTGCAATGCATATGGATGAAATTTTGGCTGAAGATAAATTGCCACTTCGTTACGCCGGTTACTCATCATGTTTCCGCCGCGAAGCTGGAACGTATGGAAAAGATACTCGCGGAATCATTCGCGTTCATCAATTCGATAAAGTTGAGATGTTTACCTTCTGCAAACCAGAAGATGCCAAAGCCGAACATCAACGTCTATTGCAGTGGGAGAAAGATTTCCTCAATGCGATGGAGATTCCATTCCGCGTAATCGATGTTGCATCTGGCGATCTTGGGTCATCTGCTACACGTAAATTTGATATTGAAGCGTGGATTCCTACACAAGGCGCCTATCGCGAAGTAACTAGTACCTCTAACTGCACTGAATTCCAGGCTAGGCGCTTAAATATTCGCTACAAAGATTCTGAAGGCACCAAAGCAATTGCAACTCTCAACGGAACTCTCGTTGCTGTCCCACGCATGATTGTTGCGATTTTAGAGAATCATCAAAACCCAGATGGAACGGTCAATGTTCCGGCTGCTCTTCAGCCATTCCTTGGAATGAAGAAATTCGAGCTTGTGTGAGCGTTCACCAACACTTTGAGCGCCGCCCCAAGTTAATCGCTTCAGATCTCGACGGAACAATCGTTGCGCATTACGGAGATATCACTCAGCGCACTATCGATGCATTCCGCAAAGCTCATTCGATGGGCGTAGAAATTTACTTTGTTACTGGTCGCCCACCACGCTGGATGCCTGAGATTAAAGAAGCTTTTGGAATTGGCGGAGCAATCTGCGGCAATGGTGCGATGTTGTATGACCTTCATAACGATAAAGTTCTTGAAGAGTGGCTTCTACCAGTTGATGCACAATTGGAAACCGTAAAACGACTTCGTACCGCAATTCCTCAGATTTCATTTGCTGTTGAATCACATAATTACTTCCACCGTGAAAAGATTTATATCCCACGCTGGGATGTAGGGCTCGATAATGTCGGTGTTGATGTGATTGAAGACGTTATGACTGCACCGGCTCTAAAAATTCTAGCTCGGTGTTCACAACAAGAGCTCTCATCTGATGAAATGCTTGAGATTGCTCTGCGCGAACTTGATGGAATTGTCACAGTCACACACTCCAATCCACATGATTCACTTCTTGAAATCTCAGCACTAGGTGTTTCAAAAGGAATGACACTTGCAAAGATTGCTGCGCGCCACGGAATTGATGCAGCAGATTGCGTTTCATTTGGCGATAACCCAAATGATTTTTCAATGCTCGAATGGTGTGGTCGATCATTTGCTATGGAAGATGGCCATCCCGATGCTCGCAAATATGCAAAGGGTGTTGCAGGTGCATGTGAAGAAGATGGTGTTGCAATCATCATCGAACAATTACTCGAACTTCCAGCGTAAATCTTCAGCGTCAATTTCAGGTCGATTTTTCCAAGCAGCCGATTTCGGGTAATCTCTCCCACGGAGGACTCGCATAGCGGCCGAGTGCACCGGTCTTGAAAACCGGCAAGGGAAACCTTCGTGGGTTCAAATCCCACGTCCTCCGCGCTGATAGCAAAGCCCGTCTCTGAATCCGGAGGCGGGTTTCGCATTTCTCGCCCACCTTGTGGCTGACTTCATAAGCAATATGCGGGCCATCGCCTAGCGACTTATAGCCAGTAAGCGCACACTTCTCTTATTAGCAGAGCCCATGCGGTGGGAAATTTAGGGGAGCACATATGTCCGGAGTCTTTTCTCCAACACGCGCCAAGATTAAAGAGCGCACGCTGCGCACTGATAAATGGTGGATCGAACCGCTTATTACATTTGCAGTACTCATCTCATTTGTCATCTATGCAACATTTCGCGCCTTTGAAAACGCTAATTACTTCGCAGAGCCGCTGATCTCTCCTTTCTATTCACCATGTCTTTCAACTGCATGTGTGAATGGAGCTTCACTGCTCGGAACACCAATCGGAACAATTGCAATCTTCGGAATGGTTATTTCACCAGCGCTATTTATTCTGATCTTCCCACTTGGTTTCCGCATGACTTGTTACTACTACCGCAAGGCCTACTACCGTTCATTCTGGATGTCGCCACCTGCATGTGCAGTTGCAGAACCACACGAGAAGTACACAGGCGAAACTCGCTTCCCTCTCATCTTTCAAAATGCTCACCGCTGGTTCTTCTATGCAGGTTTAGTTTTTAACACCTTACTCACTGTTGATGCAGTCCTCGCCTTTAAGAACGCCGAAGGACAATGGGGACATATGAGCGTTGGTTCACTTGTATTGGTTGCCAATGCAACTTTGTTGTGGGGTTACTCAGCTTCATGTCACACATGTCGCCACACGTTAGGTGGACGCCTGAAGCACTTCTCGAAGCACCCAATTCGTTACAAGCTATGGACTCAAGCATCAGCACTTAACCACTACCACCAGCAATTTGCGTGGGTCTCACTCTTCGGCGTTGCATTTGCCGATATCTATGTCCGCGCGGTTGCCTCTGGCGCCATTACCAATTTCTACTTCTTCTAAAGGTTGCCACTGATGACTCTTGAAAAACATAAGTACGACGTACTAGTAATTGGTGCAGGTGGAGCAGGACTTCGCGCAGCTGTTGAAGCGCGCGAAGCAGGTTTGAGCGTTGCCATCATCTGTAAATCACTCTTTGGCAAGGCTCACACCGTTATGGCAGAAGGTGGCGCTGCTGCATCGATGGGTAACGTCAATGACAATGACAATTGGATGGTCCACTTTCGCGACACAATGCGCGGTGGAAAATTCCTCAATCACTATCGCATGGCAGAACTTCACGCCAAGGAAGCACCAGATCGCATCTGGGAGCTCGAGACATGGGGCGCGCTCTTTGATCGCACCAAAGAAGGAAAGATTTCACAACGTAACTTTGGTGGACATGAATACCCACGCCTTGCACACGTTGGCGATCGCACAGGCCTAGAACTCATTCGCACAATGCAGCAGAAGATTGTTGCGTTGCAGCAAGCAGATGGTCGCGAATTCGGCGATATGGAAGCACGGATCAAAGTATTTGCAGAGTGCACCATTACTGAAATCCTGAAAGAGAATGGCAAAATCGCCGGCGCATACGGATACTGGCGCGAGTCTGGATCAGAAGTTCTCTTTGAAGCACCAGCAGTTGTTATTGCAACAGGTGGCGTTGGAAAAACTTTTAAAATTACCTCTAACTCGTGGGAAGGCACTGGCGATGGACATGCACTAGCTCTGAAAGCTGGCGCAAACCTCGTTGATATGGAGTTCTTGCAATTCCACCCAACAGGAATGGTCTGGCCACCATCAGTGCGCGGAATTCTTGTTACCGAATCAGTTCGTGGTGAAGGTGGAATCCTGACCAATAATCTCGGTGAGCGCTTTATGTTTAAGTACATCCCAGATGTATTTAAGAAGCAGTACGCAGATAACGAAGCAGAAGCAGATCGCTGGTATGAAGATCAGGACAATAACCGTCGTCCGCCAGAGTTATTGCCACGCGATGAAGTTGCGCGTGCGATCAATACAGAAGTTAAGGCAGGCCGCGGCACCGAACATGGTGGAGTTTTCCTCGATGTTTCAAAGCGCCTCACCGCTGAAGTAATTAAGAAGCGCCTTCCATCTATGTGGCACCAGTTCTATGAACTCGCTGGCGTAGATATCACCAAAGAAGCGATGGAAGTCGGCCCTACATGTCACTACGTCATGGGCGGAGTTGAAGTAGAGCCAGATACAGCAGCAGCTGTAGGAGTGCCTGGACTGTATGCCGCAGGTGAAGTTGCAGGCGGTATGCATGGTTCAAATCGTCTCGGTGGAAATTCACTGACAGACCTTTTGGTTTTTGGTCGCCGCGCAGGTGCAGGAGCAGCTGCTTATGTGAAGAGCGCTGGTTCAAATCCTGTCTCTGATGCAACAATCAAAATGGCGGCAGATCGCATTGAAGCTCCCTTTAGTCGTGCGGGTGGAGAGAATTCTTATTCGCTGCATGCCGAGCTTCAGGAAGTCACACATAATTTAGTCGGAATCATTCGTACACGTTCTGAGATCGTCGATGCAATCGCAAAGATTGCCGATATCCGCGCTCGCAGTAAGAACGTTGCTGTTGCAGGTGGACGTAAGTTCAATCCAGGATTCCACTTGGCATTCGACCTCGACAATATGTTGCTCGTGGCCGAATCAACTGCAAAGTCAGCGCTATTACGCGAAGAGTCACGCGGTGGCCATACTCGCGATGATTTCCCAGGAATGAATAGCACCTGGCGTCAGGTCAACCACATCTCATCTTTCGATGGCAATCAAGTCAATATCAAGGCGCAAGCACTTCCGGTAATTCCGAAAGAGTTGTTTGATCTCTTTGATGTTCACGAACTCGAGAAGTACATGACACCGGCAGAAATTGCGAAAGGCGGTTCCAACTAATGGCACGCAAACTCAATCTTCGCATCTGGCGAGGAGATGCAACTGATGGTGGTCTCAAAGATGTACAAGTAGATGTCAACGAGGGCGAAGTTGTTCTCGATGTTATTCACCGCGTTCAGGCAACACAGATGGGTGACTTGGCAGTCCGCTGGAACTGTAAAGCTGGCAAGTGCGGTTCTTGTTCTATGGAGATCAACGGAAAGCCACGTCTTGCTTGTATGACACAGGTTTCATCATTTGCTGAAGAAGAGACCATCACTATTACACCCCTTCGCGCATTTCCTGTCATCAAGGATCTCGTTACCGACGTATCTTTCAATTACAAGAAAGCAATGCAGATTCCAGCGTATGAACATCCAAAAGATTTAGCACCAGGGGATGCCCGTATGGAGCAGATCGATGTTGAGCGCAGCCAAGAGTTCCGCAAATGTATTGAGTGCTTCCTATGTCAGGATGTATGTCACGTTGTTCGCGATCACGAAGAGAATAAGAAGTCATTTGCTGGCCCACGATTCTTTATCCGTATCGCAGAACTTGATATGCACCCACTAGATACTTTGAAGAACCGCAAGCGTAAGGCTCAAGAAGAGCATGGCCTTGGAATGTGTAACATTACAAAGTGTTGTACTGAAGTATGCCCTGAGCACATCCGCATCACTGATAATGCGATTATTCCTATGAAAGAGCGCGTTGTTGATATTAAGTACGATCCTGCGCGTATGTTTAGTGGACTACTAAGGAGAGAGAAGCGCGACTAATGATTTTTGTACGATGGGCAGCACTTGCATTCTCAATGTGGGTTGCAACTCTCATCGTTCCTGGAATCACCGTTCACGGCGGAGTTGGAACTTATTTCTGGGTTGCACTTCTCTTTGGCCTCATCAATAGCATCTTTGGATCCATCATCAAGGTACTTACATTTCCAGTTTCAATCCTTACTTTCGGCCTCTTCCTCTTTATTGTGAACGCTGCGATGTTGTCGCTGACTGCGCGATGGAGTGAGAAGTTGGATATCACTGGATTCTGGTCAGCGCTCTTTGCCTCTCTCATTATCAGCGTGATTACAGCGCTCTTTAAATCAACGAAGAAGTGGACATAACGCTGTTAGCTATTGCGCTCGTAGCACTCGGTGGTATTGCCGGGTCACTCCTTCGTTGGCAATGTATTGAAGCGCTCCCCACTCTCTCGATCGGCGTCTTTATCGTCAATCAATTAGGTGTTCTGGTGGCAGGTTTTGTCACCTATCGCATGACACCTACACAGCACCAACGCCTCTTCTGGATTACAGGTTTTGCTGGCGGATTTACCACGCTCTCATCCTTGGCATTTATTTTGCACGAATCTTCACCAATCCGAGGTTTCGGTTACGCACTTGCATCGCTGCTGGTCAGTCTTCTTATTCTTAATCTCTTGCGAGATAAGGCGAAGTCATGAGAGTTCTTCTATTTATTCTCGGTGCCGGCCTTGGTGCACCGCTGCGCTATCTGATTGATAAATTCTTTCGTGCAAAGTTTGTATTTCCTGCAGGAATTTTAATCGTCAACGTGATTGGATCATTTATCCTGGGTTATAACAATACAAATTACTTTGTCATGGGATTCTGTGGTGCATTTACAACCTGGTCAGCATTCGCACTCGATGTTGATCGCGAGCTGCCATTTCGCAGGCGCGCAGCGCTCAACATTGCTCTTACATTTGGATTATCCATCGCTGCAGTTGCGGCAGGAGTAGCTTTAGCGGCCTAGAAGGCCCTTCATCCACTTTTCAATTTCATCTGGGTGGCGTGGAATATTCTCTGAAATATTGCGGCAACCATCTGCTGTCACAACAACATCATCTTCAATTCGAATACCTATTCCGCGATATTCCGGCGCAAAGAGTTCATCATCTGGCTGGATATAGAGTCCTGGCTCGACGGTAAGAACCATTCCTTCGCGAAGTGGTGAATCGAGATACATCTCTTTACGTGCCTGTGCGCAGTCATGAACATCAAGTCCAAGATGGTGGCTAACGCCATGCAGAGTCCAGCGACGGTGCAGACCAACTTCGGGTTTCATCGATTCTTCAGCAGAAACCGTGAGTACTCCCATATCTGCAAGGCCTTGAGCTAATACTGCTTGGCATGCCTTATTAATCTCAGAGAAGAGCACACCAGGTTTAATGGCAGCAAAGCCTGCAAGCTGTGATTCATATACCAACATGTAGAGCGCGCGCTGTGCCGGTGAGAACTTTCCATCAACAGGCAAAGTACGAGTGATATCTGCTGTGTAGAAGGATTCAACTTCAACACCTGCATCGACAAGTACTAATTCGCCACGACGAACATCGCCATCGTTGCGGATCCAGTGCAGCACGCATGCATGAGAGCCAGCGCCGACAATGGTGTTATATCCCAAATCATTTCCAAGAATTCGCGCGCGACCATAGAAGGCTCCATCGAGTACTCGTTCACCGCGTGGAGTTTC